>Ga0209168_10000098_pt1 | contig 99317 bp, 76 predicted proteins | sample Coa_R1_FD_187156 | JGI IMG/M metagenome (GOLD analysis project Ga0209168, IMG submission 187156) | Surface soil microbial communities from Centralia Pennsylvania, which are recovering from an underground coalmine fire - Coalmine... | ecosystem: Environmental > Terrestrial > Soil > Unclassified ...
GAGCGGGGGGGGCCCGCTCTCTTTTTTCAGGTTGTGGTCGGGATGGACCGACCGTGGGAGTATCGCCTTGGTGGACTTATCAGTAGCGGAAGGCAAGCTGACGTTGCACGTCCGGGGTGCTGACAAGCTCTGGGCGTTCAAGACCAGCCTCGAAATCCCGCTCAAGCACATCGCCCGCGTTCGAGCCGACCCAGAAGCTGCACGCGGATGGTATCACGGGATCAGGATGCCCGGAACCAATGTGCCCGGAGTCATCACAGCGGGAACCTTCTATCAGGACGGCAAGCGGGTCTTTTGGGACGTGCATCACCCGGAGAAGACCATCGTGATTGACTTGCATGACGAGCGGTACAACGAACTATTCGTGGAAGTGGATGATCCTGAGGCAGCGATCAGGCTGATCCAGAATGTGTTGTGAAAACTGCGCAGTCCGTAAGCACCACCCAGAACTACGGGGCAGTATTTGCGGTACGGCAAACTGATATGATTCCTGCCCATGCGCGATCTGCGCAAGCCGCCTGCGCCTTGGCTCTTTAGCCTGCTGATCCTGCCTCTCGGTATCGTCGTCGTTGGCTTTAACTTCACAGCCTTTCCGTTGCTACTTGCGCAAGCTGGCGTCCCGGTGGATCGGATCGCCAGCATCAGTTCAATCATCAACCTGCCCGGAGTCATCGGCTTCCTCTTTGCGCCAGTCGTGGACATCAAGTTCCGCCGTAGGACTTGGCTGGTGCTCGCGAGCTTTGGCACTGCCCTTTCCGCGTGCCTGTATTTTCCGCTGATCGGCTCTTCCCATTTGATGCTGATGACTGCGCTCATCCTCGCTGGCGGTCTCATCACCTTCTTGGTTGGTGCAGCCTGCGGCGGACTCATAGTGAAGACGTTGTCGGAATCGGCTCAGTCGAAAGCCGCCGCTTGGATCATGGCAGGGCAGTTGGGTGGCGGTGCCCTCGGCGCTGCTTTCATCCTTTGGCTGGCAGCGCATGTGCCCATAGCTACTGTCGGAGTATGTGTAGCGGCTCTGGTCGCATTGCCCGGACTCCTAGCCTTCACCATCCCTGAACCCTTGCCAGAGCCTTCTGCGTGGTTCCAAGGTCGCCTCCCTCAAATCGGCACAGAGCTATGGTCGGTTGCCCGCTCGCCTGAACGCAGATGGAGCACACTGCTTCTCCTCGCACCCGGAGGGACGGGAGCCGCGCAGAGTTTGCTGCCAGCGGTCGCCTCGCATTACGGAGTGGGTACGTCCGGCGTGATGTGGATGAACGGCGTGGCTGGAGGATCAATGCTCGCGTTGGGATCGTTAAGTGGCGCTCTGATTCCCGGCGACTGGGATCGGCGACTGACTTACGCCGCAGCAGGACTGACGAATGCTCTCGCCGCGATTGTGCTCTTGGCGGCAAATCATCCCTCGGTCTATCTGGCAGGCACAGCGTTCTATTTGGTGACGGAAGGTCTGTGCTGGGCGCGGAGCACCGCGCTGATGGTGGAGATCGTTGGAGTAGAGACCCGTGATGCCAGCACACTGTACAGTGTGCTCAACGCGATTGTGACGATCCCTCTTCTCTACATGATCCGGCTTGATGGCTTCGGCTTCAGCAGATTCGGAACGCACGGGCTGCTCTGGACGGATGCTGCTGCCAACGTGCTGATGTTTACGGTTGTTGCTGTGGTATTCGTAGCTTGCGGTCTGGGCTTGCGGCGGGTTCCCGTTTCACAAGATATGAAACCCACAACCTCCGTATCGTGAAAAACTGTTCAAAAGGTATTCCCTGTAACCAGCGAGAGTCGAAAGTTCTGGGCTAATGGATTCATTCGCTTAATGGCTACTGGAGGAGAACCCTTTTGGAACAGCCCTGTAATTCGCTGCTAGGCAATGCTGATTTAACTTGCTTTACCGCATTTCCGCTACAGTTGGCGTGCAAGAAAGAAGCCCCACGTCTCTAAACAAAGAACGTAGGGCTTCACCGACGTCACTTGTTGCTATTGCTGCCCTTCGAGGCTGGATTTGTCCCGTATGGGAATAGCGCGATACGTGTGAATCTCACCAGTGCCGGTTTGCCCCAAGCCGGTGATTTCGCCGCGAGAATTGATGCTGCATCCTGTCAACAAATACAAAGGTGGGTTGGCTTGAACCAGTTTGTTGAGATCAGTCGGGATGCTGTCGCGCCAGACGACGGCTCGCGTGTTGCCGCTGGCGCTGATGGATAGACCCACCACTACGCCACGGTCGTTAATGCTGATCGCGGCGCTGGCAAAGTCGCCAGTGAGCGTGCCGAGGTCTTGCATCTTGGTAGCTTTTGTCCACAAGAAAGCGTGAGATGTCGTGTCGCCGGGAAGGTCAGAGCTTCCAACCGCCTGTCCGCGATTATTGATGGCAAAAGCGATATTTCCACCACCCTGTCCTGTCTTTCCGCCGAGGTTTCCAAGATCAACAACCTTGCCGTCCTCCCACAACAAGGCATGCACACCCTGAAGATTGATCAGTAAGTTAGGGTTGAAAGCGGAACAGATTCCCGACGATCCCACGATCTCGCCATAATCGTTGATCCCCAGAGCAATTCCGTCGCGATCTCCGTTCTTGATTGGAAGTTCGATGGGCTGCCCAAAGTCCCAAGCCACAGGTTTGAACTGGAGCTTTTGTGGAGGTGGGCAAGCGGGATCATCCACGGAGGTTTCGGCCCAGCCGACAGCTACGCCCCAGTTGTTGTTGCGGTTGACGACGCCATTGTTGCCTCCGAGCGTGGGAAGTGCATTCGGTTTCCCGCTTCCCCAAATTGTCGGCAGGCAAATGAGGTGCGTACCAAAGCCGCAGAAATCTTCTCCGTTCGGGTCTGAGGTGGAAGTTTCTGCTTCTCCAACAACCTGTTCCCACGCATTTACGCCGAATGCGATGCTGTTCTGTCCGCCCAGTGTGCCAAGGTCTTTCATGCGTTTGCCGTACCACAGAACGGCATGCTGTGAGTTGTCGGGCAGGTTCGACGACCCACTCACTACGCCATTGTTCAGGATGACGAATGGCTGGCTGAAATTGCCTCCGGGCAAAGTTCCGAGATCAATCACTTTGTAGCGAAGCTGTGCTGCCGGTTGTGCTTTCTCTTCCGCTACAACCGGAAGAGGCATTGCTACAGTAAGCAAACAGCCAAGTAAGCTCGTTGCTGCGAGCCACGTTGATAGACTGGATTTCATGTTCGCGCCCTCCTTGTGTTTTCGCGAAGTATCTTGGGGGCGTCTTCCATCGCCCCATTTAAATAGGCGCAAAACGCGGAGCGGAACTATCATGCGGTGAAACTTTTCTTGATGGGGCTGCGCTAAAGGGCTAAGATTTTCAAAATGTGGGGCTATGCGAAAAACAGCACAACCTGATGACGACGCGAAAGCGCCATCATGCGTGCAGGTTAGCGGTTTGCTCCGAGCTTGGAGTGAAGGAGACCGGGATGCGCTCGGCAAGCTGACCCCTATAGTTTATGACGAACTGCACCGACTTGCACGGCACTACATGAGCCGGGAGCGCACCGGGCACAGCCTCCAAACGACGGCTTTGGTTAACGAAGCTTACATGCGCCTTGTCGATTACAAGAGCATGAAATGGCAGAACCGCGCCCACTTCTTTGCTGTGTCGGCGCAGCTAATGCGCCGGATTCTCGTGGAACATGCACGACGACGCAATCTGAAACGCGGTCGTGGCGTGCAGCATGTTTCCCTCGAAGAGACCGCCATAGTAGACGGCGAGCGGGATACGGATTTAATGGCACTCGATGATGCGATGGTCGCGCTGGCGCGACTTGATCCTCGCAAAGTGCAGGTTGTCGAGTTGCGCTTCTTCGGCGGACTCAGCGTGGAAGAAACTGCCGAAGTGCTCAACGTGTCGCCCGTTACCGTCATGCGTGACTGGAGCACAGCGAAGGCGTGGCTGTACCGTGAACTGACAGGTGGGACAGGCGATGGACGCCGCACGGTGGAAACAAGTCGATAGCCTGTTGCAGTCGGTGCTGGAGCGCCCGCCTGAAGAACGCGATGATTTTTTGCGACGCGCCTGTGCTGGGGATTCGGTGCTGGAACGGGAAGTGCGGTCACTTCTCACCGCTCATCGAAATGCTGGGGGCTTCTTGGAAAGTCCGGCTGCGGAAATGGCTGCGCGGAAACTCGCTCTGGACGACGATAGTAGGAACCATAATAATGTCCAGCCCTTGATCGGGCAGACAGTCTCGCATTACCGCGTCGTTGAAAAACTTGGCGGCGGCGGGATGGGTGTGGTGTACAAGGCTGAAGACCTAACCCTGCACAGATTTGTTGCTCTGAAGTTTTTGCCGGATGACGCCGCGACAGAACCCCAAGCTCTGGTAAGGCTCCGACGAGAGGCACAAGCAGCTTCCGCTCTGAACCATCCTAACATTTGTACCGTCCACGAGATTGGACAGCAAGACGGGCAGTCCTTCATCGTCATGGAGTTCTTGGAGGGCGTCACGCTGAAGCATCGGATCGCCGGGCGTCCGCTGGAGACCGAGTTGATCCTGTCGGTTGGAATCGACATTACCAACGCTCTGGACGCGGCTCACGCCAAGGGGATCATTCATCGCGACATCAAACCCGCCAACATTTTCGTGACCCAGCTTGGACATGCCAAGGTTCTGGATTTCGGTTTAGCGAAGGTGCTGCCCACGATAGACAGAGCCGCAAATGTTGAAGCCACTTCGGACGCAACAACGACGTTCGGAGAACACCTGACCAGCACCGGCGCGGCGGTTGGCACAGTTTCATATATGTCACCGGAGCAGGTTCGCGGCAAGGAGTTAGACGTTCGCACGGATTTGTTTTCTTTCGGCACAGTGCTCTACGAAATGGCGACGGGAAAACTACCTTTCCCCGGCGAAACGACCGGAACAATCTTCGAGTCAATCTTGAATCGCGCACCGGTCTCGGTCGGGCGGGTGAACCCCGATGTGCCTTCCGATCTGGAGCGAATTATCTGCAAGTGTCTTGAGAAAGATCGTAGCCTCCGCTACCAGCACGCCTCTGACATTCGGACTGATCTGCAACGGCTTAAACGAGACACTGATACAGAACGATTACCGATCGGTGCGAGGACGCAATCCGCCACGGGTATTCGACGGCTCAGTAGGGTACTTGTTTCTGCTACGGTGATTGTTATGGCGTTGTCCGTGGGGGGGTACTTCTATATTCATCGCACACCCAAGCTCACCGACAACGACACAGTTGTGCTCGCCGACTTCACTAACACGACCGGCGACCCGGTGTTTGACGGCACGCTCAGGCAGGGGCTTTCCGTACAACTGGAGCAATCACCATTCCTGAGCATTGTCTCAGAGCAGCAAATCCAGCAGACCCTCCAAATGATGGGTCAGAAGCCAGACGCGAAGCTGACGCCTGAGATTGCGCGGCAGCTTTGCCAGCGGACGGCGAGCGCGGCAGTGCTCAATGGCTCGATAGCTCAAATTGGAAACCCATATCTTCTGACCGTGAAAGCGGTCAACTGCTCAAACGGAGCAACCCTTGCGAGCACAGAAGCACAGGCGAGCGACAAGAACCATGTGCTCGATGCGCTTGGCAAGACAGCCTCGGACATTCGGAACAAACTGGGCGAGTCGCTGAGCACTGTGCAGAAGTTCGATACCCCCCTCGAAGAGGCCACTACGCCATCACTCGAAGCCTTGAAAGCTTTTAGCTCCGGCAAGCGGGCGACCTCCCCTCCAGTTGCGATTACCTTTTACAAGCGGGCTGTCGAACTCGACCCGAATTTCGCGGTTGCCTATGCGTGGTTGGGCATCTGGCATACGTCGATTGGAGAACCCACCATCGCAGCGAGATACACACGAAAGGCATACGAACTGCGCGAACGTGCAAGTGAGCCTGAGAGGTATTTCGTATCGGCTATCTACTACAAAGAAGTTCTGGGTAACCTCGAAAAAGCCGAACAAAGCGGCAAGCTTTGGATGCAGGCTTATCCGCGTGCCGAGGCGCCGCATACGTACTTGTCAGGCGCAATTTATCCGGCGATCGGTCGCTATGATGGAGTGATTGCCGAAGCCAAAGAGGCAATTCGGCTAAACCCGAACTACCCTGCCCCCTATGTCTTCCTCATGGATGGCTATATAGCTTTGAATCGCTTTGATGAGGCAAACTCGGCGTATAGGCAAGCCGTCGAACGTAAAATGTACCACCATTACTACCCCGCCTCTCTGTACCACCTTGCCTTTCTACAGAACGATGAAGCGGGGATGAAACAGCAGGTCACAGTGGCAGCGGGTCAGACCGGGGTAGAAAATACGTTGCTTGCATACGAGTCGGATACCTCGGCTTATTACGGGCGAGTGCGTGAGTCGGAAGAACTGACTCGAAGGGCTATGGAATCAGCCGAGCGCTTCGACGAAAAAGAAATTTCTGCCAACTATTCCGCCACGTCTGGACTAAGGGAAGCCCTATTTGGTAACGCAGGGGAAGCCCGTCGGCGTGCCTCGGTTGCAGTGGCACATTCCACTGGCGTCGATGTGCTGTACGCCTCTGCGCTCGCTTCAGCATATGACGGAGACACGGGACGTGCAGAGACCTTGATCAAGGAGTTGAACAAGCGATTCCCCGAAGGCACGACCGTGCAGTTCAACTACTTGCCAACCATCCGCGCCAAGCTCGCGCTGAATCGAGGGGATTCTTCGGGGGCGTTGGAGACGCTTCGAGCCGCCCTGCCGTACGAATTGGGAACAACCACATTTAGCGGCGAGTACACTTGGAATGGCTTGTATCCCGCTTTTGTTCGAGGAGAGGCGTATCTAGCCGCTCATCAAGGCAATGAAGCAACGGCAGAGTTCCTGAAAATCCTCGACCATCGTGGGATTGTCTGGAACTCACCGATCGGCGCTCTTGCCCGTCTTCAACTCGGTCGGGCCTATGCAATGTCCGGCGATACGGCGAAAGCGAAAGCGGCGTATCAGGATTTTTTCACCCTCTGGAAAGACGCCGACCCCGACATCCCCATCCTGAAGCAAGCCAAAGCCGAGTACGCGAAGCTGCAATAGCCCGTCTTGAAAAGTCCGTTGCTCTTGCTGATAATCGCACTCGCCATGCCAAAAAGCACAGTCAACTTCGACTCGGTGCGGAAGATCGGATTAACTCTGCTCGGCGTGGAGGAGAGCACGGCATACGGCGCACCCGCGCTCAAGGTTAGCGGAAAACTCTTGGCTTGCGTGCCCACTCATCGTTCGGCTGAGCCGAATTCGCTTGTGGTTCGCGTCGGCTTCGATGACCGCGCCGAACTGCTCGCAGCCGCTCCCGACGTGTACTACGTGACCGACCACTATCTCGGCTACAGCGCGGTGCTGGTTCGCCTGTCCTGCGTCACACCCGATGTCCTGCGGGACTTGCTCGGCATGGCTCACAAGTTCGTGACCGCCGAGGCGTCACGCCGTTCGCCACGGCACCGTCGCAAGCCTGCCTGATTCCGACTGGCTTACGGGCAAGGCGGGCGATGACGTTGACGGCGAAAATCCGACTACGTAGGCTTACAGGAGTACGCCGACATGTCCAAAGTGCGGAACATTAGGTCGAGTCACGAAGAGGAGCTTCTATGTGTCGCGAGTGAAGCTCACAGGCAAGACTCGCGGCAATAGTTCGTGGAGTCGAAGATGGCGCTGATTACGCGAAGAAAGTTCGTCCGGCAAACAGCTTTCGCTGCCGCGCTTTACGGGTGCTCGTCTGCTGAAGCGGGGAGGATGTTCGATAAACGCGAACAGGGTGCCACTCCGTTGGATTCGGCGGCGATGCGAAAGCTGGCTTCAGAGATCACTGGTCACGTAATTACGACGGACACGCCCGATTATGAAGCGGCACGGCTGATTTTCAATCGCGCATTTGATCTTCGTCCGGCGCTGATCGTGCGCTGCGACGGCGCATCCGACGTTGCACGCAGCCTTGAGTTTGCACAGAAACACGATTTGCAAGTGGCGGTACACGGGGGAGGGCATAGCCGCCTCGGATACGGTATGTGCGATGGCGGATTAGTAATCGACCTCTCCGGGTTGAAACGAGTGGAGGTTGATGCAAGCAAACGTGTGGCCCGTGCGGAAGCAGGGGCGCTCGTTCGCGATCTGGACGAAGCGACGCAGCACTTCGGCCTTGCGACTACATCAGGCGGCTGCCCGACAGTGGGAATTGCGGGTCTGACGCTTGGCGGTGGAGAAGGTCGTTTAATGGAAAAGTACGGAACTGCGTGTGACAACCTGCTGTCAGCGCAAGTCGTGACCGTGGACGGGAGACAGATCGAAGCCAGCCAGAAATCAAATTCCGACCTCTTTTGGGCTATTCGCGGTGGGGGCGGCAACTTCGGTGTGATAACGGCGTTGGAGTACCAAGTCCATCCGGTAGGCGAGGTTCTGTCGGGATCGCTGACGTATCCGGCAGGGCGGATTCCTGAGTTGCTTCAGGCTTTTGTTAAGTTTCTTGCGGCAGCACCGGATGAAATGGACGCGCTCGTGCAATTGTTGCCGTCCGAACAACACCCAAGACTCAAAGTCGATCTCTGCTATTGCGGCGATCCACGCATCGGAGACGACTTGCTCAGACCGCTGCGTGCGCTCCACCCGCAGGATGACAGCGTCAAGGTCATGTCCTATCTCGAAGCTCAGTCGGCAGGGGGATTTCTTCTGACTCCAGTTGCTCACTTCCAAACGAATCTTTTCCTTCGGGAACTTCACGAGGCTGCGATTGCCGCGATCACGACTGCAATCAGCGACGCGCCAGCAACCTGCAAGGTAATCGTTGTGCCCCTGCGTGGCGCTGTCAGCCGGGTCAATGTGCGTGATACGGCGTATGCCCTGCGGCGACCGGGTTTTGAGGTAGACATGGCGGGTGTTTGGAACCGTGCCGGAGAGAAGGCTGGGATCGTGCGATGGGTGCAGGCGACGCGGGACAGATTGCAGCCATTCGCGCAGGGGGTGTATTCCAACCAACTTGGCGAAACGAGCGAAGCGCTTGTGCGAGCCGCATATGGCTCAAACTACGCTCGGTTGGTCGAGATAAAGAAGAAATATGATCCGAATAACGTCCTGCGATTGAACCAGAACATCAAGCCCGACCAAACCACGTAAAAGACCAGTATGAAACTCGGCGCTTACGCCTGCCCCTGTGAGGACGAAGCCTCTATCGGTGGGAGAAATGACGAGCATGGATCAAGTGTATCTTCATCTGGTTCAGAACCCGTGGTGCGCGGATGGCACGGCGCTGAAGCATGGTCGGCAGCTTCCGTTGGGGTGAACGCGCAGTCGCAGATCAAGCACCGCCGTATGCCACGGATGACCACAAAGACCTTTCCCACCGTTTCGATCTGCGTTTCTTTCATTGGGCAGCGCCCGCCGCGCTGACTTGCTCCGGCGTGTTCCCAGCAAGCGCGGGAACGGGGGCGTCCGAGGTCGAGGTCGCCTCTTTCATTAAGCGGCAGACGGACGCCCGCGAGATGCGGTGCTTATTGGCAACTTCGGTCAGGCTCATGCCGGATTGGCGGTCTTGGATGACCTGCTGGCGGTCAATATCGAGCCTTGCACGTCCGATCTGTCGGCCCTCTGCACGGGCGCGGGCCATGCCACTGCGGACGCGCTCTATCAAAAGTGCCCGTTCCATCTCGCCTAGCACTGCGACGATGCCGAGAAACGCCCGCCCCAAAGCTCCCGATGTGTCGAACGCCTCGCGCAGCGACACGAACTGGACATCGCAAGAGTCGAGTTCGTCGAGGCACTGAAGGAAATGTTTAGTGGAGCGTGCGAGGCGGTCGCACGACCAAACAAGCAGCACATCAAAGCGTCGCCTCCGGGCGTCTTCCAGCATGCGGTCGAGCGCCGGGCGGCGTGCCTTCGTGCCGCCGATCCCGTGGTCTACGTACTCCTGCTCCTGCGCGACGCTCAGCCCACGTCGCTGCGCGTATTCGCGGAGTTCCCTTAACTGGGTCTCCGGGTGCTGATCGACGGTCGAAACGCGGACGTAAAATGCGGCTCGCTTCATCTGCTCAGTTCCTCCTCAGATATTGGGGAGATTAAGTTCTGTGTTCGACAAGGCGGATCGGGCGACCTGTCTCGCCATCAACAAGCCACAAGGGAGACCGCCGCGTCTGTCGAAATCCTGCGTGACATAAACAATCTCTTGCCTGCGCAACGCAGGGCACCACAAAGGTGTTGCTGGCAAACTTGTCTCGCTGGAACGGAAGCAGGAGGTTCGGGATGCCTGCCCGAAACAACGCCGCCTCAGCATGGAGGAGATGCTCCCCTTCTTGCTGCGAAACCTTCCGTGAGCGTCTGCGTGACACAAATACTCGCTCCCGGTTCGGTCGGCGCAGGCGGTCAGCAGCCTCCGTACAGATCGTCAGTTCGGGAGCCAAGAGGCTGAGATTCGGCAGAACCTCATCCTCTAACAGTTGCCCGATGTCAAAGTTTCGAAGCTGTCGCAGGTGCTTTAGCAATTCGCCGGGGATCAGGAGTGCCGATGCGAATCGTTCTGCGGGATTGGAGGAGCGCATGCAGCGCCGCTGCTCTTGTATGAGTTCACGGATGGTCACTCGTTTCCCCACTCGCAATATACGCCGGAGTCGGCGGCGTTGGCTGGAAATGCGAGTAACCTAACCAAAGATTTTCGCCACGTTACCGTCCAAAAATAGCCGCCGCGTCCGCTTTCGACGTATATTTCCCGTGCAGCCGCAAGTTCTCTTCGTCTCTTGTGCGGTGCCCTCCCTCATTGCTATTGCAGCCGAGTAAAAATCATGACTATGCGATCTCATCTGCCCATCGAAACCATCGAGTGCCCCCTGTGTTCTGGCGAAGGCAAACTCAGTCGTGCCGAGATTCTCGACCGTCTCGGCGTAAAAGACTTCGCCCGCGTAGCACAGCTTTCCGCCGAGGAAGTCTTCCGCCTGCTCCAGCAAAAGCACTCCAATGATCACCAGAGCGTATGGGCGCGGTTCGAGGCGGAACTCACAAAGCGCACTGCGGAGTTGAGAGACAGGTTTAAGGACGAACTACACCTCGCGATGTCAGAAAGGGAGAATCTGTCGCGACGGGTCGAGGATTGCTTGCGCGAGATCGGACAGCTTCGGGAGAAGAACCAGCTATTGGAAGGCGAGATGTCGAAGGTCGCCCGGATCGGCAAGCGTGAAGAGATGGATTTTGCCGATGAGGCGCGGACTTGGGCTGGGATTTGCATATCGGAGAAGTTATCGCGAAACGGGGACTTCATACTCTCCTACCGTGCTCCGAACGGCGACCCCACTGAGCCGAAAATCCTAATCGACAACAAGGACAAATTGACAATCGCGGAAAGCGACATCGACAAGATTGTTCGGGATGCACGCGAACGCTCCATCGGAGTTGCCGCTTTGGTTGCCCGCGAGGAGAGCCAGCTTAGGCAGGTTGACCGGGATTCGCGGTGGAGCCGCAAGGATGGAGTCTGGCTACTCCGAACCACCCGGCAGTGGATTGTTCGCGACCTCGATCTCCTAAAGCCGATCTTCGAGAGGATGCGAGTTCAAGGCTTCGACCTGCTGGAGAGGAACCTCGTGCTCGCCGATGAGCTTCGCCGCACGTTCCCTGAAATCGACCGCATCGAGCGGGAACTGGGTAAGGCAGCGAAGGCGATCCGGTCAATATCGACGCTGGTCGTTCGATACAGGGATCGGCTCCGAGAACTCTGCGACACGGCGACAAGCGAAAAGATCGCCCCGAAGACGGAACAGGACGGCAATGTTCGCAAGATAGTCAGCGCATAGACCGCGCCCAAGGATTGGAGGACTGCATGGAAGCCAACACGCAAATCGCAAACGACCTGCACCTGTTGACCGCACCGATTCGGTTTCTCTTTCGTTGCGTGCTCGCACTGCTGTTTTTGCTGGCAGCCCCTCTGCTTTACGCAACCATGCCCTACGTCTGCATCTGGGCTGACCCCAACAGCGATTTCTCGATGCTCGCGCTAGCGTACTTGGCTCTCGGGCCGTTCGCATCAGCATTCTGGCTCATGATGGTCGGCGTCGTCCCAGATGTTTTTCACGCCCACAAGGAAAGTCGAGTCTTCGAAGCCAACCACTTCAAGGGTTTCGCTCTGATGTTCATCGGATTCTTCGGATCGCTCAGCGCGGAAGGTTTGTTCTTGCTTTACCTCTTTCCCAAACCGCGCTACAGCGAGAACACTGTTACCAATGCCTCGAATTGGCGTTCGTGGTTCGCAGGCATGGGGATTGCGGCGTTCCTGCCCGTGATACTGGTGCTTGGTTGGCGTCTCATCAAGTGGTTGAGCGCAGGTCGCAACAGGTGCAGGGCGTGCCGCGAAACAGCGGGTGCGGGGAACCTCGACAAGCTGGGGCTTTGCAGCTATTGCTACGACGATGCCATCAACGAAAAGGATGATGACCCGGAGATGGAGGACTGGATTCGCAAGGTGCGATACGAGTTTGGGGAACGACATTGGGCATCAGAGCTTCGGCGCGGACGGCTCAATGCCCTGAAGTGGAAACGACGTATCCAGTGCTCGCGCTGACCGACGTGGAACGAATCTGGAGGGTTGAATTTATGGAAATGTTCGATACTTTCGTGTTGACCACTTTGAAGCTCGACAGCGATGGGAAGGTCAGCAGCAGCAATGTCGCGGTAACGTTCGACATCCATGAGGCTGAGGCTCACCGAGAGGCGGATGTCGCGAATAGTTTCCAAGCATTCAGCGTCGCCGCCGACTGGCGCGACGATGCGGAGACGTCGAACTTAGTCAAAGTGATGCGCGAATTCCGAGAGATTGTCAGGCAGATGCAGGAAGAGGCACTCCGGTGAGCATCCGAATCAGCAAGTCGAAATTCGTCGCGGGCTGCCAATGCCTGAAGAGATTGTACTGGCAGGTACACGAGCCGGAATTTGCCGCAGAGCCGGACGGCGCAACAGAAGCGATCATGCAGCAAGGACACGATGTCGGCATGCTCGCACGGCAGTTATTTCGGGGCGGTGTCGAAGTCGGCACTGATGGCGGATTGGATCGAGCGATCCGCGCAACTCGCGAGCTAGTCGCGAATCGCGAAGTCCCGGCGATCTTCGAGGGTGTGTTTGAGCACGGCGGCGTGCTGGTGCGGGTTGATGTGCTTCATCGCCGGGCTGACGGGCGCTGGAGGCTGATTGAGGTTAAGTCGAGCACTTCCGTAAAGGAAGAACACCTCGACGATGTCGGCATCCAAAGCCGCGTAGTCTCTCGTTGCGGCGTGGATCTGGCGTCGGTCTGTCTCGCACACATCAATAGGAATTATGTTTTCGATGGTGACTCTATCGACGTGCGGCGGCTCTTCAAGGTCAGGAACCTGACGCGCCGAGTCGAGCGGTTGCAGCCGAAAGTGACATTCCAGCTTCGGGCGGCATTCACCGTTCTCTCGATGCCCAAAGCACCCGACATCGCTCCGGGCAAGCACTGCATGTCGCCCGTCACGTGCGAGTTCTTCGACCGCTGCAATCCGCCGCTGCCTGATGACCACATTGGGTATCTGCCAAGGCTCCACGCGAGCGCGGAAGAGGCACTGGAGGAGTTGGGCGTCGAGTCCATCCGTGACGTACCCGATGACTTCGAATTGACCGAGATTCAGCGGCGTGCAGCTACGTGCGTGCAGACGGGGGAGCCGTGGTTCAGCCCGGAACTTGGCGAGGTGTTGGGTGGGTTGACCTACCCGGTGTACTTCGCAGATTTTGAAAGCGTGAATCCGGCAGTTCCAAGATTTCCCGGCATGCGACCTTACGATCAGTTGCCCTTTCAGTGGAGTGTGCATGTGCTGCGTCAGCCCGGCGCGAAACTGGAACATCGCGAGTTTCTTGCCACGGATGCGAGCGATCCGCGCCGCGAGTTCATTAGCTCCCTTTGCCATGCGCTGGGAGAAAGCGGAAGCATCGTCGTGTATTCCTCGTTCGAGTCGCAGAGGCTCTCCGACCTTGCAGTGTGGTTGCCGGAAAATTCAGAGCGGATTAAGGCGATCCAAGCCCGCCTGTTCGATCTACTGCCCATCGTGCGGGAGCACACCTATCATCCGGCATACGCAGGCTCGTACTCCATCAAGTCGGTCTTGCCTGCGCTCGTGCCGGAGATGAGCTACGACGGCATGATGGTCGCGAATGGGCAAGCTGCCGGGCTAGCGTGGGACAAGCTGATACGAGGCACTGTCGATACAGTCGAGCGCGGCAGGATTAGGAAGGCTCTGCTCGATTATTGTGGGCAGGATACGTTTGCGATGGTCAAGCTGCTGGAAAAGCTTCGGTCAGTTTTGGTATGAAACCAACGTGTGTAGTGGAAACGTCGCACTACTTAGACAACCTAAGGGGAGTCGCCGCTCGTGAGGGTGAACACCATGTCGGTCACGAACCGCTGGAAGGACTCATTTTCGACGAATTGCTTGTAAACCTGTGTGTCGTCTTTCAGAAGGGTGAGCATGACCTTCGCCAGCGCCTTGTCGTGCTCGATTCGCGCTGCGTTCGGCGTGTTTCTTTTTGCGTTTTGATAGGCGGGATCAGCAGCAACCTTTGGCGCTATGTCATCCCTGATTCTCTGCGCCACGCGGTCTGCGTCGGTGAACAGCGTTCCGAAATGATCGTTGAACGTCTTCAAAATATTGCTCAAGCGGTCGAGTTCCGGGCCTGACTTGCGCCCGCCGCCTTCGACTGGTACTGGGGCGATTTCAGCATTTTCATCAGCGAGTGCGATCTTCATAGCCGCCCTTTTCTCTACGCGATAGCTGTCCATGTCAATCGCCTCAAGAATCCCTTTCGATAGATCGTCTTCTTCAGGTGCGGGAAGTTTAGGGATTAAGAGATTCAAGGTGATGGATAGCTTTTCCCACTCGCGGTTGGTGTACGGCAGCACTGATGCTAGAAAATCGTATGTACGCGCAAAGGCTTTGGCTTTGCCCTTGAAATTTATCTGACCATCTTCGTCGAGTCGTTTCTTATACACAGCGACACACGCATCTAGGATCGGATCGAGCTTATCGCGCTCAGCGCCAGAAATGAACAAGTCCACCAGCGCTCGTACCTGTTCAGGCGAATATACCTGTGCGTCGTCGAGGGCAGCCTTGAGGTCGTTGAGCTTGTTGGGGTCAGTTTCCTCACTGAGAACGGTCGTCCTGTAGTAATCGGCGAAGGCTTCGGTGATCGTCTGCGTGTTGTTCTGAAAGTCGAGGACGAAGACATCGTGCTTCTCCGGGTGGGCGCGGTTCAGGCGCGAAAGAGTCTGGACAGCCTTGATCCCGGAGAGCGGCTTGTCCACATACATCGTGTGAAGCAGCGGTTCGTCGTAGCCGGTTTGGAACTTGTCCGCGCAGATCAGGAACCGATACGGGTCATCTTGGATTTTCTCTACGATGTCGCCGCTTGGGAATCCATTCAACGAAGATTCGGTAACCTTTGCGCCGCCAAACTCGTGTTCGCCGGAAAAAGCGACAATGGCTCGATACGGACTCTTGCGTTCTTCGAGATATTCCCTGAACGCAGCGAAATACTGGTTGGCACGCTCGATGCCGTTGCAAACCACCATGGCGCGTGCTTTGCCTCCAATCTTGTTTAACGCCATCACCTGTTCGTGGAAGTGATCCACCATGATTTCGGCTTTAAGTCGGATCGCGTGGTCATGGCTCTCGACATACTTCCGCAATTTTTTCTGTGCCTTCTTTGTGTCAAACTCCGGATCGCCTTCAATCTTCTTTACGAGCTTGTAAAAGCTGTCCACTGGCGTATAGCTCTTGAGGACATCGAGGATGAAGCGTTCCTCGATTGCCTGCTTCATGGTGTAGATGTGGAAGGGCTTATGTTTCACCTTCCCCTCGGCGTCTGGGGGCAACGGCTCCCCGAACATCTCCAGCGTCTTGTTCTTTGGCGTAGCGGTGAACGCGAAATAGCTGGCGTTTGAAAGCATCTTCCGCGCCGCCATGCGCTTTTCCAGCGCATCGTTAATGGTATCTTCCGGGTCAGCCAGCGCTTCGCTCATTGCGGCAGAAGTCTTCCCCCCCTGACTGCTGTGAGCTTCGTCGATGATGATGGCAAACCTCTTGGCTTTCTCCTCCTTCGCGATTTCATCGAGGATGAACGGGAACTTCTGGACGGTACTGATGATGATTTTCTTTCCCTCTTCGATGAACTTCCGCAAATCGCCGGAATGCTCGGCGTGCCCTACCGTGGCACCGACCTGCATGAATTGCTTAATGGTCTTTTGAATTTGATCGTCCAAGATGCGCCGGTCGGTTACCACAATCACGGAATCAAACAGTTCCGTGTCTTGCGTCTTTACTCCGATGAGTTGATGAGCCAACCACGCGATGGAATTGGACTTGCCGCTGCCAGCGGAGTGCTGAATGAGATAGCGCCCGCCGACGCCGTCCCTCGGAACGATGGCGAGCACCTTTCGGACTACATCAAGCTGGTGGTAGCGCGGAAAAATCTGAACGCGCTTCTTTCTGCCAGTCCTTTCATTCTTGAACTCAACGATCTGCGCATAGTTTTCGAGGATGTTCGTCAAACCCTGCGGAGTGAGAATCTCTTTCCAGAGATAGTCCGTCTTTAACCCTGCGGAATTCGGAGGATTGCCCGCGCCATCATTCCAGCCTTTGTTGAAGGGAAGAAACCATGAGCCTTTTCCGCGCAATTCGGTACACATTGCCACTTCTGCGTCATCGACGGCGAGATGCACCACACAGCGTCCGAACTGAAAGAGCTTTTCACGCGGATCACGGTCACGCCGATACTGCTCCACAGCATCTTCCACCGTCTGCTTGGTTAGGCTGTTCTTGAGTTCAAACGTCGCGACAGGTAAGCCATTGATGAAGAGGCACAAGTCCAGCGCCCGACGTGTTTCGTCTGTGCTGTAGCGTAGCTGGCGGGTGACGATGAAGCGATTCTTGGCAAACAGCGCTGCCGACTTTGCGTTGCCGGGCGAAGGTGTGCCGTAGAACAAATCAAAACTGAGCGGCCCATCGTCCACACCCTTGCGCAGTACGTCAATCAACCCGCGCTTGCCGATCTCATTGGAAAGCCTAGCCAGAAACTTGAGACGGGCGATGTCTTTGACATCCTTCGGATCGGCGATGCCGAGCTTCTTAAACTTTTCCGGCTGGGTATCTTGCAGGAAATGGAACAATTGAGGGACATCGAGTGCTTGGGTGCGGTCGTAGTCCTTCGGTTTTCCCACAAACCAACCGTTGCCCGTGGAGAGTGGCATTTCTGGGAGGGCATCCTCCGGAACGGGCGCGAGACCGTCGCCGCCTGTCATCTGCACCATGATCAGCGTTTCAAGACCCTTTTCAGAAATGTCAGTGGTCATGTTTCAACGTCCTCAGGTTCAGCGTCCTCAGGTTCAACGTCGGTCAGTTCCTCGATCTCTTCCATCGCTCCGGCTTCTTCAGCCGTGTCTGGCAAGTCGCGAGCGGCTTCGCGCACGTCCAGTTTACCTGTCACCACGTCCGCAGTTAGTCGGGTGCGATACTCGCGGAGCAACGCGACCTCGCGTTCGGTGTGGGAGATCGTCCTGTGGAGGGTTCCAAGTTCCAATCCCAGACGGTCTCCGATGGCAACCTGCTCTAACAACGGAGGAAGCGGCAGCACAAAGTTCTCCCACGAATCAGTGCGCAAGCAGCATGTGCCATGACCAGCAATTTCGACCAGTTGCAGTAACTCACGCTCAATGCCTGTGAAGAGCGAAACCATGTAGTCAGGTCTTAGCTCCGCTTCTTGCGGGATCAGGGCTTTCATATCCTGATTCACTGTGACTGGCACGAGGGTCAGGGCGGTTGGAAACGTTCGGGCTAAGATCATTCCGCGAACAACAATCAAGACCGCAGGGGGGCGAACAATGCTGATGGAGGTTTCGCGAAGCGCGGCGTTCGTAATGTGATCCTGAGAGTCAGCGATCTCTCGCACTTTCATGTCCTTGGGAGTCACCCAAGGCATCTGTCCTCCCCAAAACCTTTCGACTCCCCTGTTCGGTGTCATTCCGCCGACCGTAGAAACGAGCGACTTTATCTTGCGAGTTTTCCAGTGCTTCGGGATGTCGCCGAGCCAAGGGATGCCAGAGGGTATGAGGGGAACGGTGGGATCAAGACCGCGTGTGACAGCGCGGTGGATTATAGCCTGCTTCTGCTCGTTCAGCAGAGCAACTAACTTCTTCTTGGCTCGAATTGTTCGCTCAATTCGTCCGTTCGCGTGGTCGAAAAATCGCACGATAGCCGCTTGCTCATCAGGTGGAGGCAGATGAAATGGAGTATCCAGAAAGGATTCGTCCGTCAGTTGCAGCCGTGAAGTCCATATGCCCTTGGAGCGAATGTGAAGTTCCCAGTTGAACGGCGAGGAACGGACTACTTCATTGATGAACGCCGGTGTTGCAGCAGCATCGGGGCGAAGACGATAAACCCCATAGGCGGAACTGATGATGCCGTGGTGTTGCGAAACGCCAAGCCCGCCAGCCCAAGCCCACAGGCTGTTAATCACGAGGTCGCCGGGCCAACAAAGTTTGTAGCCTGCATACGATTCAGCTTTGAACATCGTCACTTGTGCCGTCCGCCGAGGCACGACACCTCTCGCCGAAGAGACGGTCAACAATTCTTCCTTGCCGTTGGCTGAACGCTTGTCTATACGTTGGAAGATTGACTTGCCACGCTTTAGCTCCCAATGGGTAGGAATCTTCCCAAGCCACGGGAGGTCAGAATCTTTGTATTCTGGATAGGGCTTGAGACCGTCAATCACGATGGGTCTCCAAGCAACAGGTCATCAGGATTCCAGATGCGCTCGGCGATCTTCGTGTAAAGCTGGCTGCGGCTCTCCACGTCAGCTTTTTTGAACTGTGTCAGCGGGATAAACGGTAAGCCACTCTGATCCTTGAAGCGCAAGAATCCGGGGTTGTGCTCATAACACTGTGGATGAAGAGAGCGGGCGAGTAGATTCTGTTCGAGATAGTGCGGCAGTTTCTCCTCGTAGGTCAGGTCTCCGTAACTAGCGTTGAAGCTCTTGGGCAGCAGGAGTAAGCCGCCGATCCGGTTGCGATGCTCGGCAAAGTCGGCTGGGTGTTGGAATTCGTCTGTGTGGCGCTCAGGATGATCAGCCCAGATGTGTTCAACCTCATAGCGGGTTTTGCCCTCGCTGACATAATCGAGATACCGCGACGGCAGACCTGATTGTGTTTCTACATAGTCGGTCAAGCGGGCAAGGATGCGATGGAGCGCGTAGCGGTTCTGCTGGTGCATTCGCAGGCGGTCGTTGCTGGCGAATGTCCCCTTCTCTTTGCCTTCGCTGACGAGGCTTTCATGGAGCTTCTTTGACAGCGCTTCGACGGAAAGCCCTCTAATGCCGAAGACAACCTGCGCCGTCGAATACTGCATGGTGGAATAAGCGATGGTGCGGAAATTCCACAGCCGCCATGTCAGCAAGATGTCAATGTACCGAGCGACTAAACCCAACTTCTGATTGACTACGGCGTCTTCGTCGTCCGGTTGCAATGGGGAGAGCAGAAGAAGGTATTGAAGGGTGAATCCGTGTTGGGCGTTGTAGAGGATATGCTCCAGTCCGGGTATAGGCTTCAGTGAAGCCTCAATTAGCCGGAGATACTGGCGACTGTAGAAAGTGAAATCGCGGTCGATGAAGCGATAGAAATCGTCGCTTTGCCGGAGACCAATGGTGTCGGCGGCATCTCGCAACCAGCGATGGAACTCCGTGCCGATTCGGTCGAAGTCCTCCGGTTTTGCGCCCTTTTTGCGCTCGCGAATTTTGGTGGAGTATTGGCTGCGCAGCCAAGCCTTGAAGCAATCAGACTCGACTTCCTTGCCAGCGTCGTTGAGTTCCCGAATGCGTTCGCGCCAACGTGCGCTCGCAGGGATGCGTTTATTCTCGTCGATATTGGCGAGCAGATAGCCTTTGAGCATGTCCGTGGGGCTGAGTGAGAGACCACGGTCGTTCATCGTCTCAAAGATGGTGTAGGCGTCATCGTCGGAATAGGCAGTGATTTCGACAAGGTGAACGTTCTCTAGCAGCCAGTCGATGAAATAGGGCAGGGCAGCGTCGCGCAGCTCTTCAGGCAAGTAGGATTCGAGGTCGCGGTAGCGCTGGACAAGGTTCTGAACGGATTCGGGACGCCCGTTCAGGTCGAATGGGTGACCTTCGTAAAGCGCTTCCATTGCGGGGGTGCGCTCGTCTACGTGGAGGTTGAATGATTTCTGCCCGAACTTCTCAGAAAAGATCAATTCGTCCACATTGACCTGCTTCTCACGGTCTTTCTGAAGATTTCGGAGCAGAATAAGCAGCAGGGTAAGGCTGGTGAGGCGCTGCTGACCGTCTACGATGTAACCGGCGCTTTCTTTCTTACTGATGATGATTGAGCCGAGAAAGTAGTGCGGATAGTCCGCGACTTTGCTGCGAGCGTGTTCGGGGCGATACTCCTCTAGGAACTTCCCGCTAAGATCGTCAACCAGTTCGTGGATTTGTTTTTCCTGCCACTTGTATTCGCGCTGGTAGTAGTCAATGGAATATTTAACACCCTTAAGCAGTTCACGAACCGTTTTCGCCTTGCCGAGAATCTCTCTCATTTCGTTTCGCCCTTCACAATCTCGTCGAGCAAGCCTCCTGTTTCCTTCTCCAACGCCACAATGTCAGCCCTAATTTCGTCGAGTGAGCGGAGAGGCTGCGGTTTGTAGAAGTGGCGGGTGAAGGAAATTTCATAACCGATCTTGGTAGCGGATTCGTCGATCCAAGCATCCGGCGTATAGGGAAGCACTTCGCGACTGATGAATGCCTCGATGCCCCCCTCCTCCAGCAGCGGAACCTGCTCGGTGTCGCGCAGGTCTGAGTCAGGCTCGTATTCCACTACGCATGTCTTTCCGTCCACGGTTGTTTCGTAAAATCCACGCAACGGATCAGCCGTGGTCTTGCTGGGCTTGTGAACCTTGGCGATGACGGGGGGAGCCGTTTCCACGCGCCAACTGACGGCCCGCAAGATGACCTTCAAGTCGGACGCACTGAGTTTGACCTTCAGCTTGTCGAGCGCACCCGCCACGCGGTCGCGAAAAACGTTGTGGTCTTCAAATAGGCTGTCACCCAGTTCACGGCGTAGTGCGTCGGCGGCGGTCATGAGTCTGCCGTCGCGTTCCCAAGTCCTCGCGTCGAGGAGCTTCTTCTTTTTCTTATCGGACAAGCCTTTCTTAGCTGCGCCTTCTTCGGCTTCCTCATCGTCATCGCCCCATTCGTTGACGACTGTCTCCAGCTTCGCCTGCACGCTGGCGAAATCCTCGAAAAGTGCCTCGCCGAGCTGTTCATAGAATTCGCTGCGGAGTTCTTCGTCACCGGAAGCGAAGCGTAGAGACTCGATAGATTTCACCGAAAGCTGGCTGTGCAGGCGAAGCGGACGTTCGACGGTCACCTTCCAATAGCCGAACGCGGCATTGGGAAAGACCTTCGACTGTTCAGTCTCTTTGAATGCGAGGTGGGCATCGCAGATGCGCTGGATGTCTTCCGGCGAAAGCTCGCAGTTCTTCTTGCCGAGGTTCTTGCGGAGGGGCTTGAACCATTGCGTGGCGTCGATGAGCTGAACCTTACCTTTGCGGTGCTCCGGCTTGCGATTGCTGAGCACCCAGACGTAAGTGGCAATGCCGGTGTTATAAAACATGTTCAGCGGTAAGGCCACGATGGCTTCCAGCCAGTCGTTCTCGATCAACCAACGCCGGATATTGCTTTCGCCTTGCCCGGCGTCACCGGTGAAGAGAGACGAGCCGTTATGAACCTCCGCAACGCGGCTGCCCAGCGGCGTCTTGTGATTCATCTTGGACGCCATGTTCGCGAGAAAAAGCAACTGACCGTCGCTGGAGCGGGTAACAAGGGATAGCTCCTCGCCGTCGTGCATGACGCGAAAGCGGGGATCGCGCATTCCGTCCTTGCCGCCCATGTGCTCCAAATCTTTCTTCCAACTCTTCCCGTAAGGCGGATTGGCAAGCAGGAAGTCGAATTCTTGCGCACGGAAAGCGTCATTCGAGAGCGTAGAATATTCCGCGCCGCCGACGATGTGGTCAGCACTTTCGCCTTCGCCTTTAATGAGCATGTCCGACTTGCAGATCGCGTAGGTTTCAGGATTGATTTCCTGACCGTAGAGGTGGGCGACGACTTGGTGGTTTTGTTTCTTCCCCAAGTCTCGTAGTGTTTCTTCCGCGACGGTAAGCATGCCGCCGGTGCCGCAAGCGCAATCGTAGAGCAGATACGATCCTGATTGAATCTTGTCGGCAATCGGCAGGAAGATCAGATTCGCCATGAGCTTAACGGCATCCCTCGGAGTCCAGTGCTCCCCGGCTTCCTCATTATTTTCTTCGTTGAACTTGCGGACAAGCTCCTCGAAGACCGTGCCCATGGAATGGTTGTCGATTCCTGCGGGACTGAGATCAATTTCCGGGTCGAGAAAGTTGCCGATGAGCGTGCCAAGAGAATCGGACTTGGAGAGCGTAGAAAGCTGGTTGTGAAATTTGAAATTGTCGAGAATGTCCCGGACATTCTCTGAGAACCCGTTCAGGTAATCTTCAAAATCCGCGAGCAACTGCTGCTGACTGGCACGAGACTTGAGATCACGGAGCGTGAACTTGGAAGTGTTGTAAAAAGGATGCTTGGAGGCATCGCAGAGCGCGACGTGCTGCTCAGTGATACCCGCTTTGTCGAGCATATCCTTGGTTTCGAGGACAGCCTTCTTCGTCGGCTCTAGCACAGCATCCAAACGACGCAGAACGCACATTGGCAGAATCACGTCGGGATACTTGCCCCGTTTGAACAGGTCGCGTAAAACGTCGTCAGCGATGCCCCAAATGAAGGATACGATTTTATTGTGTGTGGTCTGATCCATGTGTGCGTCTTCTAGCGCTGCCAGCACGCGAACAAATGTTCTTGGGGGAAGAAATCGAATTATCGCACAGGGGCTGGGTGGGTGCGATGTGACCGGGCACCAAGCGTGGTTTTCACTCGTGGGGTTATATCGTTCCTATCAGATGCGTCACGATGCTATCCCACTCCGCATCGAGCGGCTCCCGGCACACAGGCTTGCCTGCCCGGCTATACCAGTACGCTGCGTTGCTTTGATCGCCTTCCTTGCGGTGCAAGTAGGCATGAACCCACGAGCCGTCTTGCCCTTCGTCCTGCTGCGCGGATTCGTGCGCCCGCTTCCAATCGCCCTTGGCATCCCACCACAATCCGGCGAGGGCGTGCGTAAGTCCGGCTGGCGGCTCGTTCGCAGTGAGCGATTGGCGAAATTCGTCCACAGTCATTGTAAGTTCCACGGAAGGTTCATCCGAACAGTTCTTCAAACGTCGCAGCGTCGTAGTGCTTCAAGCGGTCCGCAAATTCGTTGACGTAGAACATGTCCGGGGAGAAACGCTGGGCACGTACACGAATCGAGAACTGCGGAGCTTCCTTGTTCAGATCGAATATCACCAGCCCGACTCCGAAGAGCATGCACAGTGACTCCAATCGACTTTGGTCTTCCTCGGTGAGAGTCCTTGGCATTGCAATGTAAGTTTTCGTGGAAAAAAGCCGATAGGCTACCGCCTGACCGAATGCCACAACGGGTTGCTGCGGGTCAATCTTGATCTCTGCTGACACGATCTCGATGGGGAACTTAATGAGGTTGCTTGCCAACGGCTTATAGATGCCCACCACGTCGGGCGTTCCCCATTTCGATTTCAGACCAGCACCACCTAACGACGCGACTTCAGTGACCTCATCTAAATCGTTTTTCAACCAGTCGGCGAATGGCTGATAAAAGTCCGATTCCTTGAATTTGACCCCGCTAGGCGCAATCTGCTCAGTGCTACCAAGCTCAGCAGTTTCGTTCCCAGCTTTCGCAATTGGCGTGAAGAGACCCCGGCTTGGTTTGGCGATCTCGTTGGGAAATATCGTGTCGAGGTTCCATACAGAGCCATGAATCGTATTCCTCGGAGTCTCCGGTGTCTGCTGGGATATTTTCTCGACGAGTTCGCTGTAGCGAATGCCTCCGGGGTTCTCGTTCACGATTGAACGAGCCAGCTTTTGAATCTCTTTGCCTGAGAGTTTTGCCATGCCGAAATGATACGCCGCACCTGAGCCAACTCGTCATGCTCGAAGACTCAATCTTCCGCATGATCTCTCCCCCCCGAACCGCAGCCATCTTCAGTGTTCGGGGGCTAATACCAAGACCCCTTCTGCTGCACAAACACGCTCATAACTCTCCCAGTCCTTGGCATCGCAGGTCTTGCGATGCGGGAGCGGCCCTTCCATCTTGATTGTCAATGAGCCGTGCATTCCAATTACAGCGATGAAGTACTTTTTCTTGCGCCTTCTTTTGTGTTTTGACAATTCAGCGGTGATTCGGGGTAGTGCCCTCAGGAAGGCATTCCCGCGTACCTCCGATTTGTAATTGTTATGGCTGAACGCGAGGACGGTGGTTTGTGCCAAGGCTATAGCCGCCATGTGCGGAAATGACTTTATAAACTCCGTGTCGCTGGTGACCACGATGTAGCCTCGTTTCCCGCACTCGTAAAATATCCACGGATCACGTTCGGTTTGCACATAGAGATCATCGTGAATAGTGATGTCAAGACCCGCCGCTCTCAACTGCGCTGGGAGATAAAACGAACCCAGATTGCGGTCGAGAAAATAACGAGACTTAGGCCGCCTTCCTCGTAGGGAAGTATTTAATCGCTTCTTTGACGGCACGTGGGCTAATGCGGTAATCCTTCGCTAATCTCGCTTCGGATTCACCGCTCTGCTTTCTCTTGAAAATAACCTCGGCTGCTATTCCTGTGCCCTTGATGACCGGACGACCACTCGCCAGATTTGGGTCTATCACGATATAGCCTTTACCGCGCTCGTGCAGAGTCCGTAGCGGACTTAATCGGATCGGCATCCTATCCTTATCCGTTTCCAGCCGCGAGAGGAATCTGTCCATGATTTCCCGCAATCCCAACTGGATTCCTCTCCTAGACAACGTCAGCCGTTTTCCGAGTTCCTTGACTACAATTTTTTTTCCGAAGAGCCAGAAATTTCTTCCGAGAAGTGGGTAACGAGAGTCAAAACGGCGGTCGTTGCGAAGTACTTGCACGATCCAACGGAGGTCTTCCTGCGAGATTCCCTTCTTCTTCATTGCCAGCAGTACATGAGCAGAGGAAATATCGTAGAAAGAAAGCAGGTCGGGCGAGGCTGGAACTAGAAATGGCGTGAACCACTTTTGGTCTGGCAGCTTGCCATACGACATTCCCACAAACCACGCACGCAGGGTAGATTCTGGAATCCCAAGATAGCGAGACGCCTCCCCGTAGGTGTAGCGCGGCATGGCTCTCGCATCCAAGTTGCGGAAGAAAGACTCGGCAATAGAAGTTTGATGTGCGGTCACGGGAAGCCCTCCATGATACTCCCCCGTTTTAGGAAGTGACGAAACTCTACAGACCTGTTGCCAGCGGACTTGGTTTTAGCTGCCTGTTTCTCGTTGCGCCACATCCACCGGGAAAGCCGCCCTTGCCTTGAAGAGGTCTGGTTTCCTCTCATCAATTCCCTGAAGGCCCATCTGCTATCGATCCTCGCCATGATGCGTTCGGCAATCGAGATCGTGTCCGCAATGCTCGATTCCAAGAACGGCGAGGGGTGTCCGTCCCAATTTGCCAGTTTTCGGGCCGCCAAAATCGAAGCGGCGATCAGCAACACGCGCTTCCGACCCTCGTCCACTTCCGCAGTCTAGCATGTTCGTCTTTTGTTCGCTATACTAGCGTTCGAGGTTATCCCCGTGGAAACAAGCACTCATTCGATGCCAAATGCAGTTCAGAATGTAGGGAGCATGAAACCGCAGTCAGCAAGACGTCCCAAGCTGGACGAGATCGGGGAATGGTCGGAACTTAAACTCGACATCCTGAAGAAGTACGCCGGGGCGTATTGCACAATTTTGAAAGCGAGAGGTCTGCGTCCGATCTACATTGACGGGTTCGCTGGCGCTGGCGTTCACATACGCAAAGGAACTAAGCAGCTTGTGCCGGGCAGTCCGTTGAACGCGCTCCAAGTCGAACCGCCATTCGAGGAGCACCATTGGATTGATCTGGACGAAAGCAAAGTTGCAGCCCTGAAGCGCCAGACCGCTGGCTCGAAGCATGTTCACATCTATGGCGGTGATGCCAACAAGATTCTGCTCAACGAGGTGTTTCCCAAAATCAGGTTCGAGAACTTCGAACGCGCACTGTGCATTCTCGATCCCTACGGACTCCATCTCAACTGGGAAGTCATAGAAACTGCCGCGAAAATGGGCACTGTTGAAATCTTCCTAAACTTCCCGATGCTCGACATGAACCGCAACGTGCTTCTTTGGGAACCGACGAACGCCTCAGCAGACGATGTGAAGCGCATGACCGCACTGTGGAAAGACGAGTCGTGGCGGGACGTAGCGTACTCCACTAGCGGCAATCTGTTCGGCTTTCCTGAGAAGCAGCCGAACGAGGTGATAGCGGAGGCATTCCGAGAGCGCCTCCAGAAGGTCGCGGGATTCAAGTATGTACCAGAACCAGTACCCATGAAGAACTCAAGAAGCGCCATACTGTACTACTTGTTCTTCGCGGCTCAGAAAGAGACGGCAGAGAACATCGTGACGGACATACTGAAGAGATACAGAAGAGAGGGCGTGCTCTAGTGGCTGAGCGATCTTCAATCGAATGGACAGACGCAACGTGGAACCCCGTGAGGGGCTGCACCAAGATCAGCCCCGGCTGCAAGCACTGCTACGCCGAGACGTTTGCAGAGCGGTTTCGCGGCGTCAAAGGGCATCCCTACGAACAGGGTTTCGACCTACGCCTCGTTCCTGAGAAGCTGGCAGAGCCGCTGCGCTGGCGTTCTCCCAGACGAGTATTTGTCAATTCGATGAGTGACCTCTTCCATGAGAAGGTACCGGAGAACTATATCGCTGCCGTGGCGGACGTAATGGTACGAGCCGATTGGCACACTTACCAAGTGCTGACAAAGCGCTCCGCACGGATGCGCGACTTGCTGAAAGACCGCCTTCGTTTTGCTGCGTCCCAGCGGCACATTTGGTGGGGAGTAAGCGTCGAGGACAAGCGGCACGGATTACCGCGAGTCGAGGACTTGCGTTCCGCGCCTGCGCGGGTTCGATTCCTCTCAGTAGAACCTCTGCTGGAGGATTTGGGTTCGCTAGACCTGTCGGGAATTCACTGGGTGATTGTAGGAGGCGAAAGCGGGTTCGGCGCAAGAGTGATGAAGCGCGAGTGGGTCATCTCAGTGCGGCGTCAGTGCCGCAAACAGGATGTTCCCTTCTTCTTCAAGCAATGGGGTGGTGTGCGCAAATCCAGACGCGGGAGGATGCTAGACGGTCGGACTTACGATGAGATGCCGATTGAACAAATCACTGAACAACTGCAAGTGATCGAGCCACGAGACATGGAACTAGAAATTTCGACGTAATGTTCAGCCTACAACAGGGTTGCTTTCCACTCGTGGCGCTCGCCCGTGGAGGTGGTCACAAAGGCTGCCCGCACCTCTGAAACGCCCCAGCCGACCCAAACCCCATCCGGGCGGGCAAATCGCCGCAGAATCGGCGTCCCGATGGGTCACGCACCCAGAGCCGTCCGTGGCGAATGAACTCTCGCTGAAATCACGACTGCGTTCTATGGAACACGAAAAAGAACACCATCACGGTTAAGCAACCGAACGCATAGATGAACGACGCGAAGAGCACTATCGGAGCCTCCACGCCACGGAGAACATTAAGGACGTAAGAGACGAAATTCCACACCAAAAGAACCGTCATCAATATCGTCCCGACCAAAGCCAGCAACGCCGCATTTTTGAGTGTCATGGTCGGAGTATGAACGCTGCTAGTGTCAGCCGCAACTCCGGCTCGTAACTTCACGAAGCCCTTCGCAGAGAGTTGATCAAGGCGTGACGGATTATCCGGGCATCGAAGCGATTGACACGATCCGTGGGAAAATAACGCCCAACCAGATGAACGCCGCGATCCCAGAGCGCAGACCCGCGACCGAGGAAATCTCCGGTCTGATCGAGCGCGTCACTTTCCACAACGACGAAAGCGGCTTCTGCGTCCTTCGGGTGAAGGCACGCGGGCAGCGGGAAGAGACGACGGTCGTCGGGTCGTTGCCTTCGGTGACTGCCGGGGAATGGCTGAGCGCGGAGGGCTGGTGGGTCAGGGACAAGGAACACGGGCTGCAATTCAAGGCGAGCACCATGAAGACCGTGCCGCCGACCACGGTTGCGGGGATTGAGCGATACCTAAGCAGCGGCTTGGTGAAAGGGATCGGGGCTGTCCTCGCGAAGAAGTTGGTCGGGCGGTTCGGAGCCGAGGTTCTCGCCGTCATCGAGAAACGTCCTGCCGAACTGCAATCCGTGGACGGGATCGGCCCCAAGCGCCGCGAGCGAATCGCCCGTGCGTGGCAGGAAGCGAAGCAAGTCCGCGAGATCATGCTGTTCCTGCACAGCCACGGCGTCAGCACCAGCCGGGCGGTGCGGATATTCAAGACCTACGGGGAACAGGCAATCGAAAAGGTGCGCGAGAACCCGTACATGCTGGCGAAGGACATCTACGGGATCGGCTTCGCGACCGCCGACCAGATCGCGCAGAAGGTCGGGATTCCCAAAGACTCGATGAACCGGGCACGGGCTGGCATCGACCATGTGTTGCTGGAGGCGACCTCGGACGGACACTGTGCCCTGCCACTGGAGAAGCTCAAGCTCGCGGCGACGAAGCTGCTGGAAGTGCCGGAAGGGACTGTCGAGCAGGCGTTGTCGCAGATGCTCACTAGTGGGTCTCTGCTGCTGGAGGAAATCGACGGCGAGCCGCTGATCTTCCTGCCTCACCTGAGAAAGGCGGAAGAGGGCATCGCGGCAAAGGTGAAGTCTCTGGCGGGGATGGCACCCCTCTATCCGCCGATTGATTTCGATAAGGCGGTCGCGTGGTGCGAGTGCCAAACGGGCAAGACGCTTGCTCCCAGCCAGCGCGAGGCGCTGAAGATGGTTCTGGGGAACCGGGTCGTGGTCATCACGGGAGGGCCGGGCGTGGGCAAGACAACGCTGGTCAACTCCATCCTGATGATCCTGCGTGCCAAAGGCGTGAAGTGCTTGCTGTGCGCTCCTACTGGACGTGCCGCAAAGCGGCTCACCGAGACGACGGGCTTGGAAGCGAAGACCATCCACCGACTGCTGGAGATCGACCCCGGAACCGGGCGGTTTACCCGCAACGAATCCAACACTCTGGCTTGCGGTCTCCTTGTCGTCGATGAGACCTCGATGGTGGACGTGCCGCTGATGCACTCGCTGGTGCGGGCTGTTCCGAATCGCTCCGGGTTGATTCTTGTCGGTGACGTAGACCAGCTTCCGTCCGTGGGGCCTGGCACGGTGCTTGGGGACTTGATCGAGAGCGGCGTGGTGCCGACCGTGCGCCTCACGGAAGTGTTCCGGCAGGCGGCGGACAGCCGGATCATCACGAACGCACACCGCATCCGCCGAGGGCAGATGCCCGATATGCGCGGAGCCGATCCGAGTTCCGATTTCCATTTCGTCGAAAGGGACGAGCCGGAGAAGATCGTCGCGACACTGGTCAAGCTGGTGCAGGAGCGGATTCCAGAACGCTTTCGTCTCGACCCGATTCGCGACGTTCAAGTCCTCTGCCCGATGAACCGGGGATCGCTCGGCGTGAGGGAACTCAACACAGCCTTGCAGCGGGTCTTGAACCCGGTTCGTCCGGGCGAACCCAGCGTCGAGCGGTTCGGCTGGCGATTCCAGATGCGCGACAAGGTCATCCAGACCGAGAACGACTACGACAAGGACGTGTTCAACGGCGACGTGGGGATCGTCGAGCAGGTGGACTTGGTCGAGCAGCAGGTTGTGATCCGCTTCGACGACCGAGTGGTGAGGTACGACTTCGGCGAACTGGACGAAGTGTCTCTCGCCTACGCGGTCACCATCCACAAGTCGCAGGGGTCGGAGTTCTCGGCAGTGGTGATCCCGCTCGCCACGCAGCACTACATGCTTCTGCAACGCAACCTGATCTACACAGGCATCACGCGGGGCAAGCGTCTGCTCGTGCTGATCGGGCAGAAGAAGGCACTGGGCATAGCAGTCGGCAACGACCGTCCGCAGCGAAGGTATTCGGGGCTGCTCGCCAGCCTATCGCAATCGCGGCAGCCAAGTTAGTCTGCCGACTAGACTGGTAAAATCCCCGCGAGGAGAATTCAATGGCTAACTTGGCTGGTGTTGTCCAGCAGTTGAGGAAAGAACGGGATCACGCTGCGAGGGCAGTGGAACAACTGGATGCGGCTCTCGCCGCTCTCACCGGGGTCTCTGGGAAACGAACTGGAACTAGGCGCAAGATTTCAGCAGCAGGAAGGGCAAGGATCGCCGCTGCCCAGCGAGCACGTTGGGCAAAGGTGCGGAAGAACGGCGGGCGGAAACAGAATGTCGTCGCCATTCCCAAGAGGACGACGATGTCGGCTGCTGCTCGCAGGAAAATTGCCGCTGCGCAACGGGCACGTTGGGCGAGGGTCAAGGCTGCCCAGAAGAAGTCAGCCTAAGACGGTTGCTTTGCCGTCGATGCCCCGGAGGACAGCCCTTGAAGAACCCCGCTGAAAGCACGACCCAACCCGCAGCGAGAGAGAAGAAACTGCGCCCCGAACTTGAAGGCATCATCGACCGGGTCTTGGTTCCCATCCTCGTGGCTCGGTACATCAGGCAACTGAAAGAGGGAAAGCGACCGGGGACAGCAGGCGCAGGAGCGGAGCCGAAAACCGCCCTGCCAAAACCGTGAAGACCTTCGCCCAACCCGAACCGCTGACCGACGCCGAACTCGACCGCCTCGGCGACTTCCTCAAGTCATGCAAGGGCGGCAAGGCGATGAATCTGGAAGAACTCGACGGGTTCTTCGCCGCCCTGATCGCCGCGCCGGAGACCGTGATGCCGAGTGAATACAATCGCGAGGTCTTCGGCGGCGAGATGTCGGAAGTCGTGGAGTTCTCCGGTCTCGACGAAGCGCAGGAAATTCTGGATCTGATGATGCGGCACTGGAACAAGATTGCCTCAACGCTCTACAGGGGCGAAATCCACGTTCCGCTCATCTGTGAGGACGAGAAAGGCGATCTTCACGGCAACGACTGGGCACGCGGGTTCATGCGGGGGATGCAGATGCGCCACGATGCTTGGTCTGAGCTTATCAACGACGAGAAATATGGCGGCTCCCTGACCCCGATGATGATGCTTTATCACGAGCACGACGAAGACCCGGAGATGCGACCCGACCCAATTCCGCCTGACAAGCGCGAGCAGGTCATCGCTTTCATGGCAGCGGGGTTGATGAACGCCTACGAGTATTTTCGGAAAGAGCGGGAGGGCGATCTCGGCGTCGATGCACCTGAACCCCGGCGCACCGCTTCCAAGGTTGGTAGGAACGACCCGTGCCCCTGCGGTTCGGGGAAGAAATACAAGAAGTGCTGCGGCGGGGCGACGGTGAACTGATCCTGTGTGTCTCGATCTCGCGAAGGCGATGGAGCAACGAATGGTCTACGGAAAGAGCGCTTGGGCACGAGCACCAAGGCTCGTCCGATACGTTAGTCTGAGGGCGGGTAGTTTTCCGGCGACAAATCCGCTTCAAAATTTGTACTGCTTTTTGTACTGCCGAACGACGATTTGCGAGGTTTTCCGCGTTTCTTATGGAAGATCACCGAGGCAGCAAAAACCCTCGTCAACACTGGTTTTCCTTGTATTTTCGAGAAATTTGAGTAGGATTGTCTCGGCGGTCAGAAACTCAGGGCATCGTTCGAGTCCTACCTGAGGAGCCAATTCTTTTCTGTCCGTTCCGGAGACATGGGTTACACTTTTGGCCCGAAGGGGTTCTCGAGAGGCTGCAAAGTTTTTTCCTCCAGATCGATGTAGCCAAGATCATATTCCATAAAACTGACCAACCAGATACCGTGGTCGACTTCTTTGACTGCGACGGCCTGACCTGCGAGAGATAGGCTGAGGTTGATTTTCTTGTTGTACAGGCAAAGACGTCCGCAGCTGGTGACCACGACGGTGCGGTCGTGGAACGGGTAGTGAGGTTCTGGGATGCCGCGATAGAATCCTGACGGCGTGGGGCAGCGGATCTTGCGTGCGCCCCAGTGGGGTTTCTCCCGCTTGGCGCTCACGATGGCCGCCTCTACTTGCGCGGGCAACTGGTTGGCGTATCGGAAGGGGCGGCGAACTCGATCACTTAACCCTTCCAGTCCACATTGCTCATAGCGCTCAAAGATCTTGTAGCCAGTCTTGCGCGAGATACCGAACTCGCGGCACAGCGAAGCCATCGTCTCACCGTCCTTGAGCCGGATCATCGCGGTGGCGGCAGATCAGCGCATCATGCTTGCCACCACAGGAGAGGGAATGCCTGCTTCCAGTAACATTCGTTGCCGTCAGTCCAGATTCAGGGGATCTTTCGCATATCCCGCGAGTGTTCTCTGGCTTTGCCGAACACTCGGATCATTTCGCGAATGAACGCGGGTATATCGTCCGGCCTACGGCTGGTAACCAAATTGCCATCGCAAACGACGTCTTTATCGACATAACACGCTCCTCGCTTCCTGAGTTCGTTTTCGAGAGAGACATCACAGGTCATGGTGCGTCCACGTACCTCCTGGGCGCTGAGAATAGTTGCGGGTCCCACGCCAATGGCCGCAACTGGCTTGCCCGCATGCATCAAGTACTTGACGAAGCGCACCGCATCCGTGTTCGTGGCCAAGCCCCGCGTATTCGTGGTTCCACCTGGCAAAAGCAACGCATGGAAGTCTTCGGCTCTTGCGGAGCTTAGATGAATATCGACTGGAATTTTGGCCTGTTCCGGAGTTGACGCTGTGACTCTGTCCCGGTTAGACGAGATGACGAAGGTAGCGGCGCCGGCTTCCTCTAGAGCCCACTTTGGCTCCAGCAACTCTGCTTCTTCGAATCCGTTCTCTAAAAGGATTGCCACTCTCATACCCTGAAGTGTGCCGGTGGGAAGCAGGGTGTTCGCCATTTGGATTCTCCTTCAGGAGCGTTCGAATCCGGTCGAATTCGATATTTGGCTCCCAAATAATACGACGAGGTACGACGAAATTAGGTTGGGTCGAAGGTTAGCAACGGCGGTTGCAAATACAACCTTCACATCGAGCCCTTTGCGATTTCGGCAGTAGCTGTTATCGCCGTCGCTTAACAAGCGAACGATGAATCAGTTTTGGTGTGTGCACCCGAGCCGACGTTTGCGGATGCACTTTAGAAGGGCGGGGTTGTTCTGTATTGGTTTTTCGCTGCGAGTCGCTAAAGGAAACGACTTATGCAGATACAACCAATAGCTTATTGAGCAAAAAATGTCTGGGAGCGATCATTTACTTACAAGCTGTTTTGCTGCATCGTTTTTAACTGGCTAGGTACGGTTATGTCCTTCCTTGATGTGGTTTCAAATTCCATTTCCCTGGAGAGAAATGAGGGCGAGCGTTGCACCCGATTTCTTGAAGAATTGCTGTCGGATTATCCGAGTCACAACCTGCAGGTCCGTTTGTGGGACGGGAGCATCTGGGGCGCGAATGATCCTAAGTGCACGCTGACGCTCAATCGTCCGGGGACACTTCGCCGGCTATGCACAGATCCAAGTGAATTGAAACTCGGAGAAGCCTACGTATACGGCGATGTGGACATTTCAGGAGATATCGAAGCGATTCTGGACTTCGCCGATTACCTGATCAAACCTAGAGATTGCAGCCTGGGAGCCCGGACTCGGCTTCTTCACCTGTTTCACAGTCTTCCGCAGCATGGTGATGCACCCGGAAGGTGGTCCCACCGGACGGCCTCTTTGGACGGGGAGTTACATTCGAGAGAACGCGACCGCCAAGCTGTGCGATACCACTACGATCTGCCGCCGGAGTTCTTTGCACTCTGGCTGGACTCCGGCATGGAGTATTCAAGCGCTTATTTTGAAAGTCGAGAGCAGGAAGATCTGGATGCCGCCCAATTCAAGAAGCTGGACTATATCTGCAGGAAGCTTGAATTATCCCAGGGTGAGAGCCTGCTTGACATCGGATGCGGTTGGGGACAGCTCGTCGTACATGCAGCGGCCCACTATGGAGTGCGGAGTGTCGGGATTACCTTAAGCGTCCCCCAGGCAGAGACAGCGCGACAGCGCATTCGTGAAGCCGGAGTCAGCGAACGGTGTCGAGTCGAAGTGTGCGATTACCGTGATTTTGAGGGGAAACATCGATTCGACAAGATCGTCAGCGTGGGTATGTTTGAACACGTGGGCGCACGCATGTTACCGGAATTCTTCCATGCCGCGTGGCAATGGCTGAAGCCGGGAGGATTGTTCCTGAACTCAGGAATTTCTGCCAACGCAAACGACCAGCGCGTGGGACCTTCCTTTGTCGATCAGTACGTTTTTCCGGATGGTGAACTGGTTCCGATCAGTACTAATCTCGGGATCGCGGAACGAGCGGGATTCGAGGTCAGAGATGTGGAGAATTTGCGGGAGCACTATGCCCTGACCCTACGGCACTGGGTGCGGCGGCTGGAAAGAAACGAAGAGGAAGTAAAGAACCTGACAGACGAAGCTACCTATCGAATATGGCGGCTGTACATGGCGGGTTCGGCACATCGATTCTCCTCGGGCAGGCTAAACTTATTTCACACTCTGTTGCGGAAACCGGGTGAGAACGGAAATGTATCTCTGACTCGAGAGCATTGGTATCAGCATTAAGCGGCTGCGCAGGGATTTCTTGAATCGCCCTTGGTGCTGACAATTGGGTTACCGCGCGACCACAGAAACAGAGTTCGAATCGCAGAGTTCGGTACACGCACAGTTCGTGACTGGAGAAAACCTATGGCAGAGGATCATAGCCACGATGTGAACCAGCAGAAGGCAGAAGTAGCTCAGGCTGAGGAATCCACGCGATCGGGGCGTCCAGTATTTTCCTGGTGGTACATCTGGATTCCCGTCATTGCCGCCGTCACGTTATGGATCGGCGGCTGGTGGTTCGGGAATTACGGAGGGCCCTGGGGCTCGAAACCCCGATTCGTCCAACCAAAAATCAGCGACCCCGCTGTGATCATGGATAAGCTTTAACCGCGCGCTCACGCAACTGCTTTCAGATTGCTGTGTGGGGCTCAGGGCACCTTCACCCGCAACGATTTTTCCTCTCCCAAATGATGATCATCGCCGGTCGCAAGCGCGACACGAATGAGGTGTACGCCGGGCGAGAGGTGCTCGAACGTCCAAGTTTTGGCGGTGGTGTTCTGGATGGGTTTGTTATCCAACCGATACTGAATGTGTGCTTCGTCAATTCGGGGCTCACGATCGACCGCAGGATCGACGATCTTGAGCCCATCGGTTTGCACTTCGACGACCGCCTTGTGATTCCGGGCATTGGCTTCCGCGTCGACGAGTTTGGCGATGAGCAGAGGGCCCAATCCGGACTGACCGGCGAGGGTGGTCCGGTCTGAAAGTGTGTGCGAGGGCGAGCCGGTCGCTGGAGGTTCTTTCCACTGCGCAGCCGCCGGCAGACAGGCAGCGAGCAGGAGAAAGAGTGCGCATAGGCCGAGATCGTTTTTCATGCATCACTCCGCAGAACATTACAGAGTTGCATGATTTCGTGGTGGCAAGGCAAATCGAGGCTTGTTGTCGTCACATGAGGAACTAACAGACGGCTCTGCTGAGATGGACTGTGCGCAATGCCGGGCTGCAACCACATCATCAGCAGGATGACACCAACGATGACGATGAGCCCGAAGACTGCCATCAGTACTGCAACCGCCGTGCCGGTCAGAGCGTCTTTGGCTTCCATAAATCTGCTTCCTTATTATTCGGTTCAGAGCAGGGACTGAAGCGAACGTATTTGTGAAACTGACATGGCGAGTTCATTTTCCGGGCACCTGAAGAAATCCTCGTGTCAGATAATCTCCCATTGTGAAAACCAGCATGATGGTGAGCCAAAGAGCGCTAACCACCGCCCATATCCAAATCGTCTTCTCCTTCTCGTACCACAGGTGCATAAAGAAGGTGACGACGAGGCCCGCCTTCGTGGTGGCGATGACGAAGGCGACCACGGTGCTCCAACGATGCAAATTGACGAACGAGATCCCCGCGGTGAGCGCGGTAAGGCACATGAGCACAGCCCAGATCCAGATGTAGGTACTTATTCGAACTGTTTTTTCTGCCATGCAAAATCCTCAAACGTGCGTATGGCCCACGAGGTACAGCATGGGATACAAGAAAATCCAGACAATATCGACGAAGTGCCAGTACAAGGCCGCATTCTCCACGGGATTGTGGTATTCGGGCGTGTACCGGCCTCTTTGAGCGAAATAAATGATGAACGCCAGAATGGAAACGCCGATGATCATGTGGAGGGCGTGAAAGCCGGTCAAAAAGAAGTACAGGACGAAGAACATTTCGGCGTGACGAGGATCCGGCCCATCCCACTGAAAGGTGCGCGTGGGGACTTTGTGATCGAGATAGTGCTGGTAGTACTCGTAACCCTTCACCCCTAGGAAGCAAACTCCAAGAAACATAGAGATTGCCAGGCACCACACGAGAGCTTTGCGACGGCCTTCGCGCGCGGCGTGGACCGCCAAGGCGACGAACAGGCTGGCGGTAATGAGCAAAGCAGTGTTCAAAGTTCCTGCGACGAACAACATATGAACGCTGCCAGCCTGAAAGGCGGCGGGATAGGCGTTGCGGTAGGCGATATAGCCAAGGATCATGCCGCCGAAGAACATGACCTCGGTAGCCAGAAACACCCACATGCCGAGTTTTGCGGCTTCTCTCTGCTGCGGGAGATCGGCGAAATGTTCATGCAAGGAATGCCGGTCAATGGCTTCCCGGAACGATAGTGCGGCGGATTGACTAATCTCCGGCAAAGGTTTCCTCCCGCAGGATTTCGATGTCCTTAGGCAATTCGGCGTAGTTGTAAGCCTCCCAGGTCACCACGGGCGTTTCAGGAAAGTTGTGGGTGGGCGGAGGCGATGGAGTTTTCCATTCCAGTCCTGCAGCGGTCCAAGGGTTGTCTCCGACGCGCCGGCCATAGCGCAAAGACCAGGCAAAATATCCCAGCGGTAAGAGGTAACCGATCCCGAGAATGGACGCTCCGGCGGTGGATAAAACGTTCAGGACTTGAAATTGAGGCGCGTAGTGCCAGTAGCGGCGATTCATGCCGAGATAGCCGAGGATGAACTGGGGGAAGAAAGTGAGGTTAAAACCAATAAAGATGACGGCGGCGGCGACTTGTCCCCAGGACTCCGGATACATACGGCCGCTGATCTTCGGCCAGTAGAAGTGCATGCCTCCGAGGAAGGCGGTGACCATGCCTCCGACCATGATGTAGTGAAAGTGGGCGACGACAAAGTAGGAGTCGGTAACGTGGACATCGAAACCGAGAGAGGCAAGAAACAAGCCCGTCATGCCGCCGATGGTAAACAAACCGATGAAGGCCAAGGCGTAGAGCATCGGCGTGGTGAGATAAAGACTTCCGCGGTACATGGTTGCGGTCCAGTTGAAAACTTTGATGGCGGAAGGAACGGCAACGAAGTAACTCAGGAAACTGAACACCAGCGCGGAATAAACGGAGATTCCGGCAACGAACATGTGATGAGCCCAGACCAGAAATCCGAAGACGGCAATGGCCAGAATAGCCAGTGCCATGGACCAGTAGCCGAAGACTCCTTTACGCGAGAAGCAGGTGATGATCTCGCTGATGATGCCCATGCCGGGCAGGATCATGACGTAGACGGCGGGATGGGAATAAAACCAGAACAGATGCTGAAACAGCAGAGGATCGCCGCCAAGCAGAGGATCGAAAAATCCGATTCCGAAAATCCGCTCGAGGGCGACCAGAGCCATGCTGATAGCGATAAGCGGAGTTCCGAGAACGATGATGACCGAGGTCGCGTAACTAGCCCAGACAAAGAGAGGGAGTCTTCCCCAGGTCATTCCGGGCGCGCGCAATTTGTGCACCGTGACGATGAAATTAAGCGAAGTAAGAATCGATGAGAATCCGACAACGAAAATAGAGAGCGCGCCGATGACCACGCTGCTGCTGACAAACGATGTGCTCAGCGGGGTATAAAACGTCCAGCCAGTGTCGAGACCACCGGTGAGGATCGTATAGATAAACATGCCCGCGCCGACGATAAAGATGTACCAACTCATCAGGTTGAGCTTGGGAAAAGCGACATCTTTGGCGCCGATCATCAAAGGGATTAGAAAGTTTCCCAGGACGGTCGGTATGGAAGGGATGAGGAAGAAGAAGATCATCACCAGGCCGTGCATGGTGAACATCTTGTTATAGGTATCAGCCTGGACGAGGGTGCCATCCGGGACCAGGAGTTCCAACCGGATCACGAGGGCAAATAAGGCACCGATGAAGAACATGAACGTGATCGAGGCCAGATAGAGGATGGCGATGCGCTTGTGATCTGTGGTGAGCAGCCATGACTTCACACCGTACTCGGCGTTGAGATAATCCGCGGATTCGACGGTTTCGAGCTGAGGACTGGTGGCCATAGCTATTGCACCTCGGGCGCGCCCGCCGATTTCGGGACCGGCGGCCGATTGCTAACCGGCTCGCGCTGCTGCGGCGTGGCCAGGGACTTGATGTATGCGACCAGAGAGAGCATTTGATCTTCGGTCACAATTCCTTGAAAGCTGGGCATGATGGGTTTGAATCCGGCAACCACCTGGAAGCCGGGATTGAGGATGTGCTGGCGAATGTAGGCATCGTCGGCGATCACGCTGGTGCCGCGGCTCAACAGGACCGGCTTTCCGTAGACGCCAACGAGATTCGGGCCGCGGCCCTGGGTGTCGAAGCGATGGCAATTGGCGCACCCCAGTTCCTGAAAGAGCTTTTGCCCGGTGGCGGCAAACGATCCCATCTCTCCGCCGTTCGTCAGCCATTCCTGATACTTGGCGCCGTCGAGCACGACGACCTTGCCGATCATTCCCGAATGCTGAGTGCCGCAAAATTCAGAACAGAAAAGATGAAAGGTTCCAGTACGATTTGCTCGAAACCATAACGTGGTATAGCGACCCGGCAATACGTCAGCCTTAATGCGGAATTCTGGAACCCAAAAACTGTGGATCACGTCTTGCGAGATCATGGTCAAGCGGACATCACGATCCACGGGGACATGCAATGTGTTGATTTCGCGCTCGCCATTTTCGTGCTGGGTTTTCCACATCCATTGCTTGGCCACCACATAGATCTGCAGCGAATCCTTGGGGGGAGTGGCTTCAGCCACATAGATGTTGGCTCCCCAGATGAAGAAAATCATGAAGACGCCGAGGGGAACGACGATCCAGGTAAGTTCGAGAGGAAGCGAGCCGGTCACCTGTTCTGCTACGGGATGCTTACTGTGCCGGTAACGGAATATAAAGATCAGCATGACGGCGCAGATGAATAGAGTTACGGTTCCCGTGACCACGATGAGGAATATGTAGAGGCCGTCCACCTGGCGTGCCATGGTCGAAGCAGAGATGGGCCATAGAGGAAACATGAACGCTAATCTCCCTTCCCTGACGCGTGGTTCGGCCGCGGGCGTACGAAATGCGCAGGTACGCGAACGGTTTCCCGATGATGGCCTTCCGGCAACATTCCGTTGCGCCGGTTCGGGTCTTTCCAGATAAGGAACGCGAGCAGCGAGCCCAGAATCAGCAAGGTCAGTCCGCCGGAAACCTGAATCACGCGAAAGACGATGGCACCATAGCGTCCGGTGCGGGGGTCGTAGTGGTAGCAATAGAGGACGATCGCGTCGGCAAGCGTACCGATGCGGTTGTGCGAAGCTTCGACCAGACCGAGCCGGAGATCGGAGGCGAAGTAGCGCGCGCCGTTGTAGTACTGCGCGACTCGGCCCTCCGGCGTGAGCAACATAATTCCGGCGGCGTGGGCGAACTGTTTGGTCTGGGGATCCCACCGGTAGTGGAAGCCGACTGCGTTGCTGAGCGCCGCGATGGAGGATGCATCGCCTGTCAGGAAAGTCCAGCCCTTTTCGGTTCCCGGGCGGCCGTACATCTCCAGATATTTTGACTTTGCCTCAGCTGCCATTTGCGGTGTTTCTCGAGGATCGAAACTGACGGTCACCACTTCGAACTGATGGCCAGCGTCGAATTTCAAGCGCCGCATGGTATGCGACATCTCGGCCAGGACCTGGCTGCACAGCATGGTGCAGTTGAAATAGACCAGACTCAGAATCACCGGTCTTCCGGGATGGAAGTAATCTGACAGGAGAACGGTCTTGCCGGATTCATCGCGGAATGGAAGGTGCAACGGCACTTGCTTGCCCAGTCGTTGTTCGATGGCCACGTAGCCGAGTTGCGGCGGGAGACGGTCGGAACTCGGATCGGCCATCTGCGCCATAGCAGGGAGCGCACAGACTGCGAGAAGCACCGCAATTGACATCATGCGCCGGGTAATCTCACCAGCCATAGTTGCCTCCGCGTTCATCGGTGAGCGTTTTGGTGGACTGGATTGCGGCAGAATCTGAGTTCTCGCCCGAGCCGGAAGGTGCCGGTTCGGTGGCGGAATCTTGCTGCTCTTGCGCAGGCCAGGATGCAGCCATGATGTCGATTGCTGTTTCGATAGGGACGTGAATCTTTCCTTGCGCTTGATCCACCCATCCGTAGGTGTTGAGAAACTGCTCTTCACGGATGCGGAACTTATTCAGGTCGGCGACGGGGTCAGGTTGCAGGTGCGGCATGGGAAATGAATTGGCGGGATCGCCGCCGATCTCTTTGAGTTGTTCATCGCTGGTCATGATTGGATTGGTGGTGGCATGGCCCGCGTATTGAGATCCGCCCAGTTGCTTGAACAATCCCCACATCACGAGGTAGACGAGAAAAACGGCGATGCTCAGGACGAGGAAGAAGGAGAAGACTGCCCGGTGATTCAGGTCGCGAGACTCGTAAGCGACGTCCGCGTGACGAATGCGCTGGTCATCGAAAACCGGGTTAGCGTTCTCCATATGCATGCACCAGAACCAAATCCACGTGCGGATCTTGCAGCGCCAGTAAGGGCCGGGCCTTCAGATGTTGGAAGAAAAGTGAAAGCCAGAATCCCGCCAGAGAGACCGGGATGACGAAATCTAGCCAGCTATAGTGGAAATGCCCTGCGCTCGCCGGGAAGGCGGGCGCAATAAAAAACAAATCGTCCATATAACGCGCTACGAGCATCCAGCACGCCAGCTTCATCAGAGAGTTCGAGTTGCTCTTGAAACTGCGCGAGAGCAGGAGCGCAAAAGGAATGCAGAAGTAGACCATCACCAGAACAAACCAGTAGTGTTCCCAGCCGCCGCGGGTCCGCGCGACATACCAGCTGATCTGGTCCGGCTTATTCCCTGACCAGAAAATGATCCACTGGGCATAGACCCACCAGCCCCAGATCATCACGAAGGTGAGCATGATCTTGCCATGCTCGAGAGAGCGTTCTGGCTGCAACACCTCGTTCATCGGTTGGTAGCGGCCAAGCATGGCGGCAATGACAACGGCGAAGCTGATGGCAGCGAGCCCATGACCCGCGTTGAAGATCAGCGGGTAGATCATCGACGACCAGTCTGGCGTGAGTGACATTAGCCAGTCGGTGTAAAGGAAGAGCGTGGCGAAGAGATAAACGATGACTCCTTGCCCGCAGATAGCGCGAAGGCGCCGGTCATAGAAAACTTCCGGCGGATGGTCCTGGCTGCGGGAGATTCGCATGAGAACCCAGACGAGGGAGATGAAGAAAATGAAATAGAGGGCTGCGCGGACCAACCAAAAGCTCAGCCGCAGATAATGCGCTGCGATCTGCTGCAAGTGTGCACTGGCGGCGAGTTCATCGGGCCGTGACCAGGGATACAGCCGGTGGATACCGATGATGATTGGTGCGAACAGAAGCAACATCAGCCAGATGTTTTGCATGGCTGCTTCCAGGATGCGGCGGATCACAGTTCCCCACGCGCCACCGGTGAGGTGGTACAGCATCAGCAGCGCCAGACAGCCAACGGTTGGTTCGAAGCACCACATGTAGCCAAGCAGGTATGAGCGATAGAACTGGTCCGACTCGAAGATCCATCCAGCGATCGATGGAATAGCGAATACGATGCCGACCACGAGTGCGATCTTCTGCCAGCGATTGACGACGGAAGGCGCCATGAATTCGTTGCGGGCGGCGACGGAATTCACTTGGGCTCTACCTCCGCAGGCTTCTCTTGCTTGTTTTGCTTTTGTGGTTCGTTCTTCGGGGTAAGTGTGGAGAGAATCTGAGAAGCTTCCAGGTTGCCGGATTGCGGTTCAGCTTGTGCAGGAGTCGCTCCACTGCCGGGAGTTCCCGGCAAGGGCGGAGCAGGTGGAAGTTTTCCTGCCGGCAGCAGGCTGGCGGGTGCGTTTTGGCTGAATTGGAGGACGCGTATGTATGCGGCGATTGCCCAGCGATCGCGCACAGGAATTTGTGAGCTGTAGTCGGGCATCGCTCCGAAGCCATTGGTGATGACGTCGAAGAAGTGGCCGAGCGGAGCCTGCCGCAGCCGGTCGATGTGATACGAGGGCGGGCGGCGATAACCGCGCTGCACGATCATTCCGTTGCCATCCCCCGTTCTCGCATGGCAGGGGGCACAGTAGATGTTGTAGCGTTCCCTCCCACGCTCCAGAACGTCTCGAGTCACGTGGAACGGGATTCGATCACCCAAGTTTTGGCCGTCGTAGCCGGTATTGAAATAAGAAGTTCCGTTCTGATCGCGAGCGATGGTGCCCAGAACCGGAGCGCGCTGACGCTCCTCCCCGAGAAAAACACTGGAGCGCATGGGATTGAGTCGCGGCTGATTCTGCATGTCCTCACGGCAGCCGGCAAGCGGCAGAAGAAGCAATCCCAGGGGCAGTACAATTCGCAGACGGCGGAGGACGTCGCCGAAAGCCAGGAATGCGCCCGATTCTCGCAGCACACGAGCGGTCAGGGGGCAGTTCTGATTACGATTTGGAGATCGCCGAGCGATACGGCACCTCCTCTACCGAGGTTGCATGCAGGGTCATTAGAAACTCGCGGGTCGCGTTCAGTTCAAACTTGGCATCTTTCGCTTCGATGGAAAGAAAAAAGCCGTCACGCGTAACGGACAAGAAACGCTCGCTGTTGAACACGGGATGGAACGGCATGGGCAGTCCATTGAGAGCCCACATGCCAAAGAAAGCTCCAAAGCCGGCGAACAACACCGTCATTTCGAAAGTTGGTGGAATAAAGGATGGCCAGGCATGCAGCGGGCGTCCTCCAACGTTGACGGGGTATTCGATGACATTGATCCAGTACTGCAGGATGTAAGCGATGGAACCGCCCAGAAGTCCGCCGACAAGGCAGACCAGCGGCACCGAATTTTTGCGGAATCCAAGAGATGGCGCAAGATTAGGAACTGGGAACGGAGAGTACGCATCCAGCCTGCGGTAGCCATTGGCGTATGCGCTTTGCGCGGCGCGTACCAAATCTTCTGAAGTTTTGAACTGAGCCAATAGTCCCCAAAGCATAATCATTCCTCCGGAGTCTCGATCTCATAGGCCAGCTTGCGCATTTCGAAGATCGGAATCATCGGAACCAGGCGCAAAAAGAGCAGGAAGCAGACCGCAAAGAATCCCATGCTTCCCAAGAGCACGGCCCAATCCCAGCGCGTGGGTATGTAGAGGCCGTACGAGGATGGCAGGTGAGTGCTGTTGAGGGTAATGATCACGATCATCACGCGCTCGATCCACATGCCGATGACAATATCGAGTGAAACCAGGAAAAGAAGGGCGGGACTGCGACGCACCTTGCGCAACCAAAGTGTGATCGGAATGATGCAGACCATGAATACGTCGAGGATCCAGACAATGCGGTAAGCCCCATGCTGCCGGTTCCAGTTCCACCAGGTGCCATACACGTCGGTGCCGTACCAGGAAAAGAAAATTTCTGCGACGTAGGTATAGGTGACGAGAAGACCGGTGGCGATCATGAATTTGCCGCAGTTGTCAAGGTGGCGCATGGTCAGGAAATTTTCCAGGTGATAGACCTTTCGAATTGGAATAGCGAGGATCAACACCATGGCAAAGCCGGAGAAGATCGCTCCGGAGACGAAGTAGGGCGGATAGATGCTCTCGTGCCAGCCGGGCATGATCGCCACGGAGAAGTCAAAACTCACCACGGTGTGGACGGAAAGCACCAACGGAGTTGCGAGTGCGGCGAGCAGCAGATAGCCGGTTTCAAAGCGCTCCCAGTGCCGGGCCGAGCCGCGCCAGCCGAGCGCCAGAATTCCGTAAATCTTCTTGACGGTGGGGTTCACAGCCTTGTCGCGCACGGTGGCCAGATCCGGCACGACTGCCTGATACCAGAACAGCAGCGAAATGGTGAAGTAGGTGGAAACCGCGAATACGTCCCACACGAGCGGACTGCGGAAGTTGGGCCAAGTTGTCATTGTGTTCGGGTAGGGAAACAGCCAATAAAACAACCACGGACGGCCCAGGTGAAGCAGGGGGAACAAACCGGCGCACATGACGGCAAACAGCGTCATGGCTTCAGCGAAGCGGTTGATGGAACTGCGCCAGGTTTGCTCAAGCAGCAGCAGAATGGCGGAGATCAGCGTGCCGGCGTGCCCGATTCCGATCCACCAGACAAAATTGATGATGGCGAATCCCCAGGCGATGGGTATGTTGATGCCCCAGATTCCGACGCCCCGAATCAGCAAGTAGGCGATGGAGTAGAGCAGGATCGTGAGCAGGAAGCTCGCGGCTCCGAACAGCATTAGCCAGCCGATGGAGATCCTGGGCGTGAGCACGACCCCGGAGATCTGGTCCGTGATGCCGCCGTAAGTCTGCCTGGGCAGGAGCACAGGCGGGCGTCCGGAGCGCTGCTGCATTCGTTCGGCTTCGCGCAATTCTGTCATCGATCGCTAACTTTTATTCTCTTCCGCGATTTCAGGAATCTGCGGGTTAGGGTTATGAACCAGAGCCAAGTACGTTGTGCGTGGGCGGGTGTTCAAGTCTGCCAATAATCCGTAGTTGCGGGGATTCTCTTTGAGTTGGGTGACGCGACTTTTGGGATCGTTGATATTTCCGAAAATAATCGCGTCCGCGGGACATGCCTGCTGACAGGCAGTCTGGATCTCGCCATCGCGTATGAGACGCTGCTCTTCCTCTGCGTGGATGCGCGCGTTCGTGATGCGCTGCACGCAATACGTGCATTTTTCCATGACGCCGCGGCTGCGCACGCTGACTTCGGGGTTGCGCATGAGCTTGTATTGCGGCTGATCCCAATCCTGAAACAAAAGAAAATTAAACCGCCGCACCTTGTAGGGGCAGTTGTTGGAACAGTAGCGCGTACCCACGCAGCGGTTGTAGACCATGTCGTTCAGGCCCTCTGTGCTATGGGTTGTCGCCTCAACCGGGCATACAAGTTCACAGGGCGCGTTTTCACACTGCATGCAGGGAACGGGCTGGAAGAACGCCTTGGGATTGTCGGGATCTCCCTTGTAGTAGGTGTCGACGCGCAGCCAGTGCATGCGGCGTCCAATGGCCACCTGCAGTTTTCCGACGACCGGCACGTTATTTTCTGACTGGCAGGCAATCACGCACGCGTTGCAGCCGACGCATGCATTCTGATCGATCAGCATTCCCCAGGCGTATCCGGTGTATTCGAAATTCGGATAAAGAGTGTCTTGGCGGGCGGGCTCAGAGGCGTTGCGGTGCGCAAATTCTGCATCGGCGTTGTACTCATCCAGAGTTGCTTCCCGCACCAGATCGCGGTTCTCCATGTCCTGCAAACCCTGGGCGGTGATTAATTTGTATTTGCGGCCGGTGTCGTGGATGGTGACACCGATGCCGCCATGCAGAGCGTCGCTGGTTCGCAATGGATAGGCGTTGTAACCGACGTCGGTTCCGACTCGCCCGCACCGGTCGCGGCCATAGCCGAGAAAAACCGTCAACGCGTTGTCGGGGTGTCCCGGCTGAATCCAGGCCGCGGCGACGACTTTTCGGCCTTGAAATTCAAGGTCGACTACAGATCCGTTGTTCAGGCCCATGCGCTTGGCCATGGAGAGGCCGACCATGACCGGATTGTCCCAGGTCAATTCCGTGAGTGGCTTGGGGACCTCCTGCAACCATCCGTTATTGGCGAAGCGGCCGTCATAGACCGAAGGATCCGGCCGGATGATGAGCTCGATGCCTTGGTTTGTTCGTTGTGAAAGCTGTGGCAGCGAAAACTGCGTGGTTTTCACGCGCACATTTCGCGGCTGAGAAGCGGTATTGGCGACAAAGCCGATGTACACGGACTGCTTCCAGAAAGTTTCAAAGTCTGTTCCAGCGGGTGTGCGGCCGTTCCAGTAAGATCGCACCGTTTGGTACGGGGGCTGTTCCGGATTGTCAGTAAGAACTGCAAGCAATTCGTGCACACTCTTGCCGTTGTAGAGAGGCAGGATCAGTGGCTGCACAATGCCGCAAGTCCCGTCGTAGGCGCGCACGTCGCTCCACGCTTCCAGGTAGTGAGTTGCATTCACGTGCCAGTTGCACTTGGCGGCGGTTTCGTTGAGATAGGGGCCGTGATAGACCGTGGCTGGAACTCGCTTCAGTGCATCGGCGAATTCAAGATCGACCGGAGCGTCGTAGACCGGATTCCCATCGAGGATGAAAAGCATGTCCACTTTTCCGGTCCGCATTTCACCGACGAGGTCTTTCATGGAGCCGGTTTGATCGGCTGGGCCGGTTAAGACAGGGTCCGTGTAGACGACGGTATGTCCCACGTTGCTCAGTTTTTCGTTGAGCGCATGTGCCACGGCATGAACTTCAGCCGGCATGTGATCGCCAACGATAATCAGGCTGGTCCCCGGGTGGGCTTTCAAATCTGAAATCAGGGTATTCAGCCATCGTTCATCGATGTCGCTTTCTGCAGAGCCTCGGCCGGCATCGATTCCGAGATGGCTCGCGATGACGCTCAGGTAACGCACAATCTGCGTCGGAGTCAGCTTGAGCTTGTGCTCCGCTTTTGCGCCGGTCACAGTGGGGGTGCTCTCGAGAGCGTAGAGACGATTCATCGGATGAGCGGGGAAGAGATTTCCAGCCACGTCTGCGAAGGGACGCCTTTGGGGATCTGGCCGCCGACGGTTGGCCCAATCGCGAGTGTAGCGGTGAAATCCGGGGAAAGTGGGATAGAGGAAATCGGCGTCGACTGAGAGTATGACTTCGGCCTCGGCAAATCGGTATTGCGTCTCAACATATTCACCGAAGGCCGCGTTCGCTCCGGCGCGAACCGAGTCGCGGTTGACGGGTTCCCAATGGTGCCAGCGCGCGTTGGGGTATTTGGTCAGCAGCGCTTGGATCTGGGCGGCAAGGGTTGGCGAACTTACACTTTGTGTGAGGAACCTGATCTGCTGCTGCGGGCGCGTCAAGACGCTGGCGCGGATGGCTCCGATAAACGAAAACCAGGAAGAGGCCTCGCCATGAAAAGTCACGGACTGCGCTCGGTCCGGATCGTAGAGGTCCAGAATGGAGGCCTGCGAAAACAAGTCGCTGCCGCCGAGACTTGCCGGATGCTGGGGATTGCCTTCTATCTTGGTAGGCCGCCCCATGTGACTTTCGACTAACAGGGGAATGCCGTAGCCGCCGAACGTCATGGCGGTCGCGTAGAACTTGGGTTGACCCGGAACAATCGCGTCCGGTTGGACGACATAGGGAATGATTTCCTCGGCAGGCTGTTTGATACAGCCAGTCATCCCGGCCAATGCGAGGGAAGCGGCCATGAGACTGAGGAAGTCGCGCCGGGAAAATGGTGCCAGCCATTCGGATGCACCTTTAGGGAACTCACGGTGGACCTGCTCCAGGAAATGCGGATCTCCTGCCAGTTCCTGAAGACTGCGCCAGTATTGAGGGCCGCGGATAGCAATCTTGTCTCGTGCCGCAATCAGATCCGCTTTGCTTATTTTTCCGGGGCAAATCGCTTCGCGATGGTGGCTTTCGTTCTCTTGCATGTTTCCGTACCAAATCTGCAACAGTTGTTTTGCCTGTTCAGCGATGGCAAGTGCTGCAACTGATGATGTCTTGCACGCTGCGCAGGTAATACTTGGTTTTTAAGTAGTTGCCTAACATCAGCTGATCGGTAAAAGCCTTGCCATCGAGCACCACCGGAAACCGCGTGCTCGGCCGGCTATACCGGATGTTGAACACCTGACTTGTTGGGCGTAAGAATTTTTCTGGCGCGCGGTGACAGTTCAGACACCATTCCATCTGCAAGGTGGCGGCCGGATACATCAACGGCATGCGGTCCACCGGGCCATGACAATCACTGCAGCCCACGCCCTTATGAATGTGAATGCTGTGATCGAAATAAACGTAGTCGGGGAGATCGTTGACGCGGGTCCAGTGGAGCGGTATCCCCGTGCGGTAACTTTCGCGAACCGGTTGCAGCATTTCTGCATTCGTCCAAACTTGCGCGTGACAGTTCATGCACGTCTTGGTGGGCGGCATGCCGGCAAAACTCGAATATTCGACCGAGGTGTGACAATACCGGCAGTCAATTCCAAGCGCTCCCACATGATGCTCGTGGCTGAAAGGCACCGGTTGCGCGCGAACTACTTCACGTTGCGAGTAGTAACTGGAGCGCTGCATCATTTCGAGAAACCAAAACAGGCCGATGACGAAGAGAACACCGCCAATCAGAGTGAGCCGGGACACGGAGTTCGCACTCGGATTGAAAATCTGTCCCATGGATAGGCTGTATTTGCGACGCTGACTCTTTCAAATTGCTCGTACGTTGATAGCCAGAATGGGCTTTTGGGTTGCTCATCCTGGCGAAGTGTGCGCGTTGCTATAGCAACCGAGGTGGCCCCACAAGCGGTACGCCACATTGCGATTCTTCACAACGAATACATGCTGCCGCGATCGGACCGGGTATTCACGCTTTCGCTGGGATGAAGGTTTGCCTTCCTGATTCGATCGGCATCCAAAGAGTAGTGACAGCTCTATCAAGGCGGTGGATATGGCAGGTGTGTTCCTAATTGTTTTAATGCTGATGGGATCTGGTTCGTCTTACGCGACGCAGGCGTCGCAGAAATCATTTATCGGCTGTTTTAACCGGCTTCCCGACGGAGCGCTGCAATTCGGTGCAGTTCCCTCCGGGGAACTGTTTACACTTCGCGGTCAGACGAACCTGGCGGAGGAACACGTGGACCAGTTGGTACGCGTTTTCGGAGATCTCGACCGGCGCGAGCCCGATCATGGTGCCACGGGAACGCTTACGATTCATAAAGTTCAGGCTTTAGCGGGGAGTTGCACATCAGCATTGCCGGCGACGAAGTTAGAGGGTGTTCCTGGCAAGGTTGGTGAGGACACAGTTGCCGTCCCTGTGACTGGTACTTCCACTGAAGATCAGACGACGCCGGGCTTCCAGACTGGAGATGCAGCCGGACGACCAGCGCGGACCCAGGCGTGGAATGGTATGGGTGTCGAAGCGCCGGCTGCTCCTCAGTATCCGGAGCAGGTTGGGCAGTCGGAAGCTGCCGCGAATATGGATGCGAAGTCGGTGGAACGCACGGAGATTCTGCCGGGCACTACCCTTGGAGTTGGCGGTTCCGCGACCGGGTCAGAAGGTGTGGCCCGAAACTCCAAGCCGAACAGCAACGCTTCCACAAAGTCCAAGGCCGCTCCGGTGGAATGACGATGGATGGACGAACAAGTTCGGCGGCAGTAGATGCCTCAACCGATGCGGATGCTTACATCGCACCATCCTTTCTCGCGGGAGTTGCAACATAGATTGGAAGCGAACCGCAGTGCGAGTTCTTTCTTACTCGCACTTCGGCATCCGTAGAGTGAGAGTGGGAAATGAGGAAGCTCTCACAGCAGGCAGGGACGATGGACCCGATCGAAGAACGAGTTGAGCGAGAAACAGCCGCACTGGAGCTCGAGCGTCATGGCGAAGTCTATTTGACGGTCGGCAAAGCTCTGTTAGGGATGGAATTGATCCTGGTTTGCTTCGTGGACATAAGCCTACGCACTGGTTCTCGCCTGTTCGTGTGGTGGGTCGTTGCGGAGGGACTGCTGGGCGTACTTCTACTGGCAATTGGGGTACGTCAGAAATCAGAGGCGCACAGAACACTGAGCGCCCTTGAGCCGGGAGCGGCATCCGCTCACGATTAGTCCTGATTTCTGTTCTGAGCCAAGGAGAACAATCGTTCCATTCTGACGCGAAGCGCGCGAACCCGTACATCACTTGCGAGATCGGCTTTCTCTGTGTACTGAGCAAATTCTTCTTTGGTCGTGACGCCTTTATCCTTCAGCAACCGGACAATCGCACCGATCTGAGCATCTAGTTTTCAAGCTAGGGAAGCATCTCCTCAAAAAATTGTTCTGCTGGATTGCCAGGCATGGGCCTCCCTTCGGCTTTGAACGAAAAAATAGTCACCCGAGACTACCGTTGGCGAGAAGCCGCTCATTCATTTTGCATTTTGCATTTCGCATTTTGCGCAGCTGCTCTCTTTAGGAAAGCCGACTAATTTCGATGTGGCGGCGCGGCTAAGGGTTTCTTGCGTATCACCGAGATGGCCGTCGCGTCGTGGAACGCATCGAAAAGATGTGTATTCAGCTTTGGTGGAGGTGCAAACTTGCCCGACCGTCCCGAGGATTCCTTAATCGAACTTTGGCTGCGCGGGGCAGACGTTCAATTGAGTCGAGGGCGGTCAGCCCTGGTCACGGAGCCTACAGGTGTAGTGGGCGGCAATCCCCATCACGGCCTGTTCGTCTATCAGACTCGGTTGTTGGCAAAATATCGCTGGCTCATGAACGGCCGCGAGCCTGAATTCAGCTGCGGCTCCAATATTAATCAGTACAGCTGGATGGGATATTTCATTCAAGCACCCAAAAACTGGAAGCAAACTCTGCCGCCCGAACCGAGTGCGTTGCAACAGACAATTGAGCTGCGCCTGAAGCGTTCTGTAGGAGAAGGGATGCACGAAGAAGTGCAGCTTACCAATCATACTCAGATCGCAACGACAATCGACCTCAAGCTCGAATTTGAGGTGCAGTTTGTTTCTCCCGATGAGGCGGAAGGCAATCGAAAACAACATGGAGACCTGTCATTCAGCTCGACTGAAATTGGACCTGGTACCTCAGAGCTGGCCTGGAGCTATGCGGCCGAGCATCATTACGACCACCAAGGGAACGTCGGCATTGCCCGTTTGCAGAGAGGACTCACGCTGCGCATTGAATCGGACAAGGAACCGGGCACATCCGACCACGACGTGCGATTCACAATAAAACTAGAGCCACATGCTGCCTGGCGATGTTCCCTGAGTTGGCTGGCCGGCGTGGGAGAGAAACAGTCGCCACTCTCAGCTGAGACCGCCGAGCAAAAGGTAACGGACTACGCACGGAAAAGTGCGAGTTATCTAAGCCGGACGGCGTTGTTCAGTTTCGGTCACGAGCCGTTTGCTGAGGTTGTCCGCAGAACGACAGAGCGTGCGCGAGAAGATCTCGACGCGCTTCGTCTATTCGACCTGGAAACGGGAGGAGACGTCGCCATTGCGGCAGGAGTCCCAACTTACATGGGGGTGTTCGGACGGGACATGCTTGGGGCGGGGTGGCAGGCGTCGTTGCTCGGTCCGGAACTGGCTCTGGGCAGCCTAAAAGTGCTCAGCGATAGCCAGGCCTCGGAGAAAAACGACTGGCGGGATTCAGCGCCGGGGAAAATTGTTCACGAAATTCATAGCGATCCCCTATCTGTCCTCAACTTTCGACCCAAAGCAGAATATTTTGGCTCGGTGTCCGGGTCTTTTCTTTATCCACTGCTGCTTTCGGAGCTGTGGCATTGGACGGGAAGTCTCGATCTTGTTCGCCCATATGTAGACAACGCCAGACGAGCACTCAAATCGGCCGATCAATATAGTCTCGACGATACCGGTTTTTATCGATATCAAACGCATTCCGAGCAGGGAATGAAGAATCAGGGATGGAAGGATTCGGAAGATGCCATTGTCTATCCTGACGGTTCGCAGGTGGCAACGCCGATTGGCACCTGCGAAATGCAAGCCTTCGCATATGCGGCCAAGCGTCATTTCTCAGAAATCCTGTGGTGGGATGGAGAGTATGCGGAGGCGAAGCATCAGTTCCAGGAAGCAACAGAGTTGAAACAACGGTTTAACGAAAAGTTCTGGATGGAGGATGAGGGAACCTTCGCCATGGGGATTGACAAAGACGGAGGTTTGATTCGCTCGGTGGCTTCCGACCCTGGACATTGCCTCTTGTCAGGAATCGTAGATGAAAGCCGCGTGCCGCGGCTTGCCAATCGGATGCTGATGAAAGATATGTTCTCGGGGTGGGGGATACGAACTTTGTCCGCAGAGCATCGCGCATACAATCCGTTTTCGTATCACCGAGGGTCAGTGTGGCCGGTTGAGAACGGCGGGTTTGTACTCGGGTTCGCCCGCTACGGACTGCGTGGGGAGATGCACCGGCTGAGTCGAGCGCTATTCGAATCTGCGCAACTGTTTCCGCACTGTCGATTACCCGAAGTTTTCGCTGGCCATCAACGCACTGACGACGCCCCGTTCCCGGGGCTCTACACGAAAGCAGACTGGCCGCAGGCGTGGTCTGCCTCTGCCGTCCTGAGTGTAATGCGAGCACTCCTTGGCATGTTCCCTTACGCCGCCGCCAATTTGCTCCTGATTGATCCTCATCTTCCAGATTGGTTGCCGGAGGTCACCGTGAAGAATCTCCGTGTAGGATGCGCACACGCAACGATTCACTTCGAGCGCAAAATGGATGGCACGACGACTTACCGTGTTGTCGAGCTGCAAGGCAAGCTGCACATTCTGCGGCAGCCAAGCCCAAATTCTCTCACCACGGACTGGGCTGAGCGGGTGAAGGACGCGTTGTTCAGCCTGACCGCCGAGCATTGAGATTGGAAACGCCTCTCCGAGATAATTGGCGCCTGGTCTGGAATATCCAGTGCGAGGAGGGAGCTACGAATTGGTGTGCAACCCCGAGTGGTCTTATCGGGGCTAGTCGATTATCGACCGCGCGAAGGCGATACGCATTGACTCTGCTTGCTTTGCCGCTTCGCAGACCCTGTCGCAAACATTGATGAAGATCTGCCAGTCCGCTTCCCCTAACGTGGATCGCAACCGGCGTTGGGCCGACTTCCACTGCAGCGAAGTTGAAGTCAAAAGCGAGCAACCCGCTGGTGTTAGTGTGTAGATTCGGCTCCCGCGCGCAGCTGTACGCATTTCAACCAGTCTCCTCTTTTTCAAACCTGAGAGGCGGCGCGAAAGGGTGGCTGTAGCAACCGACAGCTGTTCAGACAGTTGGTGCTGCGAGATCTCCCCCGCCGCGGCAATGGATTGAAGCAGCACATACTGCGTCGCTCTTAAGCCGCAAGACGAGAGCACCAAATTGTAGAGTTTGGAAATTGCCCGATTAGCTCGGCGGGCCTGCGCTAAAGCTGAATCTTCGAGTTGCATAGGCATCCGCTTCGGTAACACAGCAATTATAGCGGCACCATTAGTCGCGGCCAAGAAGGGCTGTTCACCCTTGCTGCACAGGGCAAGAATGGAATAGGTTTCGATCAACCTCGCGACAAGTAGAGTCATGAACCACATGCTCAACAAGAGGAATACTTGCGGCTCATCCGGATGCGGTCGCATTACCAAATCCATGCCGGGATCAAGAGCATGTGTTTCCTGCTAGGCCGATTGAATCGTGACGGGGCTTGCGGGACGCAGCAACACCGCTGGGAACCGCCGTATGCGTCGGCTAGCTGCCGTGTCCATCTTTGCTCGGCTGCTCCATTTTGAGCTTCAGAACGTAACAATTCTCGTGAATCGCATTCCCGTCGTCGTCGGTATTAGCAGCCTCAACCGGGACGGGCTTCCCACAGATTCGACAGAGTAGGGGCGAGGATTTCACCTTGAATTTCTGCGAGACGTTGTGTGGAGGCAGACTCATCGACATCTTCCAGGTCTTGCTCGACTCGCCCCAAGCAGGCAAAGACAACTATTTAATCTGAGACGACGGGTTCGTTGTGGCACTCTGCATAGCAACCTGAGAATCAGATTGCCAATCATCTAACGCTCTGATGAGTTCTTCCACCAACATCCCTATTTTCTTGGGATCTTTTTCGCTCGCAACGGCTGCGCACAGTTCATGCCAATCCTCTTTGTTCGATTCGCTCATGCCGCCCTCCCTTGGATGTCCTTGAGGGTACGGTCAGCAGTCTGATGGATTCTCTTCAAGTCATCCAATGCAACGAAGGCTCTTGCCAAGGCTTCCTTCTCTAAATGGTTGTGCCCGTTTTCTCGGAGCATTGCCAACGCACGTTCGCCCATCGACTTCTGGGCGTCCGCAATTTTCGTGGGAAGCAGTTTCGGATCTAATTCGAAAAGGGCAGCCCTGTACAGCTGCTTCCACAACGGCTCACCTTGGAATCGTCCATCACCATCCTTATCTTCATCTTTCATACATGCATCTCCGGTAAGAAATTGGACGGTCTTCAGCATTTTTGCTCAAGCCGCTTTACTTCCATCCGTTCCTTTTCTTACAGCGGCAGACGTTGCCGTGCGACGGAGAGCGTGCAGGGCATAGATTGCTGCGTCTAGTGCTTGCCGTTCCTGGAGATGTTCCCTGCCTGTGTGAAACAATTCACGAGCACGCAGAGCGAGAGCCCGCTCAGCATTGGCAATGCGCTCCGAAACCCTACTCTTGTCCGTTTCGTATAGGGCAGCCATGTAGAGTTCCTTCCAACTCTTGCTCGGAGAAACTGCAACTCCCGTACTCATACTGCATTCCTCCTAGATGTGCGAACAGTCGATGTCGGTTTGTCTTCACAAGTGCAGAAGGGCAAGCGGACGCTCCAAGCCGAATCGGTCCCGTAAAGCCAAAACGTCGCATCAAGGTTCTGCATCGGTGTTCCACATCGGACGCACACATTCTGCCGCTCAGGACGCAAAGACTGGCTGGTGAAAAGCTCACCGAGAGATGCGATGATCTGTTCCCGTTTACTTTGGAGGGAATGTCCCATTGGCCTCACCACATCAGGTTCATTCCACTTGCTGATCTGACTGATGCCGTGGAGAAATGCTATGTCACTTTGACCCATCCGTCTGCCCAGATTTGACCTACGTATGTTCGGTTTTGACAGTATTGTGAGACGAAAAGGCGTACAGTGAAGTAGTCTCTTCTTGCTTGTTTCCGCCGTGCCCGTCAGGGCGTCGGTTCCTTGCGAAAATCGGACAGCTTTTACGCTGCGCAAGGAGCCGCCTATGTCGAAGTCTCGTTCTGTATCAACCCCAAAAAGTTCCCCCCCCGAGAAATGACGGCGACGGGAAGGAAATTGGCAATCTTCTTCTTTTGGACAGCGCTCGGCAGGAATGGGAAAGGCTCTCTCCCTCGCTAGAGCTTGTGCGACTGAAGCTTCATCAGGTGTTGCACGAGGCAGGCGAAGCCATCAAATCTGTTTATTTCCTGAACAACGGATTAGGCTCCGTGCTCACCGTTCTGCCGGATGGAAAAACTGTCGAAGTTGGGTTAATCGGCAAAGAAGGCTTTGTCGGTGTGCCTGTCATATTCGGGTTCAAAACCAGTCCCCTTCGAATCATGATTCAGTCAGACGCAACCGCCTACCGGGTGGACGTGGAATCGCTACGGAAGATTCTGTCTGATTGTCCCGCATTAGAAAAACAGCTTCAGCGTTTTACGATGATCTTGGGCATGCAATCGACACAACTTGCTGCCTGCAACCGCTTGCACGATGTGGAAGAGAGGCTGGCGAGATGGTTGCTGATGAGCCATGAGCGGGTTGGCGGTGACACCATGCCGTTGACTCAGGAATTCCTAGGACAAATGCTGGGAACTCGCAGGTCAAGCGTCAGCATGGCTGCCAATGTCTTGCAGAAAGCGGGAATGATTACGTATACACGGGGAAATGTGACAATCGTGGACAAAGGGAAACTTGCGAAAGCCGCTTGCGACTGTTACGAAGTAATCCAAAATCACCAAAGCAACTGGCAGGCAGAGACACGGTAGCGGCAGTCAGGGGTCCAAGGCTCGCTTAACGCTCCCACTCTAGTTTCTGAACTATCGAATCCGTCCGCCCAGTTGTTACTCGAAGCGAGCAGTTGTTGAGGGAACAATCAGGGAACGTAAGGCGCCCCTGGGAGAACGCAATTGCCGAAGGATTTGAATCGAAGCACGATGCGCGAGTAGTATCGTTTTCCCGCATTTTGTTCCGCACTATCGAACAGAACTATCGAAAGTGCGGCTCAGGATTGACATTATGAAAACGATTGCTTCGCTCGTTCTTGTTCTGCTTACCTTTCTTATCGCGAATTCGTTCGGACAATCCAGCTACGACGTTCAGTCTCCCGACAAGCGAATTGAAATCCGGATCCGCACGGCGGGACAGCTTCGATATGACGTGGTTGTGAAAGGGCGAGCGGTTCTGGAGAACTGCAATATCTCGCTCGACGTCGAGCACCAAAAGCTTGGGCCGGACCCGAAGGTCATGGATGCCAAGACCGGATCGCACGACGAGATGATCAAGCCGGTCGTGCGCCAGAAATTCGCAGAAATTCGCGATCGCTACAACGAATTGCGGTTGAACATGCGGGGAGGATATTCCGTTGTCTTTCGCGCGTACAACGAAGGGGCGGCGTACCGCTTCGAGACGTCATTGCCGCAGGAGAAGGTAAAGATCTATGGGGAAGAGTCGGCGTTCAAATTCCCCTCGAATTTCGACGTCTACTATCCGCAAGAGGACAGCTTTTATTCGCACAACGAGCGCAAGTATCTGCCACAAAAATTGAGTGAGATCGCGCCCGCGTTCATCGCGACTCTGCCCGCTGTGGTGGACATTGGACAAGGCGCCAAACTGGCGATTTCTGAGTCGGATTTGGAGGATTATCCCGGATTGTGGCTGCGGGGAACCGGCGGGAATGCGCTGACGGCGACGTTTCCTCCGTACCCGACGAAACTGGAACAGACGAGCGATCGCGACTACAAGCCGGTCGAGACAGCCGATTACATAGCCGTTACTTCTGGAAAGCGGACGTTCCCGTGGCGAGTAATCGGGATCGCGGACCACGATGGAGACTTGCTGACGAATCAAATCGTTTATCTGCTGGAGCGGCCCTCTCAGTTTGAGGACACGTCGTGGATCAAGCCGGGCAAGGTGGCATGGGATTGGTGGAATGACTGGAACATTGACGGAGTTGATTTCCAGGCCGGGATCAACACGAAAACTTACGAGTACTACGTAGACTTCGCAGCGAAGTATGGCCTTCCGTACATCATTCTCGACGATGGCTGGTACAAGTTGGGCAATCTGCTGGAAGTTACACCCGACCTCAATATGCAGGAACTGGTGGATTATGCCAAGCAGAAGAATGTAGGAATCATTCTGTGGGCATCGTGGAAGACTTTGGATGACCAACTGATTCCCGCGCTGGATCAGTTTGAGAAGTGGGGCGTGAAAGGAATCAAAGTTGACTTTATGCAGCGTAGCGATCAGATCATGATCGACTACTTCTATCGTGTGTGCCGCGAAGCGGCGAAACGGCACATGATGGTGGACTTTCACGGAGACCAAAAACCGGCCACGATGACACGGACATGGCCGAATCTGATCAACGCGGAAGGCGTGCGAGGAATGGAATGGAGCAAGTGGAGCAGGGAATCGGAGCCGGAGCACAATGTGACCCTGCCGTTTACGCGGATGTTTCTGGGCCCGATGGACTACACTCCGGGCGCGATGCGGAATGCAACCCGCACGACCTTCGCCGCGATCAATAGCCAGCCCATGGCGATGGGGACGCGGTGTCATCAACTGGCGATGTATGTGGTGTATGACGCTCCGCTGCAGATGCTATCGGACAGTCCTTCGAATTACTTGCGGGAACCGGAAACGATGGAATTTCTGGGGCCAGTTCCGACCGAGTGGGACGATACAAAAGTGCTCGACGCACGTATCGCAGATTACGTGGTGGTGGCGCGAAGAAATGGGCGCGACTGGTATGTAGGAGCGATGAATGATTGGACTCCGCGGAGCCTGGAAATTGATCTTTCGTTCCTGCCGGAAGGAAACTTCACGATGGAAGCGTACCAGGATGGAGTGAATGCGGATCGGAACGCGAGTGATTACAAAAAGATCAGTATGCAAGTGAGCCGGAGCACGAAGTTAACGCTTCCGCTCGCGAGCGGCGGCGGATGGGCCGCGCGTATTCATCAGTAGCGCGAAGCTCAGCGTGATTTTGGCAAAGCGCGAAGTGCGCCGGTGGAAATTCCGCCATCGACCAAGAGCGTCTGTCCGGTGATGTAACGGCTAGACTCGGCGGCGAGAAAAACTACGGCGGCATCGAGGTCAGGGAGAGCGCCGGGGCGCTTGAGGGGAATCCGGTCGGAGAGATACTCGACCCATTCCTGATCTTCATACAACACCTTGTTTTGATCGGTGCGAAACCATCCTGGAGCGAGGCAGTTCACGGTAATTCCGTATTTACCCCAGTCATCGGCGAGGCTCATGGTGAGCTGGCGGATGCCCCCGCGGCTGGCACCGTAGGGGGCGAGCCCCGCATATCCAGCGACGCTTGTGACGGATCCGATGTTAATGATGCGTCCATAGCCACGCGGGACCATGCGACGGGCTACCGCCTGAGCCACGAAGAAACTACCGCGCAAATTGGTGTCGAGGACCTGATTCCAGTCGTCCCAGGTCACGTCGAGCGCAGGCTTGCGGATGTTGCAGCCAGCGTTGTTGACGAGGATATCGATATGGCCGAAAGCTTCTTCCGCTGCTGCTGCCATCTGCTGAATGCTCTGGTAATTGCGGACATCGAGTTCCAGGGATAGTGCGCGGCGGCCAAGAGACTCCACTTCTGATTCGAAGCTTGCCAGAGATTCGCGATGGCGGCTGGTCAGGACGAGATCGGCTCCAGCGCGAGCAAGTGCCCGGGCAAACTGCTGGCCAAGTCCGCGGCTGGTTCCGGTGACGAGGGCGACGCGACCGCTAAGATCGAAGAGTTCGCGTTCGTTGGAGGTGTCGTTCATGATGATCTAACAATCCCCGAAAACCTGATCCTTGGCGCCGAAGATCCCCAGCGGCTGAAGCCGGATAGGTTTTGTGGCACTCAGCGGCACGGCTGTAAGCCGTGCCCTTTCAAATCGAATCGACAATGGCATCTTTGAGCCAACCAAAACATAAAAGTTAAGGAGTGAGAACCACCTTCATCAAGTTAGGCTCGCGGGCGTAAAGCCGCTCGAACCATGAAGGCCCTTCCGCCAGTGGTGCAGTGGCCGTGATCAGAGGCTTTACGCGGATGGCACCGCTGGAGAGCAGCTCGATGGCGCGAGGATATTCCCCTGCGGAAGCGCACGATCCTTGCAGGCGAATCTGACGCGTGACGACTTTCTGCAGCGGCAGCGTGATCTCTGGGGTGATGTTGCCGACAAGAACGACCGTTCCACCCTTGCGGACGCAGTTGATTGCTGAGTTGACCGTCTCGGTTTTGCCGACGGCCTCTATGGCAACATCTACGCCGACTCCATTGGTGCGATTTGCAGTTTCTTGTGAAACGTCATCAGCAGCAAAGACTGCGGTGGCTCCAAGTTCCGTGCTCAGTTTCAGTCGAGTAGGGTCCACGTCAGTGACAAACACACGCGAACATCCGGCGACCCGCAACGCCTGCTGGAGCAAAAGGCCAATGGTACCGGCTCCGACTACCAGCGCGGTGTCTCCCGATTTTACCGGCGCGAGCGAGACCGCATGGAGAGCGACCGCAACGGCTTCGAGCATGGCGGCCTCGGCAAACGGAAGATTGTCGGGCAGCCGGTGCACGATGCGGGCAGGGACAACGACCAATTCGGCGAAGGCTCCCGCGCGGCGATAGTCACCGCAGGAGACGCCGAGTACTTCGCGCCGGTCGCACAGGTTGATATCGCCACGGCGGCAGTTTGGACAATCGCCGCAATAGACGGTCGAATCGACCGTAACGCGATCGCCAGCAGAGAGCCCGTTTACGCGTTGTCCCACTGCTGCGACAGTGCCGGCGGCTTCGTGTCCCATGACGATGGGAGGAATGCGCCGGCCAGAAGACCCGTCATAGCCATGGACATCACTACCGCAAATGCCACAGGCGGCGACGCGGATCAACACCTCGTCTTGCCCAGGTTCGGGCGTCGGGAGATCCGTGAACTCGAGCTTTCGATACTCGGAGAGCAGCAAGGCTTTCATCGTGAGGCTTTCACTTGCCAGTCTGTGGGCGTGACAATCCCACTGCCTTCGCGAATCGTTAGAATCTGGTTCGCTTTCACTTTTTCAAATCGTTCAATCTTTTGCGTCGTGGGCCATTTGACCTCGATCAAGTCGACGGATGGTGCTTTGCCCAAGCCGAAGTGTATCCGAAGATCGCTTTGCGACATGACGCTTGATCCGCTGCGCACCTCGTCCATTTGCGCATGATTGCCGACGATCGCGCGAACGCGTGCGCCGATGGCGGTACGGTTGCATTTCGTTCCAATCAGCTTCAGCTTGATCCAGTTCTGCTTGTTACCGCCATCATTGCGTAAGAGCGAGGGGAGGTCGCTCATATTCAGCACCAGGACATCGATATCACCATCATTGTCGTAGTCTCCGAAAGCCGCACCACGGCTAGAGAATCGCTCAGTGATTCCGGGACCCATGGTTGAAGAGACGTCCTTGAACTGTCCGTTGCCCATGTTCTTGTACACAAGCCGCGGATTCTTGAAAGTCTGTCCGATTTCATGGCCTCCGATTTCGGGATAGACATGACCGTTGACCTGGATGAGGTCGGTCCAACCGTCGTTGTCGTAGTCAACGAAGCCGCAACCCCAGGCTACGTACTGATTGTTGATGCCGATTCCTGATGCGAAGCTGACGTCATTGAAAGTTCCGTCACCGTTGTTGTGATAAAGATTGCAGGTATCGTCAGCGAAATTGGTCTTGAAGATGTCGAGCCAGCCGTCGCAGTCGTAGTCGGCGACGGCAATTCCCATTCCGGCCTGCTCGTGTCCGTTCTCGCTATAAGCACACCCCGACATGACTGCAACGTCGGTGAAAGTTCCATCGTGATTGTTGTGAAACAGAATGCTGGGCTCAGAGTCGACGGCGACGTAAATATCGGGCCAGTCGTCGTTATCGAAGTCCGCAGACAGTGCTGTGATGGAATAGCGCGGGCCGGGTTTGAGGATGCCAGCCTTTTCCGAAACGTCGGTGAATGTGCCGTCGCCGTTGTTATGGAAGAGAACGTTGGTATCGCCAGTGAGGCCACGCGGACCGCACATCACTGGAATGCCTTTCCATTGGCAAGCGGCGGGCTCGTCTGCCGAGGGCGTCTTCGCGGGATCAAGCTTAATGTAGTTGCATACGAAAAGGTCGAGGCGACCGTCGCGATCATAATCGAGAAACGTGCAGCCTGCGCCCCAGCGCACACGCTCGTCATAGATGCCGGCTTTGCGGGTGACATCGGTGAATGTGCCGTCACCGTTGTTGTGAAAAAGAATGTTGTGTCCCCAGAAACAGCAGAAGAGATCATCCCATCCGTCATTGTCGTAGTCGCCGACGCATACTCCCGTTTGCCAACCGGTGCGCGGGAGGCCGGACTTTGCGGTGACGTCGGAAAATGTTCCGTCGCGATTGTTCTTGTAGAGATGGGACGTGGGCGCCTGTCCCGCAGGCCAGGATTTTCCCAGCTGTGAACCGTTCGTCAGGTAGATATCGAGCCAGCCATCCTGGTCATAGTCGAAGAACGCAATGCCGCTGCCTTTGGCTTCGATGATATAGCGCTTGTGATTGGGATCCCCCCAAACATTGGGAACGGTGAGTCCAGCGTCGTGCGCGACATCGATGAACTGAACCGGCGAGGCGGCGGGAGTCGGTTTGGAATTAAGGAGCAGAGGAGATCGCCACCTCCAAAGCGGAGTGGTGAGCGCGTCGACGAGCGTGCTGCCGAGAGTGAGGAAAGAAGCACCGAGGAACCGTCGACGAGGGAAGTTCATAGCTTATTAGTGTTGCGGTGATTCAGGTTTTGAAATGTTGGCCGTCGTGATCCTAGGAAACTGGCGGGGGACAATGCCCGCGCCTTCTTTCACCGTAATGATCTGGTCGATCGGAACAGTCGATAGTTTTTCGATATGGCCGCTGGGCCATGTGATCTCGAGCGATTCGATCTTGTCACGTTTTCCCAGCCCAAAGTGAATACGAGGGTCACTGGAGGACATATAACTTCCACCGCCTTTTGCTTGCTCGACGTGGGAAAATCCTTCGGAAGTCAGTTTGAGCGATGCGCCGATACCATCGCGATTGGATTTGGTGCCGACTAACTGAACCGTGAGCCAGTGATTCGCATTTCCGCCATCATTACGCAACAGGGACGGATAATCTCCACGATTGTTGGTGACGATGTCGATGTCGCCATCGTTGTCGTAATCGGCAGTCGCGAGACCGCGTCCGACAATCGGACGGACGAAGTCGGGGCCGAGCGAGTCGGATACCTTTTCGAAATGCCCGGCACCGGTATTGCGAAACATCAATAGTGGTTCTTTGTAGGTGACCTGCTCGTGATACAGAGCGACGTTATCGAGCATCGATCCATTTAACTGCACGATGTCGTTCCATCCATCGTTGTCATAGTCCAGAAACTTCATGGCTACGCCGCTGAGCAGGACAGCTTTGTTGCCGAGACCTGAGCGGAAAGTTTCATCGGTAAAAGTGCCGTCGCGGCTGTTGAGGTAGAGGCGGTTCAATTCGAAGTCGAGGTGAGTGATGTAGACATCTTGCCATCCATCCCCATCGACGTCAGCGGCGTCGATGCCCATGCCGGCTTCGTAGCGCCCGTCTTCACTGGCGGCGAGTCCAGACATCAGCGACACGTCTTCGAACGTGCCGTCATGTTTATTGAGGAAGAGAAAATTGGGCCAGGAGTCGTTCGCAACAGCGATATCGGGCCATCCGTCGTTATTGAAGTCGGCCAGAACGACGCCCATCCCCTTGGCTTCTGGCTTTCCCACTCCGGATGAAGCACTCACGTCGGTGAAAGTCCCGTCGTGGTTATTGTGGTAGAGCTTGATGTGCTGGCCCTTGTAGTTTCCAGGATGACAGTAGGAGCGGTATCCGGGACGCCGCTCACCGCACCATAAGTTGTTTTTCGGCGACCACTCGATGTAGTTCGCGACAACAAGGTCGAGCCAGCCGTCTTTGTCGTAGTCGAACCATCCGGCACTGGTGGACCATCCAGTTTCGTCGGCAACGCCAGCTTTGGCAGTGACGTCGGTAAAAGTGCCGTTTCCATTATTGTGGTACAGAATCGCGCGACCATAACCTGTGACATACAGATCCGGGTAGCCATCGTTGTCGAAGTCCCCTACGGCAACACCCTGGCCATAGTGGCCTTCGCCGCCTACACCGGCTTTTTCCGTGACATCGGTGAAAGTACCATCGCCATTGTTGTGGTAGAGAGCGCTGCGCAGCGGGTGAGCGGGTTTATAGATGTCCGTTGCTGCCGATTGGACGAAGAAGAGATCCATGAGCCCATCCTGGTCGTAGTCGATCCAGGCAACGCCAGTGCCCATTGTCTCCAAATAATACTTCTCATCCGTTTGCGTCGAGTCCTGCTGAAATGTGATTTTGGCTTGCTCACGGACATCGGTGAAGCGCACAGGGATGGCTACACTGGAAGAGGACTGGGCCGCGAACACTCGCAGGCAGATGTGGGTTCCGATTGTTGCAACGAGAACGAGGAGTAGCACACCGAATAAGAGGTGGATAAAGGTTCGTTTGGCGGTCGTGTGTTTCCCCATGGTTCGCTTGCGGTGATGCGGTACATGCGCCGCATCGGCGTTACGAGTTTGTATCTCTACTAATCCTACAAGCTCCGGTCAGCAATCAGCAGCGCCAACTGGAGCAACTGCTGCCGAGCGGGAATTGGAATTGGCTGACCTGCTGCCGTCGTATTGGCGGGACCCTTCGAAAGAGCCTCCTCGATGCGGTTTACGTCGAGCCCGCCCGCACTACTTCCTTTGAAACGATCCAGCACTTCGCGCGCTTTTTCAATCTGGCCGGTTTGATAATAGAAAACCCCAAGCGTGGAATAGCTACCGGCCCACTCGGGCAAAAGGTCCACGGCTCGTTGTAACCGCTCGCCTGCCTGTTTGGAATTGCCCCGTAGGACGGAAACCAGTCCCAATCCCCAAACGATCTTACCCGAGCCGGGGGTGCGCGCGAGCCCTTGCTGGAGCGTTTGTTCAGCGCCATCCACATCATTGGCGCGAAGCTGGACGAGGCTCAGGGAGAGATAGCACTGATCGTTGTCAGGATTGCGGCGAATCGCGTCACGGAAGATATCGATTGCTTTCGGGGTATCACCGACGTGAGCCTCGATTTCGCCCAACAGCGAGAGAAAACTGTCGTCCTGTTGACCGGCTGTGGAAAGGTTCTGAGCGGTTTGAAGGGCGTCGGAGTAGCGTCCTTTACGCAAGTAGGCACTGGCGAGATCGAACTTGGCATCATCGGAGTCTGGATTGGCTCGCAGAGCGGATTGGAAGTGCTGAATGGCGTCGTCGTAGAGGTGATAGCGCGCGAACAAAACGCCGATACCGGCTTGAGTGCGAAAGTCGTTGGCGCTGACCTGGTCGAGTTGCGAAGCTGTTTGCCGCGCATCGTCGAGGCGCCCGATCTTCAGGTAAGCCTCGGTGAGAAGATACAGATTCTGAGGCTGACCGGGGTGCTTTTGAATTTCGTCGGTCAGTTCAGAAATATCAAGTTGCGTGCGCTCCTGCGGAGAAAGCGCGGAACGGTTGTCGAGGTAGTCGAACAAATGTTGATAGGGATAAGTGCCATTTGCGGTGTTCTTTGAGAGAGTCTGAAAAGTATTCAAGTCTCTCTGGGCGGCCGCGGTTTGATGCAGGCTGCGTTCGGCCATGGCGAGTTTGTAATAACCGTCTGCGGGGGTGCGGCTGAGTTTCACGAATCGGCGCAGGAGATCCGCCGCTTCGGAGTACTTCTTGTCTTTCAGGCGGAGGTTCGCAAGCTCGAGGAGAGCTTCGGGAAAATCCGGATTGTACCGAAGCGCCTGCTGAAACAGGCCTTCTGCCCTAGCGTAATTTCCTTGCCGCTCCTGAATAAAGCCGACATTGAACAGGCAGGAGACATTGTGAGGATCTTTCTGGAGACCCTGATCGAAGTATTTCAGCGCTTCGTCGAATCTTCCAAGGTGCCGATACGAGAGACCCATGAATGCATAGGATGCTGCCGAGGGATCGAGCTCAATGAGTTTCTTGAATTCCTGGATGGCATTGTCAGTTTTGCCCGACATGAAGTAGCTTTCACCCAACGCGGCGTGAAGATCCGGGCGGTTCGGCGCGATCTTCAGGCCAGATTCCAGCAACGGGATCGCATCTTCGAAATAGTTCTGCGTCATGCTGACACGGGCCATCAGGAAAATGACATCCGTATTCTCCGGAGCGAGTTTGTGTGCGCGAACGAGCGCATCCAGTGCGTCCACCGGTCTGGATTCGTCGAAGTAAACCTGCCCCAGCGCGTAGAGGGTATCGGGAGAATCGGGCTTCAGCTTTAGCGCGCGATTGAGTGAAAGTTCAGCTTTATCGTAGGCGTGCTCTCGAAAATAGGTCTGTCCGAGATTAAAGAGGATTTCGAACGTTTCTGGCTGGAGAGCATTTGCCTGTTCAAGTTCGAGTTGAGCCTGTTTGTATTGCTTGGCCTCGGCTAAGAGGACACCGAGCGTGAAGTGCAGCTGAATGTCAGATTTGTGCGCGAGTGAAAGATCGCGAGCGATTTTGAGGCCGTCCGACGTTTTCCCCGACTGGAGATACGCCCGAATCAGATTGAATTGAGTTTCAATGGTTTGAGGATGAACACGTTCAAAGTGTGAGATTGCCAACGCGGGCTCTCGTTTTGCGAGAAGAAGCAGGCCAAGGTTGTAGTTCGCGTCCCGATTCGCGGGAGAAGTTTTCAGAACCTCGGTGAACTCTTTCTCGGCGAGATCGAGTTTCTGTTCTGCAACGAACAGATTTCCGAGGTTGACGCGAGTTTTCGCCGAGTATGGGGCGAGTTTCAGGGCTTGCTGAAAAGCACCTTCCGCGGGGCCGAATTGTTTTTCATTCGTGTAAGCCATTCCGAGCAGGTTGTAAGCCTCGACGCTCGAGGGATTGGCGCTGAGTTGATCGAGGAGAATGTTTTCCGCTTTTTGGAAAGCTCCCGCTTGAATGAGCTCCTGAGATTGCTGCAGTGCTGGAGAAATCGAAGTTGCTGAATCACTGGTGTGATGTTTCGGTGGAATTCTCTGGGGCGACTGGCTGAAGCAGGAAGCTGTCGTCAACGCAAGAGTGAGAAGTGCTCGGCTTATTGAACGACGCTGCTGGGCTCGATTCGAGGGGCAACCCCACATCTGCAATGCCTGTCCGAAGGTCCTCAATATAGCATTTCAAGCATCTGCTGAGCCATTCTGTGTTGCGGCTGCTTTTGCAGCAGAGCATGCAAGACGGATCGAGCCTCGTCTTTTTGGTTCTGCATCAGATCAAGACGGGCGAGGTTGAGGTAGGCCTGATCAAATTCCGGAGCGACACGGATACATTCATCAAAATTCTGTTTTGCTTCCTGATATTGGCGAGTCTGCACAAACAGCACTCCCAAATTGTTCAGGGCGTCGGCGTAGCCCGGTCGAAATGCGACGGCTTTCCGCAGAAATAGAATTGCCTTCTCTTTGTCGTCACCTCGGGCATAAACCATCCCCAGGCTGTAGTTAATCTCAGGGTTGGAGGGCTCGTCCGCGAGAGCGCGATTCAGTAGTTTCTCGGCCTCGGGAAAATTTCCTTGCCGCCTGTATACATTTGCCAGGTTCAGCAAAGCGGTGGCGTAAGCGGGGCGGAGTTCCAAGGACTTTTCAAAATTGATGATTGCCTTCGGATCGTCGCCCCTTTGGGCAGCGATCATTCCGAGATTATTCCATGCTTCCGGGTAGTTCGGCCGCAGGTTCACTGCCTGTTCCAGATATTGTTCGGCTTCGATCGGCGAATTTCGACGCAGATAGACTGTCCCGAGATTGTAAAAAGCTTCCGGATCCTGAGGCTTCTCGGCAATCACCTGTTTGAACGCCTGCGCCGCTTCCTCCAGGAATCCATTCTGAAAGAAGGCCACGCCATAAGTGAATGCATTGCGTTGGAATGCATCCTGAACTAGATTGCCGGGGAAGGGAAGCGCGCTGCGAAGGCGATCTGCGGCTGTCTGAGGAAGGCTTTTCAGATCCGCTGAAATCTGTTTGGCGGTGACTTGCCCCTGATAGACGCGGACGATCTTTCCGCTCGTGTCGATCAGAAAAGAAATTGGCAGCGGAAGGTTTCTGTGCCTCGAGAACAAATATCGATACACGATGTTGTAAATGCCTGCAGTATCGGAATCGGCCAGCAGAATCGGGTAGGGTTGTTGGCGGACCGCAGCAAGCGATTTCAGTTTAGCGATGTCGGAGGGGGCGTCCAGATTTATCGCGAGCACGGACAGGCGGTCGGAAACAGGTTGTGACTGAACTTCTCGGAGAATCTGCAGTTGTTCCAGGCAAGCCAGAGCTCCCGAGGTCCACAAATTCAGCAGGACAAGGCGGCCCTCGAAATCGTGCAGGCGACGAAGGTTTCCCGCCAGGTCGGGGAGAGAAAAATCGGGCGCCTTCACCGGATCGATCAGCCAGGTTTGCACATCCGTGGGCGGGATTTCAGGGGTGAGGGAATCGCCTTCCCGTGTCCAAGCTGCCGGAGATGCTGCGTAGGGCTTCGCCCGAAATTCGGCCGAGCCTTCTCGTATCTGAATGCGGCGGTTGACCGGCAGCGAATCGAAGTTCTGCGTTAGACCGCTTGGCCATCGGACAGTTGCGCGGACCGGTGAGGAACTCTTTCCAATGCCAAAGAAGAGTTCCTTCGTGTGTTGAGAAAGAAATCCTGAACCTGCCTGGACGAACTTCGTCTGACGAAGTGTTCCAGTCTCAACCGTAACAGCCGCCCCGATCGCGTCGCGATTGCTTTTCTCTCCCTGCAGCCGGAGGCAGATGGAGTTTCCGATGGGATCCATGGCAAGCCGCAGAATTCGGATCTGGGGCGCATTGCGATTCTTGAGAACGACTTCCAATCTGCCGTCTCCGTCAAAATCCGACAGAACAAAGGCACGGCTATCATCGCGGAAGTCGAGACCTACCACTCCCGACACGTCGGAGAACGTTCCATCTCGATTATTGACAAAGAATACATTCCGCTCATGACCGTTCCAGGTTGCGTCCGAGCGGATCAGTTCATTGATCGCTCCCCATCCGAGTTCGTAGGCGGGAGACGGAGTTGAGTCTGCCGGCGATTTCGCCACCACTTGACGCCAGAAGAAACTTGAGACATCAAGATCGTTCAAGCCTGAGATGTACCCGTTGGCAACATACAAATCGGGATAGCCATCGTTATCGAAATCCCAGGCATCGGTGGACCAAGACCAGCGTCCCATTTCGACGCCTGCCTTTGTGGCTACATTTTCGAAAGTACCATCCCCTCGATTGCGATACATGGAGTTTCCTGTCATGTGACGGCGGTAGAGGGCGCGAGTGTCTGCGGGATCTCCAGGGTGAAAATGAGGATCTTCGAAGACGCGCATTCCCGCCGCCACCCACATTCCGGCTGCATAGACATCTTGTTTGCCGTCGTTGTCAAAATCCACCCGGCATGCGCTCATGCCGGCCCCGACCTCATCAACCTTGGCTTGGTTGGAAACCTCGGCAAACGTTCCGTTGCCATTGTTGCGGTAGAGATTGTTTCGTCCAAAATCGTTGACAACATATAAGTCCGGCCAGCCGTTACCGTTCGAATCTCCCCAGCAACAAGCGAAGCTGTAGCGATCATTTTCTACGTTCAGGCCGGCGGCCTCGGTTCGATCTACGAACGTGCCATCACCTTGATTGTGAAAAAGGTAGTTTGGAGGCCCGTTTCGGGCATCGAAGTAGGGGACTGGATACCGGTATTGATCGAGTCCCTGGTAATAGTTGTAGAGGCAGATATAGATATCGAGGCGCCCATCATGATCGTAGTCAGCAACCGCTGCGTGGGTGAACGCACCTTGCGGTGCACGTGCAAATTGGAATGTGTCAGGTTTGAGTGAGAAACCCCCATCCCCGTTGTTCGCATACAGCAGAGGTCCCGTTGCGCAGACGACCAGCAGATCCTGCAGTCCTCGGTTCTGAAAATCGGCAAACAACGCGCACGCGGTAAAATCCAGCACTCCAAGACCGGATTTTTCCGTAACATCTTCGAAGGTGCCGTCTGCGCGATTGCGATAGAGACGGTTTGGTAATCCGGCAGGCTGACAAATGTAGAGGTCATCGAAACCATCGTTGTCGAAGTCGCCAACTGCGAGGCCGTTGTTTCCGTAGACATCGACTCCGATTGCCCCGTCGAGAACTGTGCGCCAATAATCCGCTCCGTGGAGCAGTTGTTCTTTGTATGAATTTGTTTGTCCCAGCACATGGGATGTTATGTCGAAGAAAATCGGCGCGGACGCACGGCTGACGGTTTCTTCCAGCGCGGTCCATTGAGTAGCCTTCCAGTGGCTGGAGTCGTCGCGCAGCCAACGAATTTTCCAGAAACCGATTCGTTGTTCTCTCGTCTCATTTTTTCCGGTGCCCACAACCTCGTAGCGAATGCTAGTGTCGAGGACCGTAGTCGACTCGGCCACCGGAGTACAACCGTAGATTTCGAAATCGGCAACCTCCACTCGACGGAAGGACGAAAAGCACAATCCGATGTCTTGCAGGAAACGTTCACGGCCTGGCAGCAAAGAAGCATCGAATTGTCTACGGACCGCTTGAATCGCGTCACCCGGGCGCAATACGACTTCACGCGCAGACGAAAGCACATTGGCCTGAATCGAGAATTCAAGGAATTGGCTGAGCGCTGTGGTTGCCGGTGGACTTTCCTTCAGTTTGTCGCCCCAAGCTGACAACACGGATTTGATGGCAGCGACGTATCCCTCGACGACGTAGTCGTCCGCCCCGGGAGCTGCCAGACGCATGATCTCGTCCAACGGGGATCTGCCTGGGTAATGCGATTCGAGGCGAACTTCGGCAAAAGGAAAATGCAGAAGATGAGGAATGCGCGATGGCGAGGCGAGAAGCAGAGGAGTCCTAAGCGACGAGGGAAGGAAGAGTACGGGGGCGCAGCCCATCTGCTTCAGGAATTTTCTTCGCGAGGCTATCGTGTCACCGAGCTTTCCAGGCCGCATGTTGGCCGTTCCAACCGTAGGAGTGTTGCCAGTCTACCAATTGGAACCAAGTTCAGTGCCGTGCTGGACCTGAAGATCCGCCGAGAACCAGTTCTGCTCCGATCTGATATTCGCATCCTTCTGAGTCATCGGAACTGGTCAAGGCGTTCAGAGCATCGGCAGCCATTTGGCCGAGGGTCTCGCGGTGTACATCGACGGTAGTTATCGACGGATTACTGTATTCGGCGAGGCGAGTCTTATCGAAGCCGGTGACGGAAATATCCTCGGGGACGCGGCAGCCAGATCTCAGCAAGCCCTTCACGACTCCGATCGCAGTGAGATCGTTCACCGCAACAACGGCAGTCGGCCGCGAAGAAGCTTTAGCGATGGAGATTCCCGCAGCGAGACCACCTTCAAATCGCAAGTCTCCTGCCAGAATCGGGCCTGGTTCGAGGCCTCGCTCTCTCATAGAGTTTTGATATGCGTCCAGCCGGGCCACATTTGATTTCAGGTTTGGACGTCCGGCAACGAACGCAATCTTGCGGTGTCCGTGCGCATACAGATGTTCAACGATCTGTTTGATTCCGGAAGCGTAGTCGATGCGAAGATTGCTGACATGCTTTCGTGGAGGCGCGAGATCAAGGAATGTGACTGCAATTCTTCGACGCGCCAACTGGTTTATCAACTTGATGCTGATCTCAGAGGTCATCACCGCGACACCGCGAACCTTGTGTTCCATCATGCGATCGGCGGCTTCCCGCGTTCTGCGCGGATCGTAGTTCGTGTCGCTCAGGATTACGTCATACCCGAGTTGACGCGCTCGAGTTTCAAAGCCTTTGACCACTTCGGGGAAAAAAGGATTCTCGATATCGGAGACGATGATTCCGAGAGTACGGCGCTGACGCGAAGCGAGATGACGCGCGTGGACGTCGGGGATATAGCCCATGCGCCGGACGGCAGCGAGCACAATGCGACGAGTATGCGATCCGACCTTACCAGTCTTGTTGAGTACGTTCGAGACGGTTGCCGTCGAGACGCCGGTCGCATTGGCGACATCACGAATCGTAACGTTCATGGCTGGTCTTCTGGATTTTTTCCAATTTTCTTCGTCCGCTCAAATCCTGCTCTACGAGGAAGATGAGCGAGGGCGTAGTGTAAAGCAAGAAAAAAATCTTGACAATCTATCGAGTACCGTGATATTCCCGACCCACTAGTATTTTTAGGTTAAGCGGTTAATTAGATCTGTGGGGAACGGGGGCAAGCAGGGATGTAGCGCTTGCTTATGGGGAAATTCCGTTTCAGCGATCGCAGCTTTCATGGTGAGCGGCTTTGCACCGTCGCTAAGCCGGCAAGCTCGAAGGAGAGCTCATGAGCCGATACGAAGTTCGTTGGATCCGCCTTTTTCTTTTGCTTGCTACCCTTCTGGGCGCCAGTCTTGCCTGGGGGCAGGTCGATACTGGCTCAATCACCGGGACCGTTACCGATGCCACCGGCGCCGTGCTCAGCGGAGCCAAAGTGACCCTGACCAATGAAGCGACCGGAGCAAGTCTGTCGACCGTCAGCGGAGCCGATGGCGTATACAACTTCAGCCCGGTAAGAATCGGGAATTACAAGCTTGATGTTTCGGCCCAAGGGTTTAAGACTGCCGTTCAGACGCACGTCGTGGTCGACGTGAGTGCGAGGGTGCTACAGAATTTTCAACTGCAGACCGGCGCTGTCACTGAAACAGTAGAAGTCACCTCTTCGGCACCTGTCCTGCAGAGCCAAGACGCATCCGTGGGTCAGGTGGTGGACCAACGAAGCGTGAATGACCTTCCTCTGAATGGCCGGAATTTTACATTCCTGGCCCAGCTTGCCGCAGGAGTAAATACTCCGCAGTCCGACACGCGTGGAAACGCATCGAGTGGAGCTTTTACCGCCAACGGAAATCGGCCAGCGCAGAACAATTACATGCTCGACGGCGTCGATAACAATTCGGACACGGTCGATTTTCTCAATGGCACCAATTTCGTTGTGCTTCCTCCTGTTGACGCGATTCAAGAATTTAAGGTCGAAACCTCGGATTTCAGCGCAGAATACGGGCGCTCGGGTGCAGCGGTATTGAATGCGACGATCAAGTCCGGGACCAACCAGTTCCATGGTGCGGTATGGGAGTTTTTACGTAACGACAAACTGGATGCGCCAGACTATTTTGAGGACGCCGGCGGCATCAAGAAGGGCGAGCTTCGGCAGAATCAGTTTGGCGGCACCATCGGCGGGCCGGTCATCAAGAACAAAGTTTTCTTTTTTGCGGACTACGAGGGACTACGCAGAATTCAGGGAACCATCCTTACGGGCAACGTTCCCACCGCTGCTGAGCGGAGCAGCGGGTATACCAACTTCGGGGATCTAATCACTTTGCAGTCCTCTTCAGGGACTTTGACGGATCCGTTAGGCCGGACGATGCCGTACGGCACGATTTTGGATCCTGCGACCACTCGGCAGATCCCAATCAGTGGAGTTGATCCGGTTAGTGGTCTCAGCGGACCGGCGGGAAGCTATGTTCGCGACCCATTCGGCACGTGTCCTGCGAGCACCACGGCGTTTACTTTGGGAGCCTGCGGTTTGAACCAACTTCCCGTGGGGCGGCTGGATCCGAACGCGATCAAGCTGCTGAATCTCTATCCGGGTCCGACCAATTCTGCGTTGTTCTCGAATTTTGCGAACTCGCCGAAGCTGGACGAACATCGCAATGCATTTGATACGCGGCTGGACGTTAACTTCTCGCAAAGAGATCAGGCGTTTTATCGGTTCAGCTATGTAGATGATCCTCAATTCATCCCGGGTATTTTCGGCGGAGTGGCAGATGGCGGCGCTTTCCAGCAGGGCAATCAGACAGCGCTCGCGCAACAAAGCGCACTTGCCTATACGCACATCTTTTCGCCGAACCTGGTGAATGTTGCGCGCGCTGGGTTGAATTACCTTCACACCACCCGTTCTGGGCCGGTATCTGGCGACCTTAACAACATCCCGGGCCAATATGGTATTCAGGGCATACCTCAAAGCAAAGAGAACGGCGGACTTCCTGCATTCGGGATCAGCGGATTGTCCACTCTGGGCAGTAACGCCTTTCTGCCCTCCGATGAAGTCAGTTCGACATTCCAGTTGACGGACGATCTGACAAAGATCTACGGCAAGCACACTTTCAAAATGGGATTGGAATGGCAGCACGTGAAGTTTTCCACCCTGCAGCCACCGTGGTCTCACGGCGAGTTCGACTACAACGGGAATTACACAGAGATACCCAGCGGTGATCAAGGGAACACTGGACGTGCTGCCTTCTTGCTTACTCCGGTTCTGGCTACGCCCGGGGTAGGGACGGTCAACTATCTTGGTGGATCGACGAACATATACGCCTCGAACATTTCACTGACGGATAACGGCAAGAACTATTATGGCGCGTATTTCAATGATGACTGGAAGGTCACTCCGAAGTTGACGGTGAACTTAGGTTTGCGCTGGGACTTCTTCGGATTGGTTTACGAACATCACGGGGCGCAGGCGAACTTTGTTCCGGGTGGCGCCCCAACTGGCGCTCCGATGTACATACTTCCGGGTGGAACGAATCCTGCGACGCTTTCAACCAGCTTCACAAACTTGTTAGCGGCAGATGGCATTACGCTGGCCATCACCAACAAGTACGGCAAGGGTTTGGGCAACTCGCAAAAAGCCAATTTCGCGCCGCGCGTCGGATTTGCGTATCAAGCTACGCCTAAGTTCGTGGTTCGAGGCGGATTCGGGATGTTCTATAACGGATTTGAGAACCGCGGCTATTCACCGAATCTAGGGGAGAACTATCCGTTCCAATTCAACTTCAACTACGGTCAACCGAACGATTGGACACCGCGCACCTTCCCGGGTTGTGCCGCAGCGGGGCCGGGAGGCACGGCGACGTTCGAAACTGGATTTGCCTGCACTCCACTCGATCCGACGACGGTTCTAGCCAACGGTTTGGGTTTACGAGGGATCCAGTTCAATTACCAGACTCCGTATACGATGAGCGGGAACTTTACGCTGCAGTATCAACTGACGCCCACATTAGCGGTGCAAGCTGGTTACGTAACGTCCCTGGCCCGCCATTTGGAGGTGTTCCCAGGATCGAATAACCCAACGGCCATCTTGCCCACCGGAGCGCAGCTCACGAACAATGCAGGTCCCAATGGTGGTCCGGGGAGTGGCGCGACGTACACTCCTGCTCAAGGCGGTCTTCAATTCCCCGACTTTGGTGGCAACAACAGTTATGCGGCAACCGCTGGCAACAGCTATTATCACGGGCTTCAGACCAAGGCGGAAAAACGCTTCGCGAATGGCTTGAACTTCCTGGTCACGTATACCTATTCGAAGACGCGCACCGACGCCGTCGATTTGCTCAACGGCGGAAGCAATGCTGGATACCGGGTTCCCGATGTACCGGGACTTGGCATCCACTACGATTACGGATTGGCACCATTTGATATTCGCAATGTGTTCCACGCGAGCGGCGAATATCAGCTTCCCTTTGGCAAAGGAAAGCGTTTCATGGCCAATGATGGAGTCGCGAGCAAGATCGTCGGAGGCTGGAGTGTCAATTTAGCAGCGGTGCTTCAGGGCGGACAACCGATCACTCTGACGTGTCCCACAAACACGGTTGCCACTACCGCAGGGGCTAATTGCTATGACCTGATCGTCCCCGGGCAGCCCCAGAAGCGGGGGTTGCATATAGACTCGAATGGGAAGCTCAGCTTCTTCGGCAATCCTGCCGCGTTCAGTCAACCTGCCCCGTGCACCGCTTTACCGTGCCCTGTGTCTGCCCTTGGTGGTCCACCGGACCAGATCGCAGGACCTACATTCAAGCGCATGGATTTTTCCATATTCCGGAGCATTCAACTGAATGAGCGCTTCAGGCTGGAGTTCCGCTCGGAGTTCTTCAACATCTTCAACCATCCGAACTTCAACGCTCCGAACTTCGGAGGGAACGGGGTTGTCGCTGTGCCGAATTCGGGGAACTTTACCAGTAGCAGCTTCGGTGAAATCGGATCCACGCGTGATGCACCGTATGATCCGCGCCAAATCCAATTTGCTCTGAAGCTTTACTACTAAATTGGAATGAACCGGGCGGGAGGATGTTGCCAGCGTCCTCCCGCTTATTCTTTTGCTGGGCCCTATTAATTTTGGTGCCCGCAGGGTGATAGCATCGAAGTACGTGACACGGAACTATTGGCCCACAGCGTTCCTCGTGACAGCCTTGGCCTGCGCGCCCATCGCCGCAGTCAGTCAACAAAAACGGCCCGAACTCGACCGTGCATTCCAGGCAGCACTTGCCCATTACAACGCAGGAAAACTCTCGGAAGCTGCGGGCGAACTGGAGCAGTTGCTGCAGCAGGTTCCTGACAGTTTCGAAGCACACGAGCTTCTGGGAATGGTGTATTCGGGAGAGAATCAGGACAACGCGGCCAACCCGCACTTCGAAAAAGCTGTGCGCCTGAAGCCGAATTCTGCCGCGGCGCGAACGAATCTCGCGATGAATCTGGTTCGCCTAGGAAAGTTGGATCGTGCGCAAGACCAATTGAAAAAGGCCGTTATCCTCGATCCCCACAGTTTCGATCCTAATCACAACCTGGGCGAACTGTACATTCGCTCGGGTAAGCTCGAGTCCGCGATTCCATATCTCAAGCAAGCTCAGGAAATCACTCCATCTTCTTACGACAATGGGTATGACCTGGCGCTTGCGTATTTGCTGACCGCACACACGGCTCCAGCGCGGCAGCTTGTGCACAACCTCCTCAAAGAAAAAAACACTGCCGAGTTGCATAACCTGCTCGGCCAGATCGAAGAAAAAGACGGGAACTTCGTGGTTGCCGCGAATGAGTTTGAGACTGCGGCCCATGAGGAGCCGAGTGAGAGCAACCTCTTTGATTGGGCCAGCGAGTTGTTAATGCACCGCACGCTGGAGCCGGCAATGGAAGTATTTCGCACGTCCGCCGAACGTTACCCGGATTCGGCGCGGATGGCGATCGGTTTGGGCATCGCACTTTACTCGCGTGGAAACTATGACAATGCCATCAAGTCTCTACTCCGAGCTTCGGATTTGAACCCGAACGATGCTCGGTGCTACTTCTTTCTCTCCAAGGCGTACGATAGCTCGCCGAGCCAGGCGAACGAGGTGATCGAACGTTTCCGCCGCTTTTCAGAGCGGCAGCCGGGAAATGCACATGCTTACTACTACTATGCGATGAGCCTTTGGAAAGGGAAGCGAGCGCAGGACCCAAGCCTTGATCGCAAGCAGATTGAATCGTTACTGCGGAAGGCTGTGACGCTCGATCCCAAACTCGCAGATGCACATTTGCAATTGGGCAATTTGTACTCGGATCAAGGCAAGTATGCGGAGTCCATTCCCGAATATGAGCAAGCTTTGGACGGGAGTTCCAAACCTGCCGATGCTCACTACCGGCTGGCGCAAGCCTATGTGCATACCGGACAGAAGGACAAAGCGCAAGAACAGTTCCAGGTCTATCAGCAATTGCGCGCGGAACATCTTGCGGATCTCGACAAACAAATCGCCGACATTCGTCAGTTCGTTTATTCAGAGAAGGAAGATGCGGCAGGTAAGCAGTAAAACAAGCAGCGTTTGGAGAGCGGTGTAAAGGGTGACAGGATCGGCACAAGATCGAGGCGCTAGCGGGAGGCCCGGCGCCACGGATGCGCGTAGAAATTGCGCGATCTTGTCCCGTACGCGCCGTGATTTTTTGCGCCAAGCAGCTGGGCTGACTCTCGGTGACACGGTTCTACATTCATCATGGGCTGGAGCGCTTGCCCCGGCGCCAAGAAAGAAAGTGGTAGTCGTGACGTTTGGTGGAGGGGCCCGCGATCAGGAAACGTTTGCGCCTGAAGGTCAGGAAAATATTCCGCAGCTCATGCGTGAATTGATTCCGCAATCTACGTTCTTCACGCAGGTTGTCAATCGTGGAATTCTCGGCCACTACGTGGCCACCGCCAGTCTCGCGACCGGTGTTTACGAGACCATCAATAATTTCGCGTCGCTACCGCCACAGTCGCCGACCGTATTCGAATACTTCCGCAAAGACCGGAAGCGTCCGTCCTCCGATACCTGGGTAGTGGCTCCGAGCAACGGATTCAATCGAATTGGCGAAAGCAGTCATAGGTCTTACGGCTCGGGGTGGGGCGCGCGCGTAATTCTTCCCAAGCATCTGCTGAGCGCTGCCAATTCGGGCCGTAGCGCCGATTTTGAGCATCTATTGCGCGATAACTACGAAACTCCCTATTATGCGCCGGAATTGGCCGGGAGCGAATTCCAGTTGCAGCAACTGGAGTCAATCCTGAAGCTCTCGGTCGACGACTTCAGGAGCCACGCGAAAACGTTGTCGAGCCCTGACGAGCTTTCGCTTTATATCGTGCGCCAGTTAATGCGCCAAGTAGCCCCGAGCCTGTTGTGGATCACGATGCACGACATTGATGTCGCGCATGCCGGTGCTTACTCGCTCTACATCGAAGGAATCCGGCGCACGGACCGGCTTTGCGTCGAGCTATGGAAGACGATTCAGAGCGAGCCGGAGTACGCGGGCAAAACTACACTCTTCATCCTGCCCGACTTCGGTCGCGACTCCGATGAAGATGCGGGAGGCAACGGGTTTCAGCACCACCGTACGGGTGACGTTCTTTCCCGGACTACCTGGATGCTCGCAGCGGGGTCTGGAATCCGTGAAGGCGTCGTTTACGACCGGGCCATGGAATCGACGGATTTGGTTCCCACGCTGGGACGAATGATGGGATTTTCTCCAACGTTTGCCCAAGGCAATCCCATAAGCGAGTTGCTATAGCCCATGCTTCCGCAGGATCTGAAACCGGAGTATTTCGCCGGGTATCCTCCCGAGGCGCGAAAGCTTGTCACAAACTACCTGGGAACGCTCCGGCAGCTGCCTCTCAGCTTCCTGCCTGGTTTGTTAAGAGAGTTGATCGACTACGACTTCAAATTCCCTGCCGAGCAGACGGCGCACGAACGAGAGTTGGCGCACCTCGGCTCGCTATCCAATGCACAACTAAATGAGTGGTTTGAGGGATTCGCAGGAATTCGGCTGTCTTCCCAGCTAGAGACGTTCGATTGGGTCAAAGCGCCCGCTCAGTTTATGGAGCAACTCTCGGCGCATCTTTGGAGTACGCATCAACTGGACGCGTTCCGCAAAGCCTCGAACGAGTATGGAGACCGATTACGAGCAGCGATCCCGCCGGAACCTCTGAAAATCCCAAGGCTTGGGATCGCGGTCATCGGCCAAGGCGTATCCGACTATAAGGCCACATTGTTTCGCAAGTTGCGAGCTCACGGAGCTTATTACAGCGCGATCAATCCTGAGGGCGGTCTTCGCATCTTGCTGGATGCGGTCGGCGCGCGCGCCAAAGCGCATCCTTTGCCGTATGGACATTGGTACATCGATGGCGGAGAAGCGACGGACTGTTTCTCTGAACTTACGTGCATCTCGTACCAGGCGCTCGAGTCCGCGCGTGTCGCGCTGTTGCGCAAGATGCAGGCCGAACTTGATCGTCCGGGCATGGGCCCCGAAGTGCTGCGCACATTCCTGGCACAGTTACGTCCGGCTGACATCGATATGGGCCGCCTGGCTCCCAAGAACTCGCAGGACGAAGTGCTGGAACGCTTCGAACTGAAGCTGCTGACGGAAGGTTCGGGAACCCAGGTTTTCAGCACGGTGTTCGCGCAGTGGGCGGCACGTGAGGCCCTGCGGCGGGCCCAGCCATCCACATTGCTAGTGCGCTTCGCTCCTCGACAGAGACAGAGGCCGATGAATGAGCTGTTGTCTGCAAACGTTACGCAACCAGAGTTGGATTTCATCGGCTCTCTGATCGACGCCGATATGGGTGCGTATTACAACTGGATCAATCAGCAGCGCCTGCCTGGAGCGGAGCAGTCGTCATTTATTGTCTGGTTTGAAGGACACAATCAGGCTGTAGCGATCGGGCCTGGGACGCCGAGGGGGACGGAATCGAAATCTCCGGCGGACCTTAGGCAGTTGCTGGAGTGGACGACGTGAGCGGCTATAAGGAATTCGCTTTGCGCTGAAGCATTCATCCAGAAACAAAGGGAGAGCGAACATAATGGATCGACGGGACTTCATCAAACAAACAGGAACGATTTTGGCGGGTGCTGCAATGACGCCTTATGCGTTTTCCAAGAATGGCGCGGATTCGAACGCGTCGGCACCGGCCGGACGCTTGATTCTGCCGATCAATCGAAAGTGGCGTTACAGTCCGAAGTTCATCGAGGGTGGACACTCAAAAGAATTCGAAGACTCCAGATTTGATTCGGTCGTGGTACCACATACAAACGTTCGCCTGCCATGGCATGGCTTCGATGAGAACAGGTATGAGTTCGTTTCTCTTTACCGCCGGCGTTTCAAACTGCCGCCCGAAGCTCGCGGAAAGCATGTGTTCGTCGACTTCGAAGGAGTGATGACCGCGTCAACCGTCTGGATTAACGGTCAGCGTTTGGGAGAATACAAGGGCGGATACACACCGTTCTCATTTGACCTGACACCGCACGTTGACTTCGACGGAGAGAACGTCTTGGCCGTCGACGTGGATTCCACTGAACGCCCTGACATTCCGCCATTCGGGTACGAGATCGATTACCTGACATTCGGCGGCATATACCGGGAAGTCTCGTTGCGTGTTGTTCCGTCGTCTTTCATTGAAAACATTTTTGTGCGGCCAAAGGATGTTCTCACCCCGAATCCCAGCGTCGATGTCGATTGCTTCGTCCAATCTCTCGAGCCATCTCGCGAGCCTCTGACGCTCGAAATCGAACTGCTCGATGGAGATCGTGTGGTCGCGAACGGTTCTGAGAAGTTGCCAAAGCTAAGCGCGGCGAGCGACCCGGTTTCGCATACGATTCACCTTGAGCATCTGAGCGGAATCAAACTCTGGAGTCTGGAGGCGCGAAATCTGTATTCGATTCGGGTTCGCTTGCTGCGTGGCGCAGAGACCTTTGATGAGGATTCGCGCCGGTTTGCATTTCGCGAGGCGCAGTTTACCGATCACGGCTTTGAACTGAATGGGAAAATTATCAAACTCCGCGGCCTCGACCGCCACCAGACGTTCCCCTGGGTCGGGCAGGCCATGCCAGGGCGTGCTCAGAGGCGTGATGCGCAGATTCTCCGGAACAAACTTAAATGCAATATTGTGCGCACGTCTCACTACCCACAGTCACGGCACTTTCTAGATGCCTGCGATGAGATTGGGCTTCTGGTTCTCGAAGAGATACCCGGATGGCAGCACATCGGCGACGAAGCCTGGAAGGAAATCTCGATTGACAATGTTCGCCGCATGATCCGGCGCGACTGGAATCATCCCTCCATCATTCTCTGGGGAGTCCGTATCAACGAGTCCAAAGACGATCACGATTTCTACACGCGGACGAATGCTGTGGCTCACCAACTCGATCCGACCCGGCAGACCGGCGGCATCCGATATTTCCAGAGTTCGGAGTTCCTGGAGGATGTTTTTACGATGAATGATTTCGGATGGCCGCTCAAGCCGCCAAATCATCCGCGTTACCTGAACACGGAATTTGTGGGGCATACCTATCCAACAAAAACGATTGACCAGGTGGAGCGGCTTACGGAGCATACAATCCGCCATGCCCGGGTGCACGATCAGCTCGCCTCAAACCCGCAGTACGCCGGCGGGATCGGCTGGTGCGCTTTCGACTACAACACGCATGGCAATTTCGGTTCAGGCGACCGCATCTGCTATCACGGCGTGACCGACATCTTCCGTGAACCGAAACCGGCCGCTGGGTTCTACAAATCGCAATGCGATCCTGCGGAAGAGATCGTGCTTGAACCGGCTTTCCATTGGGCACGCGGCGATGCTTCTGTCGGGTTCTCGAAAGCCGTTGTGTGCTCCAATTGCGATCACCTGAAGTTCTACATCGATAACCAACTCGTGGCCGACGTTGATCCTGACCGGAAGCAGTTCGCGCATCTGCGCTATGCTCCGTTTGTCGTGGAACTAGGAGAACTATTTCACAAATGGGGTGACCTGCGAATCGAAGGCTACATTCAAGGCAAGCAGGTGATCGTGAAGAACCTTTCTGGTCGAGGCGTGGACACGAAATTCATGCTGCTGTCAGATGACCCCCAACTGGTTGCCGACGGTGCGGATTCTACCCGCGTGGTGTTGCGTGTGACAGATGAATTCGGTGCAATTCGCCCATTCGCGAACGATGCTATCAAGCTCGAACTGGAGGGGCCCGCCGCAATCATCGGGGATAATCCGTTTTCGTTGATCGGCGGCACAGGAGCAATCTGGATTCGAGCGCAAGAGCAGCCCGGCACCGTGAAGCTAACCGCAATTCACCCAACGTTAGGGACGCAGCGCGTTGACCTAGAAATTGTCAGCGTCGCGAGCGAGATTGCGTAGTCGTGCGCCTTTCTTTCTCGCGCCCTGATTGGGACTCCTCTGCAACCTGACCTGGCCGCACGGAACATTACCGTATCCGATATTGAGGGTCGCGACTCGGCGGGAAACCGCTGATGCAACGTGGGCCGTCGACTGCGCCGACCCGATCGTAGCGTAGTATTCCAGTAGTACAAAGATATGGACACAAGTGGAGTGACCAATGCCCCAGTCGATTGAGTGGCCGCCGCCGCATCAGTCACGCCCTGGCCGCCGTCGCCGATTCTTCTTAATTCTTCTTGCGTTAGCCATCCTCTTCTTCGGAACGCGGGCCGCGTTGTCCTATTATGTGGACCTACTCTGGTTCAAGTCGCTCGGCTATGAAAGCGTGTTCTGGAAGACGCTGAATGTTCAGTGGGGCGTCTTCGCTGCGATGGCGGCAGCCACGTTCGCCATTCTTTACGGATCTTTCCTGGCTCTGAAGCGAGCGCATCTCGACGATCTGCCCGACGGCCACACGATCTTTATCGGTACTCAGCCGGTGAAACTGCCGGTGGAGCCGGTGCTGAAGTTCATTGCGCTCGTCGCTTCACTCGCGATTTCCCTGGTGAGCGCTGCTACTCTCACTGCCGAATGGCAAACGCTGGCTCTGTTTTGGTACGCACCTCACGCTTCTGAGGTAGTAGACCCGATCTTCGGCAAACCGCTGAACTTTTACCTGTTTGCGCTGCCTGCCTGGCAGATCATTCTTGGCTGGCTGCTCACTTTGGCGGTCATTCTCTGTGCAGTCGCCATTTTCTTCGTTTTCGCCAGCGGCGGGGCACGCATGCTCGCCGGGCGGCTCAGCCGTCAAGTGACCCTGCCATGGCGAGGATTCTCCATTGCGTTTGGATTCCTGTTGCTGATCCTCGCCGCGAATACATATCTCAGCCGGTTCGATCGATTGCTCAGTGATCACACCATCTTTGGTGGAGTGACTTACACGGACGCCCACGTCTCGTTGGCGGGATTGCTCGTCGTCTGCGGGGCCCTCGTCGTTGGCGCTTTGGTGGCATTTGTCAATGCCTTGCGCGTACCCCGCGGATCGTGGTTAGTCGCATCGGTTGTTCCGGCGGTGGTCTGTTACCTAGGCCTGCAGGTAATTGCCTGGTATGTGGGCAGCTTTATCGTGAAGCCCAACGAACTGGTTCGTGAGAAACCCTACATTGCCTTCAATACTGCGTTCACGCGTCAGGCGTACGGATTGAGCCGCGTCACGCAGCGCGAGTTCCCAGCAGAGACCACGGTCGAAGCGGCGGATGCAGCGAATAATCAAGCTACGCTGCAGAACGTTCGCCTCTGGGACTGGCGCGCGCTTCAGGATACGCTCCGGCAGATCCAGGAAATCCGAACGTATTACGACTTTCCCGACATCGACATTGATCGGTACAACATTAACGGGACGACTCGCGAAGTGATGCTGGCCGCGCGCGAGATGAATGTGGACAAACTCCCCGAGAGCAGCCGCAACTGGATTAACGAGAAGCTCATCTACACCCACGGGTATGGGCTAACCATGAATCCGGTGAACGGATTCACTTCCGAGGGCTTGCCTACTCTGTTTTTGAGCAACATGCCGGTACAGAGCACGGTCGCAAGCCTGAATGTCACGCGGCCCGAGATTTATTTTGGGGAGCTGACCAATACCGATGTCTACGTGAAAACGCGGCAGCAGGAATTTAATTACCCTCAAGGGCAGACGAACAACCTGAGCTCCTACGAAGGCACGGGTGGCATTGAGATTGGGGGCTTTCTGAGGCGCGCCATCATCGCGTTCGATCGCGATGATCTTGGCAAACTTCCATTCAGTGATGATGTGAACCAGAACAGCCGGCTGCTCATGCGGCGCAACCTGCGCGTCCGCGTATCCACGCTGGCTCCATTTCTTACCTACGATCCGGATCCGTACGTCGTGCTCGGCGACGATGGGCGTCTTTCGTGGATCATGGATGCATTCACGATCTCGGACAACTATCCGTATTCCACCCACTACCCGCTCGGCGATGGTGTTGTGAATTACATGCGCAACAGCGTGAAAGTGGTCATTGATGCCTACGACGGCACCACGACGTTTTATGTCTTCGATCCGGAAGACCCGATCATCACGGCGTATCGCCGGCTTTTCCCCGACTTGTTCAAAGACGCCTCGGCCATGCCATCCGGATTACGCAAGCATGTGCGCTATCCCGAGCTGCTGCTCAAACTGCAGGCGAATGTTTACGGCCTCTACCACATGACGGATGCGGAGGCTTTTTATAACCGTGAGGATCTGTGGACGGTGGCTTCCGAGGTGGCGCTGGGCGACAGCGGTGAGCAAGTTACTCAGACCATGCAGCCAAACTTCGTCTTGATGAAACTTCCGGGAGAAGATGGCGAAGAGTTCGTGGAGATTTTGCCCTTCACTCCGGCCAACCGCAATAACCTCATAGGCTGGATCGCCGGCCGGAGCGACGGCGAACATTACGGGACATCGGTTGTTTACAATTTTCCCAAAACAAGGCTGGTTGACGGACCGCTGCAAATTGAAGCGCGTATCGATCAGAACGCACAGCTTTCCGGACAGCTGACGCTATGGAATCAGCAAGGTTCGCATGTGCGCCGAGGAGCACTGCTAGTCATCCCGATCGGCAAGGCGCTGTTGTATGCCGAGCCCATTTATTTGCAGGCGGAGCGCAGTCCGATGCCGGAGCTGCGGCTGGTCGTGCTCGCATTGCAGGATCGGCTGGCGTACGGTCCAACATTCGAATCAGCCATGGCGTCGCTGTTTGGTGGCGCAGTGTCGTCGCTGACATCAAACGCGATCACCGAAGTGCCGCCGTCAGAGCCACAGCATCTACCCGGAGCCGCGACTCAGTCTGTACCGAAGTTCAATGCGGACATCGCGGAGGCCGCCAAGGACTTGGCTGACTACCAGCGCCTGACCGCAGAAGGTAAACTCGGCGAAGCGGGACAGAAGCTCGAAGAGCTCAAGCGTGCTCTCGATAAACTGAACGCGCAGCAGAAAAATCCAGCGACGGGACGGCGGCAATAACTGTTGCTATCGCAGTCGTGGTTCGTGGCTTTGAGGCATTTTCGTGGTGTCGCCGGTCACGCGAGAAGTGCATTCACCCGTTTTGTGAGTGGGCGTGCTGCACCATTTCGACCAATACTTTTCGAGCCTCCGCCGCACTGGTTACTTCCCGCAAGAATGCGATGCGGGCGCCACGCATGCCACCCGAGGCCTTCATCCGCACATGAAAGCCGAGGCGATCGACCGCGGTCATCGATGCTTCCTCTGATTCAATGCCGGCATACTTTCGAGCAAGCAAGGCGAGTGCATCCTTGTGGTCAGTGTTCATGTGCTGAATGATTGCGGCCATCGAATCAGCGAGAGGGTCGGGCCGCGCGCGATCATAATCCGCCGCAGATACCCAGCCCATTACTCCAAAGCCGCCGACGTAGTAGACGTCGACCACATCCATCCGGTAAAAATAAAAATCTTCAAAATCAACCCAGTACTTGCTATTGGAGTGGCAAGCGAGATAGAGGTTACGCGCATCCGATGTCTCGGCATGCGGGATTTTCTGAACATTTCCAACCAAAGTGATTCTGGCTGCGCCGAGAGGGTCACCGCCGACCTCAGGTTCAGTCACGAGCAGGCTCGCATGCGGGTCCGCTTGCAGGTTCTGCGTATGCATGGCCATTGAGCTGAACAGGAAGACGGGGCGTCCGTGATCGTCTAAAGCGTAGGGCATCACAGATCCAAAGGGAAATCCCGGCTGTTTGCGGGAGAGGGTCGAGAGGCTGCCGATGCGCCCAAGGTGCATCAGCGTGCGCGCCCGCTCAGAGAACGAAGGCTCAGGGATGAAAGGCCGATCCGTCGAGGGCCCAGTGCGCGCGTGTTTTCCGATCGATGAAGATGACATCGTTTCTAATCTCCTGGGGTCTCTTAAGTTACCGTTTCACTGATTCTGCCTCAGGCTTGGTTCTTCGAGCGCGGGGAGTGACGCACTCCTGACCCTAGGAGAGACTCTACTCCAGTTTTCGGGTCACCGTGCTCAATCTCCGATCACGGTGATCACGACCGTGCGCTGGCGCCCACGGACATCGCATTCGAGATGAAAGATTTGTTGCCAAGTTCCGAGAATCGGTTTGCCATCCGCGACGGGCACGGTCAGTGACGGCCCGAGGAGTGTTGCTTGGAGGTGGGAATGTCCATTGCCATCATGCCAGGTTTGTTCATGGCCGTAGTTGCGGCTGGGAGGGATCAGCTTATCCAGAATCGCCGGCATATCTCCCTGCAGGCCCGGCTCGAACTCAATTGTGCCGACCGCAGCGGTGCTGCCAACATTGAACACGTTCACGATCCCGGTTTTCACGCCTGAGGAGCCAACCACAATCGCTACTTGGTCCGTGATGTCGTGCATGTCTCCATGTCCCTTAGTGTTCACCGAGATTTGTTTTTGAAAGCTCATGGTCAATACTTTAGTACAGGGAATCGGGTGTTTTGATATGCAATGTGTCAATACTAATGGGAGAGATACACAACGTTGTTACGGAGACATGAGCAAGCCGTGCACGCGTTCGAGTGTCGTAGGTACGAGAGAATATTGATGGCCGTGTTTTCCACAATTTCATTCACAGATATTTTGTTTTCGCTGCAGAATTGCATTGACACCGATGAAGCAACTATTTAGTTTGACTGACGTCGACGGCTGAAAGGATTGACGAAATAAAATTTGTCGATCCGAAGTAGGCTGAGTGATCTGCTCAACAGGGTGACCTGAAGAGGACCCAGACCCGAAAAAACCGACTGACTCTGCGAGGAGCAGTTGGGGTTTGGAACCGCGAAAGCGGTGGTCGCATCAAGGGCTGCGACGGTACATGTATCCACGCTTTAGGCTCCCTCGCAGGAGCAGAGGGCTGGAGCATAACCAAAGTCGCAGCCTTTCTCTTTTCCCAACAATCTCCGCGCTCACCGGGTCTTCGTCTTTTCCCGCCCAGATTCCACTCCTGTGATTTCGGCACGTTTGCTCAGGTCGCCATCGGACACAACCAGGGCGACCCAAGGTGTTTCAGGCGAGACGACGCGCGCCTGCCAGACGATTTCTTTGGTTGTTCCGGAAGCCAGATGAACGGTCTGTAGTCCTGCGTCTGATATGGAGAGGTTGTCGCTGCGAATTGAAAAGTTGTGATCTCCTCCGCCGGTCGTGGAGACTCGCACGGTGATTTCATTTTGCCCGGCGTTCTGATAGGAGACCGTAAAGTCGAGAATGCGATCGGCACGCAGATCCAGAGAATAGACGCCGCCCGGAAGAACGGTGAGACTGGTGTGGGCAGATCCATGCCGAACTTCGTAGCGTCCTTCAGGCAGGCGGATGGTGAACGTGCCGTCCAGCGAAGCGGGCGCTACAGTCGTCAGCTGACCAGTTTTTTGTTCACGGAACTCAACTGATTCGTGGTTTCCTGAATCAACGGTTCCTCGAACCCTAGCCGGAACGCTGATGTCGTTCATGAGCCAGATCCATTGCCCCACTGGTGCCGTCCAAACTTCCTTATAGGTCCAACAGATTTGTGTGGGCCAATAGGGCGCATCATCGTATCCCTTAGTTTCAATTCCGACGGGAAGGGCACCGACCATTTGGCCGGAGCGAACGCTGTAGAGTGGCGTCCAGTCGTAGCCTTCGCCGTACATTAAGCTCGAAGAGAAAGGATTGCGTCCGACGAGCCACTCGGCCTGTTTCTGGGCCAAGTCCTCCGCGTCGAGGTCCCGGCGGAGTTGTGCGGCGGTCGACAGCGCTTTGGCCTGGGATAACAGGACGCTGGAATTGCCGCGAAAGTCGAACCAGACGGGAAATCGGCGCAAGTACGAGCCTTCACCCAGCCGAACGCCGCGACGGACTTCTTCGATGTAGGCATCGCGATCGGCAGCGCGCAGAGGAGTCCAGTTTTTTGCTTCCGGGATCAGGCGCGCTTCTGATTCGAGGTATACGCCGGCGGGCAAGACTCCGTAAGGTTGATCAATAGCCGACGCTGGTTTGAGATAGTACTGGGAGTGCAGAACCACAGCGGAATACCATTTCATCCACTTATCGTGGTCAGGAAACGCCTCGCACAACTTTACGAGAGCGAGAATAGGTTCCTGCTCCTGCCCGATGTGGAAACGATGAAACAAATTCTCGCGTTTCGGGCCGGTGTAGAAGTATCCAGCCAAAGGAATGGCCCACGGTTGTAGTCGACGTTCCTGCGATGCCAGAACTTGATCGCCCAGAGCGACGGCTTGATCGGCGTACTGCTGATCCCTGGTTGCCCGGAACAGTTCGACGGACGCAACCACTCCGAAAGAGATTCGTTCCAGGTCATCGGATGCGCCGTACACCTCTGGCCGTGGAGGCGCTGTTTTTAATCCTTCGATCGCATACTTCCAATCTTCCTGTGCAATGATGAGACTGCGATTGGCGAGTTCTGGATCGCTATCTTTCAGTACTCCGGAAGCAAGCGCTTCGAGCGCGCTTACCCTGAAATTCCACTCCGGATCATTCACCGCTTCACCATGGCGATCATCCCCAGTTCCCATGATTCCGTCGGTCCAGTAACTGACGAGTTGGCCGGTGCTGCGGAAACCATCGCCAAATCGTGTTTTCAGTACCCAATTCAAGCCCCAGCGTGCCTCGTCAATCAGACGATCCGAAAGGATCGGATCTTCTCCTTGTCGCTTCAGACTGTCGGCCAGGGAGAAGGCCGCGTATGCCATCGCAGGTGTGTGACCGGTCGCGCTCAAGTCACCGGCATCGTGGTATCCGCCGTTCACGACAATCCGTTTGTCTCCATGCGTGGTGTAAATATCCTGGTGACACCTGCCGTGAATACCCGGGATTTCCGTTCCACAGCGCTCGCTGTACATGAAATTGATCGCCTTCCAGATACTGCTTTTCCACGCGTCATCGCCGATCGGGAAAGGACGAGTCAGTGCTTCACCAGCCTTGATCGCGTAGCTACCAGGCTGGCGAATCTCGGAGAAATCCAGAAACTGATATTTCCCGAGGGGGGTGGTCTGTTGCTGAACCGGTTTGGTGAGGACTACCTGGCCAGTGGTTTGGTCGATCACGGAAAACTGCGATGCTGCGAGATCGCTGGCGATCGCGGACTTGGAACTGCCCGTCGTGTATCCGCTATGACTAAACGCAATTTTGCCGGAGGCTACGTCCCAACCTTCAACGTGATCTGCAACGACGCTCTGCAGTTCAAGATGAGCGACATCGAGGATTGTCCGATCGCCGGGATCGGGAAACTTCTTAGGCAAGCTGTATGCAAATTCGAGAGCGGTTACACGATCACGATCCAGTGGGGCGATCTCCCACACGACCTGATTCCACGTATGGTTTTTGAGAATGATCGACTCGTGGCGGCCCTCGTTGTAGTGATCGGGCAGCTTGTGGGCACCATCGTTGTGAAGTACGAGAGAACATGAAATGGCTGGTGCGCCGACGACGTCGGGATAAACCCACAGGGAGATGCGGTTGAACTGGGTCCAGTTCTCACCGGCGAATTTTCTGGTAGCGACCAGGTCTTCCCATTCTCCGCTGCCATCGACTTGAGCGATACCGGTGGTGGAGCGCAGTCGTAGCACGTGATCCGAGGCCGCCTGACCTGCAACAGTCCACGGTTCGCTTGCGTTGACTTCGATCAGCGTCATCTCTCCCGCGCCTGCGAAGGACCAGGCGGAGAGATCTTTCATGTCGTCCAGCAGACGGGAATCGAGAACTTTCTTATGCAACCAGCGAAATTCGGCACCGTCTTCATAGTGCGCCTGCATTGGCATGACGGGAGCGGTCTGCTGGGCAGGCGACGATTCAGTTAGAAAGAACCCAAGGAAGGCGGATATGACGGCATAAAGAAGCAGCGTCTCTAAGATTGAATGAAATCTGCACTTGTACGAGATCCGTATAAGAGGGTGCTGCAAACGATCTCTCCTTTCAAAGGCCAGGCCGTTCAGGACTCAGATCATACTGCGCGCCACGAGATGCGCGTCTCACTAGATGGAAGTTGTCATCGGCGGAGTCGTTGAACACAATCAAATGACCGTCACTTCTTGCGTTCGGGCAGGTGGTTCGGCGGGTTCGCCGAGGTTGTTGATATGTTCGAGATCCTGCAGGTGGTCGTACCAGGTGAACTTCAGAATGAGTGAGGTGATAGCAACGACGGCGAAGGTGATTGCGCCGCGTCCAAGCTTCCAGGTCACGATGTACATGGGCAGGACAACGAGGGCTACCTGCCACACCACGCCAACGGCGATGTTGAACATATCGCGGAAGAAATCTTTGTTTCGCTGGAATGAAGGATCTTCCTGCTGCACCTTCTTCAGGATGGGCCCCCAAAAGCCCCAAGGGCGAACGCGGCGGTAAAAGTCTTTCAAGACTGCTTCGTCTTCCGGCGCGCTGAGCCACGTGCCCGCAAAGCAGCCGACCAGGGACAGTACGAAGACGATGGCAAAGCTAACTGAGACGTCGAGGTTGATCGAATGGGAATGAGCAAAGTTCTGCAACGGCTGACTTTTCGTGATGAGAGGTGGAATGGTGAGCGCTGAGGACATGCCAGCCACCATGCCCCAGAAATATCCATATCCGTTGAAGCGCCACCAGTACCACTTCAAGACGTTGGACGCTGTGTATCCGCCCCACAGTGCGGTGACGATCCAGATCACGACGTTGTTGACGCTGGTGACATACCAACCGAGGAGCACTCCGATCAGGACCACCATGAAGGAACTCAAATAACTTAAGCGCACGTAGGTTTTCGGACTTGCGTTCGGATTGATGAAACGCTTGTAAATGTCATTCACGAAATAAGGCGGGGCGGCATTAACGGTAGCGGCGAAGTTGCTCATGTACGCCGCCAACAGGCCCGCGATCAGAATGCCGAGTAATCCGGCGGGGACGAAGAGAGCGAGGGTTGAGGGCAGGATCCGCTCGAAGTCCATGTTGGTGCCCATGCCGCGGATCTGGTCGCTGAAGAACACCAGTGCGAGAACAGTCAGGCCAGTGACGAGAAAATAGCGCGGGAAGGTGAGAACGACATTCACCCAGGCGCTCATCATGGATGCCTCACGCGGATTTCGGCAGGAGAGAACGCGCTGCATATCATAGTTCGGCGCAGGTCCGGCGGCACTGATGAGGATCCCCTTGAAAAGCAACATCATGACGAAAAATCCGAAGAGGCCATAGCCGTCTTGAGCGATTTTCGCAGTGGCCGAAGGAACGAGGTTGGACCAGTCGAGACCCAGATGCCAGCCGAAGAAAACGTTGTCCCAACCCGCGGGGATGAAGTGCTGCAGAGTTCCCGGAGCGACCCGCATCATGGCGATGATTCCCACGGCGAACGACGCTACCGAGAGAATGCAGAATTGCATGATCTCAGTAATGACCACGCTGAACATTCCGCCCTTGATGACATAGATCGCGGTGATGGCAATCAGGATGAGAGCGTATTGGTTGACGCTGAGATGCCAGGGCAGGAACGTGGCCGCGAACTTGCCGATGCCTTTGAAGCCATAGGTGAAGAATCCGATGATGCTGATGAAGGCATAAATGACGACGATAATGTGCGACAGTTGCGCCCCACGGCCTTTGCCGAAGCGGGTTTGAATCCACTCGGCGCCGGTCATGACATTTGATCGGCGCAGCCAGGTTGAGAGATAGACCATCAGGAAAACCTGGTTGAACGTTGGCCAGAGCCAGGGCACCCAGACGCTCTTGAGGCCGTAGACGAACATCCAGTAGACCAGAAGCATGGTGCCGCTGATATCGAACATTCCCGATGCATTGGAGATGCCGAGGACGTACCAGGGCATGACGTTGCCGCCCAGGAAGTAGGCCTTGATATCGCGCGAAGCACGATGCGATACCCAATAGCCGATCATCACTGACAGAACCAGATAGGCGAGAATGATGGCGATATCAATTCCGTGCAGATGCATGGTGTACCTCAGTTTGTTCGAACTGCCGCACGACTGGGAAGCGGTCTGCGATCAGCGTCGTTTGTTGAGTTAGAGTTTCATTCTGCGTTTGTAGCGCTAGGTTCTTGATCTTTGACGGCTACTTCAATTCCTGACTAAGGAAGCGCGCCCGCGAGCAGAAAAACGAGAGAAGCCTGCCAATTAATGGCAATCTCGTTGCTCGCGTACGAGCCTTGATCGTCCGAGTAGATTTTGGCCGGGGGCAATCCTGCCGGCAACTTCTTCAGCACGTCATCTTGCCGTCCGGCGTTCGGCCCACCGGATAATAGCCCAGGCCATGGTTCGGTGTTCTTATCCGCCCCACTGGGACGATGATGAGGATGACGGTATGGATTGTCGCCCACTTGTGTTACCCAGGAAAGCGAAAATGTATTACGGCCCAGCAGGTAGTGCAGATTGTCCCATGCGGCTTCGGTAAAACTGGGATCTGGCGTCAGCACATTGGCCACGAGCAGTTCCATGCCGTAGTTTGCGGCCACGCCGTTCGAGCCCCAGACATAGTCGTTCGCGCGTAAGCTGACGCGATATGCATTTTTTCTGGTGCTCTCGACAATTGCGTGCGAGGCCTGAGCCGTGTGATCCCGAATCTCTTTCATCAACGCGGCGTCGGAGCCCTTGGCTGCGCCCAAGGCATACGTCCAAAGCGCCATGGGAGCGACTTCTCTCCACCCTTCGAGAGCGGGTACATCGAGGGTCGAGCGGTAATCCGGGTAGTGCTTTACGAAATACTCGTTGTAGGCTTTGTCGTGTCGTTCGCCAGAGTTCCGCGGCGGCCCATAGTCTCTCGTCGGAACACGCGTTATCGCCGTACTCGCCGGTGCTGATTCCGGGCGGGTTCTTGAAGGTTACGTTGGGGAACTTCTCGGTCCAGAGCCAGGCCTTGCGGGCCGCTTCCAGGTTTTGCGCGGCGAACTTCGCATCGAACGGCGAGTAGACGCGCGCTGCAATAGCAGCGACTGCGGCCAAGTCAGCGGTTGCGCAAGTGCTCTTATACGGTTGCTGACCGGTGCCGATGACTTCACTCGGGAGAAGGTCATCTTCGGGCATGACGAAGCCGGGAAAATGCTCGCTGGTTTGCTTGTGCCAGGCGCCGCCGTCGTCGTCTTGCATCTTGAGCATCCATTCAAGATTCCAGCGCGCTTCGTTCAGGATGTCGGGAGTACCGTTGCCGCTTTCCGGGATGTTGAGCTTGATGTTCTTCAGTTTGGCGCCGAAGATTTCCCACGTCCAAAGAACGGTCCCGGTCGAAATACCGGAGTTAACGACGTAGCGGCCGTAGTCGCCGGCATCGTGCCAGCCGCCGACATTGTCGCGTTCTCTTTGCTTGCCGGAAGAAGCATGGAACTCTCCCTTGAGATGGCACGCGGGATGAGTAAATCCGGGGAATTCAGGCCCGAGGTCGACAGCTACTCCGCAACGTTGGCCGTAGAACCCACGCATCGCGAGGTAATATGTGCGGGAAAAAACATCCGGCCGAATGGAAAACGTCCAGCTCTTACCGACCCCGGAGACGTCGAGATAGTACGTTCCTGTTTCCTTCAGTTTCGAAAAATCTGCGATCTGAACCGAATCGCCGGTGTCGGCATCCGGGCTGGCTGAGCTCAATTCACCTTTGAATACTGTTTCGTCATCGGACGAGCGCTTCACTTCAAATGTGTTGGCTTGAGCCGTAACGATGGCAAGCTTCGGGCTCTCGGTGAGATATCCGACCTGATCGAGCTTGATCTGGACGCTCCTGCCTTCTACTGCACGGGCGTCTGTCGCCGTTGCGATAGATAAAATCCACAGAATAAAAATGCCGATCTGCACAACTGCCGTAAAGCCGAACGAACAATGGCCAGAACAAGTCATTCCTCTTGCTCCGCTTCGACTGAGTGCCGCGAGCATCTCACGGGGACTTTCTTTCCGAGTGTGATTAGCCTCACATGAGAGTATGAATCTCAACACTCAGTCCTCTCGCCACGAGAAGCTTTGTCATTTTTGCTGGCTACATGTCTACACCCGAAACCTGTTGAACGCTAGTAGAAAATCGTTATACTAGGCCCGATCTTCATTTTTGGCAGTTCTCGGTTCGGGGGCATTTTTATGAAATACGGGTATTTCGACGATCAGAAGCGCGAGTACGTCATCACCCAACCCGATACGCCTCTACCATGGATCAACTATCTAGGTTGCCAGGCATATTTCGGAATCATCTCCAATACAGCGGGCGGTTATTCCTTTTATCGTGACGCGCGCCTGCGCCGTATCACCCGTTATCGCTATAACAATGCGCCGTTCGATCTCGGCGGACGGTACATCTATGTTCGAGACGATGCCTCGGGTGATTTCTGGTCTCCTTCGTGGCAACCCACTCGGTGCAAGCTGCAGAACTACTCTTGCCGGCAGGGCATGGGCTACACCACGATCGGCTCACAATATGATGGGATCGAATGCAGCACACGCTACTTTGTGCCTCTCGATGAGAATCTGGAGATCTGGCAATTCACGGTCACGAACCATCGCCGACAGACTGCGAAACTCTCAGTGTTCTCCGCGATTGAGTTTTGCTTGTGGGACGCGCAAGACGATTCCACTAATTTCCAGCGCAATTTCAGCATCGGCGAAGTCGAAATCGAAAACGGAGTGATTTATCACAAGACCGAGTATAGGGAACGGCGCGATCATTACTCGTTTTTCGGCTGCTCGGAAGACATCGCAGGCTTCGACACGCAGCGCGACACTTTTCTTGGCCCGTATCGCGGATGGGACAATCCTGCAGTCGTGGAGAGAGGGGAGGCCTGCAATTCTGTTGCCCACGGATGGGCGCCGATCGGCTCGCATCATGTTCAGTTGTCGCTGGAGCCGGGAGAATCCCGCCAGATTATCTTCGTTCTCGGCTATCAGGAAAATCCACGAGAGAAAAAGTTCGATCCTCCTGATTCTCAGGTCCTTAATAAGAAGAAGGCAAAATGTGTTTTGAGCCGGTATCTTGTGCAGGCGAATGCTGAGGCCGCATTCGAAAAGCTGGGTCAGTATTGGGACGACTTGCTGGGCATTTGCCAGGTGGATACTCCCGACGTACACACGAATCGCATGGTGAACATCTGGAATGCGTATCAATGCATGGCGACCTTTAATATGTCGCGCTCAGCATCGTTTTACGAATCGGGCATCGGCCGAGGGTTGGGCTTCCGCGATTCGAATCAGGATTTGCTGGGATTTGTCCACATGGTTCCTGAGCGAGCGCGGGAGAGGATTCTCGACCTCGCTGCGACGCAACTGCCGACGGGGGGCGCGTATCACCAATACCAGCCATTAACCAAGCGCGGAAACAACGACGTCGGCGGCGGGTTTAATGATGACCCTCACTGGCTGATTCTCGGGGTCGCTGCTTATCTGAAGGAGACCGGCGACTGGAGCATTCTCGAAGAGACTGTACCGTACGACAACGAGGTTGGCACCGAAACAGAGCTGTACGAGCACCTGCAGCGCAGTTTTCATTACACGCTGGATCGACTTGGGCCGCATGGTTTGCCGCTGATCGGGCGGGCCGACTGGAACGATTGTCTGAACCTGAATTGTTTTTCGGACTCTCCGGGGCAGTCTTTTCAGACCACAACCAATAAAGATGGGAAGGTCGCCGAGTCTGTTTTTATTGCTGGCCTCTTCGTGTTGGCAGGGCGCGAACTAGCGGAGATTGCCAGGCACCGCTGCCACAAGGCAGAAGCCAAGAGTTACCTGGCGGAAGTCGAAAAGATGGAAGCCACGATTCGGCAACATGGCTGGGACGGAGAATGGTTTATTCGTGCCTATGATGATTTCGGGCGCAAAGTCGGGTCAAAGGAATGTGTGGAAGGCAAGATATTCATTGAGACGCAGGGCTTCTGTACGCTTGCCGGGGTCGGTTTGGGAGACGGCATGGCTGTCCGCGCCCTGAAGTCCACGCGCCAAATGCTGGCGACCGAGCATGGCATCGTTCTGCAGCAGCCGGCCTACACGAAGTATTACCTTGAACTTGGTGAAATATCCTCGTACCCGCCGGGCTACAAGGAAAATGCGGGCATATTCTGTCACAACAATCCGTGGGTCATGATCGGCGAGGCGCGCGTGGGCAATGGTGATAGCGCTTATGACTACTATTCACGAATTAATCCTTCCGCCCGCGAAGAGATCAGCGATCTTCACCGCTGCGAGCCCTACGTGTACGCACAGATGATCGCGGGGCGCGATGCTCACACGCATGGCGAAGCGAAGAACTCATGGCTGACGGGCACGGCCGCGTGGAACTACTACGCCATCACGCAGTGGATTCTTGGAGTCCGGACAGAGTACGACGGTCTATTGATTGCTCCGGTGGTGCCAAAGGGATGGAAGGGATTCAAAGTTACGCGAAAATTCCGGGGCGTCACGTACGACATTAGCGTAGAACGAACCGGAGCGGGGAACAACATCTCGCTCGAAGTGGACGGCGAATCCATCGCGGGCAACCTGGTGCCATTGCCGCCGGCAGGCACGACGAACGTTGCGGTTAAAGCGATTCTTCATTAAGTTTTTGCATGTGGCCCTTCAACGCTGCTTGTGCCGTCACGTTTTGACGTCAAATCTGAAATCCGAGAAGAGAACACCATGAGCTATACGCCAGCGAGTTCGCGATACGACACCATGCAATACCGCCGTTGCGGCAAGAGTGGTTTGTTACTGCCTGCAATCTCGCTGGGGCTTTGGCATAACTTCGGCGGAATTGACCCTTTGGAGAACAGCCGCGCGATGCTACGGCGTGCTTTCGATCTCGGGATCACGCACTTCGACCTGGCGAACAATTATGGTCCGCCTCCTGGGTCCGCTGAAGAGAACTTTGGCCGCATCCTGCAGGCAGATTTCTCAGCGCATCGCGACGAGTTAATTATCAGTACCAAAGCTGGTTGGGACATGTGGCCCGGCCCTTATGGTGATTTCGGTTCTCGAAAGTACCTGCTCGCCAGCCTGGACCAAAGCCTGCGGCGCATGAAGCTCGAATACGTGGACATTTTCTATTCGCACCGGCCGGATCCACAGACTCCAATTGAAGAAACCATGTCGGCGCTCGATCAGGCCGTACGCTCAGGAAAGGCACTCTACGCGGGAATTTCCAGTTACGATGCGCAGCAGACGGTGGCAGCCGCCAACGTGCTCCGGGATCTGGGAACGCCTTGTCTGATCCATCAGCCCATGTACTCGATGTTCGAGAGAAACATTGAGACCGGACTTCTCGACGTTCTGGAGAAGGAGGGAATCGGATGTATCGCGTTCTGCCCGCTGGCGCAGGGCCTGCTCACGGATCGCTATCTCAAGGGCATTCCGTCAGATTCGCGCGCGAATAAACCGGATGCGTTCTTGAAGAAAAATGACGTCACGCAAGATGCGTTGACGAAGGTTCGGGCGCTGAGTGAGGTGGCACAGTCGAGGGGGCAGTCCGTGGCGCAACTGGCGCTTGCCTGGGTTCTGCGCGATCGGCGGATGACGAGCGCTCTGATCGGGGCAAGCCGAGTGGAACAAGTCGAGCAAAACGTTGCCGCGTTGGAGAGGCTCGACTTTTCTTCAGAAGAACTCGGTCGCATCGACAGTATCCTTGCCTCCCGAATCTAGCCTGAGTTAATCCACAGCCGTTCGCGCGGCTTGGGCCGAATCGTTCCCGACTCCTGGTGAGCGGCTAGCCAGAGCGGCCAAATCGAGAGACACCCACCCCCGCAGAGAAACTCCTTGACAAGGTAGTGTCCCCAAGTCTAAAAGACCTAGTTGTCTAGACAAGTAGACGAGCTTATGAACCTTCCGGAGCTCGACAGAAACAGTGTTGTCCCGCTTTATTACCAGATTCAGCAGCACCTGCTTGGGCAGATTCGTTCGGGTGCGATCAAAGCGGGGGAGATGGTTCCTTCCGAGCAGGAAATCTCTTCGAGGCTGAGGATCAGCCGCATGACGGCCCGGCAGGCGCTGAAATCACTGTGCGACCTGGGAGCTGCCTACAGCCAGAGAGGCAAAGGAACTTTCGTTTCAGAGATCAAACTGGAGAAGAACTTCCGTCAGGTTCTTTCGTTCAGTCAAGAGATGCAAAATCGCGGGTCACGTCCGCGGTCGCGTGTGCTGTTGTTTGAAGTGGTCGACCCTACTCCGGATGCCGCCGCTGCGTTACGGCTCTCCCCTCATGAAAAAGTGGTGAGCATCCGAAGGGTTCGACTGTCGAATTCTTTGACGATGGGAATTGAATGGAGCCGTCTTCCCCTGGGGCTTTGCCCGGATTTGCTTGGGACTTTCGATCCGCGCACCTCGCTTTATCGAACTCTGTCGGAACGATACGGGATCCAGATGGCTGTCGCCGATGAGGTCGTGGAAGCTGGTCTGGCGAACCAGGAGGAGGCGCGCCTGCTGCGATTCAAGAAGGGGAATCCTATTTTTGTTTTTACTCGCACTTCATATGTTCAGAGCGGCCAACCGGTGGAATACGTGAAGTCTGTGTATCGCGGGGACCGCTACAAACTTGTCAACCGTTTGACCCAGCCCGAAAGAAAGATCGTTTAGAGGAACTACGCGCCATGCACTCTCCGCCATCGAGCATGATCCTCTGCCGGTCCGTATGTCTTAGCCGTTCACACTAAATCGAAGTCAGCTCGAACAATTGCCAGTGTTTGGGCAACCGCGCCAAAAGGAGTTTTTTATGAAAAGACTTTTAACGTTCATCGTTCTTTATCTTGGAGTGTGCATACCATCACTATTGGGACAAGCGACGACCTCACTCCGCGGCACGGTGACCGACGCCTCCAACTCAGCAATCCGGGGCGCACAGGTGAGTCTTGTCAATCCGAGCACCAATTTTGCTCGTCAAACGCAAAGCGGGCCCGACGGCTCTTACGTCTTTGTTGAGGTGCTTCCGGGAACCTACAACTTGGCTGTAGAAGCGGCGGGCTTCAGGAAGTATCTGGCGAGTGGGGTTGTTCTGCGTGTCGAACTGCCAGCAACGGCCAATATTCAAATGCAGGTGGGAGCAATCGCAGAGACAGTTTCGGTTACAGCCGAGGCGCCGGCGCTGAATACCACGGATCCTAGTATCGGGCAGACCATGGAAACGAACGCGATCGAAAACTTACCGCTGCCTGCGGAGAACAGCGTGCTTCTGCTCAGCCTTCAACCTGGCGTCGCCTTCAACGGCGAGAACATACTGACCGACTCGTATGACACGCGTGCCGGCATGGTCAATGGCGAGCGCAGCGATCAAAACAACATCTCGCTCGATGGTATTAGCAACAACAACGAGTTCGCAGGTTACGCATTCGATGGCGTCTTGCCGACCACGCCCTTTTCGGTCGAGGAATTCCGTGTCACCACGTCTAACTACGGCGCCAGTGAAGGCCGTTCTTCCGGAGCCCAGATTGCCCTCGTCACCAAAGGAGGCACGAACCACTTTCATGGTGCTCTGTATGAGTTCAATCGCAACGGCGTAGGCCAGGCAAACGACTTTTTCTTGAAAGGCAGCCAGATCGCTGGCGGCTTGCCCAACCGGCCCACCCAATTGGTGTGGAACAACTATGGAGGATCTATCGGCGGTCCGATTTGGAAGAACCGGTTGTTTTTCTTTTTCAACTA
>Ga0209168_10000100_pt1 | contig 98064 bp, 86 predicted proteins | sample Coa_R1_FD_187156 | JGI IMG/M metagenome (GOLD analysis project Ga0209168, IMG submission 187156) | Surface soil microbial communities from Centralia Pennsylvania, which are recovering from an underground coalmine fire - Coalmine... | ecosystem: Environmental > Terrestrial > Soil > Unclassified ...
GCCCCCACCCGAACTGCCCCCGCCAAATCCGCCGAACCCGCCTCCTCCACCGAACCCACCACCCCCGCCTCCAAAGCCTCCGCCGCGTCCACCGAATGTGTTGGAGAAAAGGATCCAGAACAAGATGCTACGCAAGGGAGTGGCGAGAATGATCAGGAAGATGATGATCAGAAGGATGATCCCGCCGAACGAAATGCCTGAGTTAGGCTGCCGCACACTCCGTGTGGGAGCGCGGGGCTGGGCATTGGACAGTTGAACTCCTGCATCGGAGGCAATGACTTCCGCGACGCGACTGGTCACCAGCAGTAGGGCCTGGTTGTAATCGCCACTCCGCATCAGGGGGATTGCTTCGCGCTGGAAGCCCCCGACCTTTCCATCGGGCAAGATCGGCTCGAGACCATAGCCGACCTCGATGCGGGCGCGATGATCCTGGATCGCGTAGAGGATCAAAACGCCATGGTCGGTTATATTAGCGCCGATACCCCATTTGTGGAACAGATCGACGGCGTAGCTCTCGATATCGGAGCCGTCGAGAGTGTTGATCGTCACCAGAGCGATTTGCGCGTGAGCCTTTTGATCAATTTGGGTGCAAATGTTCTCGATTTGCGCCTTCGTTTGCGGATCAAGCACGTGGGCGAAGTCGTTGACGTACCCGGTAGGTTGTAAATGCGATACAGACTCAGCCTTGGCCGCAATGCCCAGCAGCAACAGGCACATTGCCAGGCATATTCTTACGCGCGCAGTCACACGCAGATTGTACAAGACATTCCCCGCGAGGAACCGTGGTCGGATGCAATCGAGTTGCCTTCGCCTCGTGTTCTCATCACTGCAGGCCAGGTGTGTGGGTCACCTTAGTAATTTGCAACGAGGTTGCGGTTCGAAGATGATGGGCAAAAATGGCATCAAATCCAGAGAAAACTCGACGTTGGGATCGAATGCCCGTGGACTTGCCCGTCCGTGTCGTGACGTCGAAAGGCTTCGCGACGACCGTGGTCGAGGGACGCGGGACTGAAATGAGCCAGGGCGGCATGACCTTATATGCTGGAATCCTGCTGAACCCGGGCGATCTGCTGGAGATTGAGTTCGATAACCCAACTCCTTCGCGGATGCCGGCGATCGTTCGCTCGCGGAACGGTTTTTGTTTCGGGCTTGAGTTCATTACTCCTCTGCCTTCCTAGTCCCCATTCATGTCCGGATAGATTTTGGCCCGAAATTGTTCTAGCATTTGGAGCACCAGCCGCTGGGGTGATTTCTATGTACTTCGAACAGTTCTATCTGGGCTGCCTTGCGCATGCTTCCTACCTGCTGGCTTCCGAGGGTGAAGCGGTGGTCGTCGATCCGCAGCGAGACGTGGAATTGTATCTGAAAGCGACAGCCCAGCAGCGTGTCGCTATCCGCCACATTTTCGAAACGCATTTGCATGCGGATTTCGTCTCGGGTCACAAAGAACTCGCGGCGCGTACGGGAGCGAAGATCTACATGGGAGCGCAGGCGGGGGCGATGTTTCCGCATGTGGCGGTCTGCGACGGTTTCGAATTGAAAGTGGGCAAGGTCTCGCTTCGCGTGCTGGAGACCCCGGGGCACACCGCCGAGAGCATCTGCCTGGTCGTGACCGATAGAGAAAAATCTGCGGAGCCCTGGGCGGTACTGACTGGCGATACGCTTTTCATCGGCGACGTCGGACGTCCCGATCTCTCGCCGAAGCACACGCCTGCGCAGCTTGCCGGCCTGCTCTATGACAGCCTGCATAAGAAACTGCTAGCTTTGCCGGATCAGGTGCTGGTTTATCCCGCGCACGGTGCAGGTTCCCTCTGCGGCAAGAACATGCGAGCCGAGCGTTCGTCGACGATCGGTACCGAACGGCTGACGAATTACGCACTACAGATCAAGAGCAGGGAAGAGTTCATCGCACAGCTGACCAGCAACCTTCCCACGCGGCCGGAGTATTTTTTGAAAGACGCCGAAATCAATCGAACAGGTGCTGCAGCATTGTCGGAGTTAAGACCGCTGCGCGCGATTGAGCCGCAAGAGCTAGATCGGATGTTAAGGGCTGGCGAGATCGCGCTCGACGTGCGTTCGGGCGATGAATTTGCTGCCGGGCATGTGCCTGGTTCGGTCAACATTGCGCTGTCGGGTCAGTTCGCATCGTGGGCTGGAACGATGCTCGGGCTGGCATCGTATCCCGTGCTTATTGCAAGTAGCAACGAGCAGATTGAGGAAGCGCGATTGCGATTGGCGCGCGTGGGTATTGAAATGCTCGATGGATTTCTACAGGGAGGGGTTGCCGCTTGGCGTGATGCGGGATTGCCAGTTGCGAGTACTCCTCAGATTTCACCGGAGGAACTCCAGAAGAGAATGCAGACTAGTGATGTTCAGGTGCTGGACGTGCGCCGCGAACCGGAGTGGGATGCGGCCCACATCGAGCAAGCGATCTGGTGGCCACTCGATAACTTCAAAGTCTCTCCGCCAGAGATCGATCGCGAGGCGCCGCTGGCGGTGCATTGCAAGGGTGGATACCGCAGCATGATTGCGGCCAGCCTGCTGGAGCGCGCAGGCTTTCAAAACGTATGCAATGTGGCGGGTGGGTTTGATGCGTGGCAGGCTGCGAATCTGCCCGTTGTGACGCTCGTCACAGTCAAAATCTAAGTGGGCCTGTGGAAAGTGTTCCTGCAGGAACACTTGTCATACCGGAGTGTACATACTTTCAGGCGATGCCAACTAAGTCTGCATCTGCAGCAATTTAGACCTCACTTGTTTCTGCCGCTGACCGCCTTCCGCGCTCGACTATCATCTCCAGCAGTTTTTCCATCTCCAGATCGCTTACCGCCGGGTTCATACAGGTAAATTTCAGGCACTGGAGATTGCGGACGCGAGTGTGTCCGATAACGGCTTGCCCCATCTCAAAAAGCTGTCGCCGAATGCGGTTGTTGAGTAAGTCGGCATCAACGTTTGGACTGGAAGGAATGTACCGGAAGATCACGGTGCTGAGCTGAGGTTCGGCCATAAGTTCGAGTTGGGGCGTGTTCCGGATTACCTGCGCCGCATGCGCCGCCAGAGAGATAGTCCGGTCGATCATCTTGCTCAGCTTTTCACGGCCGAGAGTTTGCAACGAAATCCAAAGCTTGAGGGCATCGAAGCGGCGGCTGGTGAGGAGGGAAGTCGTTACAAGGTCCGGGATCCCTTCGTTTTCGTGCATCTCGGGATTGAGGTAGTCGGCATAGAACTTGATCGCGTCGAAATGGCGAGCGTCCCGCAACAAGAATGCGCTGCATGGAATCGGCTGCCAGAATAACTTGTGGAAATCAATGGCGATCGAATCGGCCGAATCGATGCCTACGAGTTTGTTTCGGTTCAGGGAAGAGAAGAGCAGCGCTGCGCCGTACGCAGCGTCGACGTGCAGCCAAGTGTTTGTTTCGCGAGCAATGGCCGCAATCTCGGACAAGGGATCGATCGAGCCGAAGTCGGTGGTACCTGCCGTTGCGACCACGGCCATGGGAAGCAGGCCCTCCGCGTCAAGTCCCTGCACAGCACTGTGCAGTGCTGGGGGTCTCATGCGGAACTTCTCATCAACGTCCACCCGAATGACGGAATCTGTTCCAAGTCCTAACTGCGACGCCGACTTCTCGACGGTGAAATGGGCGACTTCCGAGCACAGGATGCGAACACGGTTAGCCTCGGGTGGAAGCCCCGACTTCTGGGCGGACCAATTCCAACGTTTCCTGAAGAAAGCGTCGCGCGCGAGCAGGAGACCCAGGTAATTCGACTGCGAACCTCCGGTGGTGAAGGTTCCTTCGGCGGTGGTGGGGAATCCAGCTTCGCTGCACAACCAGCGGATCATTTTCTGTTCAGCAATGGTGGCGATTGGAGCTTGGTCGAAGGAATCCATTGATTGGTTGAGAGCGCTGATTACAACCTCGGCGGCAAGCGCGGCCAATAGTGGTGGGCAGTGGAGGTGTGCTGCGGTGTGGGGATGGGAAACGTTTACCGAGTTCGTCACAACCATCCGCAGAATGTCAGACAAAGTCTCGGAAGACTCTCCGGTTTGCGGCAGAAAGTCCGTAGGGACCAACTTGGCCAAATCGGCCGCGGTGCGGCCGGGAGAGGCAGCGATGGGCAGCGACTGGCAAACAAGCTGCGCCGCTTCGGATATCAGCTTTTGATAGGCTGCTTTGCTCGTTCTGTCTTGGCGTAAAAAATCCGTCTCGAACAAGTTAGCCCCCGGGAATCGTCGGACTGTAAGCGTGGAGTTTCTAATTAGTCCGGGACTATCTTCCCACATTGCGATCAGGCAAGCGCGGTGCAGCCGAATGCGGCCAATCGACGGTATAAACTGCTGAAAGCTAATGCATTCATACTTGAGTTTCGGGAAGGAAGTGACAATGAAGACAGGCAAGATCGCGCACACCTTTCGAGTGGAAAGCGGGAAACATTTTCGGCTGAAAGATTTTGATCCGGCGGAGACCGGTCACTGGAAATCAAAGGAGCACGCGGAGCAGGCTCTGATGGAAGGAATCGCCCGCACTGCCGAGTTGCAGGACAAGCTGTACGCGCAAGACCGATGGGCGTTGCTGCTGATCTTTCAGGCGATGGACGCAGCGGGAAAAGATGGCGCCATCAAGCACGTGATGTCGGGCGTGAATCCGCAGGGATGCCAGGTGTACTCGTTCAAGACGCCGTCTGACCTGGAACTCCAGCATGATTTCCTATGGCGCACGACACGCGATCTGCCGGAGCGCGGGCACATCGGAATTTTCAACCGGTCGTATTACGAAGAAGTGCTGGTGGTGCGGGTGCATCCCGACATTCTGAAGAACGAGAAGACACCGCCGTCACTGGTGGGAAAGAAGATATGGGAAGAGCGCTTTGAAGACATCCGCTGTTTCGAACGGCACATGGCGAGAAATGGAACGGTGATCCGAAAGTTCTTTTTAAACGTCTCCAAGAAAGAACAGAAGAAGCGTTTTCTCGAGCGGTTGGAGGAGCCGGAGAAGAACTGGAAGTTTTCTGCGAGCGACGTCCGAGAACGCGAATGCTGGGATGACTATCATGAAGCCTATGAAGATATGATCCGGAACACGGCCACCGAGCACGCGCCATGGTTTGTTGTGCCGGCGGATAACAAGTGGTTCACACGCCTCGTCGTTTCAACGGTGATCATGGATACACTCGAGTCGCTCGGTCTGAGCTATCCAGAGGTGGATGACGCCAAGAGGAAAGAACTCGATGCGGCGAAGAAGAGCTTGCTGAAGAAGTGAGTCGATGTTGTCGTAGCTTCAGGAACAGCGCTGGCTCTTTGCAGCAAGAGCCGTCAGGGGTACCATAGGGACATTGTTCACGCCGTCCACAGAACCACGGAGATAATCTACAAATGGGCCAAGATTTCCTTCGCAGAAGTGCGACCAGTGCCGCGCGCTCGATTTCAACTGCTATCTTTCTGACACTCTTCACACTCTTCTCTATTGCTGCTGAAGCGCAAGCCAAACCGGAGCGGCAATCGAAAGCCGCCACAGCGGCGGAAGCTCCGCAGTCAAACCAAGCGGCCAAGGCGGCCACGACCACAGAAGGCAAGAACGAGGAAGATTCAGAGGAATCCTCTAAGCCCGAGGAGAAGGTTTTCAAAGGCATGAAGTACCGGATGATCGGTCCATTCCGTGGGGGGCGTTCCCTGACCGCAGCTGGCATTCCGGGCGATCCGACAACATATTACTTCGGAGCCACGGGCGGTGGTGTGTGGAAGTCGACGGATGGGGCGATGACTTGGTCCCCGGTGTTCGACAAAGAAGGCACGTCGGCGATCGGCAGCATTGCAGTGTCCGCCTCGAATCCGAATGTGCTGTATGTAGGGACCGGAGAGGCGTGCATCCGTGGAAACATCTCGCATGGAGATGGTGTGTACAAAACGCTCGATGGCGGTAAGACGTGGAAGAACACGGGCCTGCGCGATTCCCGGGCGATTGGCAAGGTGATCATCAATCCGATGAACCCGGATATCGCGTTCGTCGCGGCACTCGGGCATCCCTATGGCCCGAATACGGAGCGCGGGATTTTCCGCACGACGGATGGCGGTAAAACCTGGGAAAAGGTTCTCTATAAGGACGAGAACACAGGCGGAATCGACGTCGCCTTTGATCCTCATAATCCCAACATTCTCTTTGCTGCGCTCTGGCAGGCGCGCCGGACTTCCTGGAGTATGACGAGCGGCGGGCCGGGCAGCGGACTGTATCGATCCAGCGATGGCGGGACAACCTGGAAACATTTGCAGGAGCACGGATTGCCGAAGGGTCCGTACGGAAAAATCGGCGTGGCCGTGGCCGCAAATTCCGATCGTGTTTATGCGCTCATTGAGGCGCACAATCCGGATGGTGGACTGTATCGCTCCGATGATGGTGGTGAATCATGGCAACTGGTAAATCCGAGCCACAATCTGTGGCAGCGTCCGTGGTACTACATGCACGTCATCGCCGATCCGCGCGATGAGGACGTGCTTTACATCATGGATGTCGATGCTTACAAGTCGACGGACGGAGGGCATCTGTTCAACAAGGTCCACGTACCGCACGGAGACAATCACGGGTTATGGATCGATCCGATGGACACAAAGCGCATGATCGCCTCGAACGACGGCGGAGTGACGGTCACTCTCGATGGCGGAAAGAGTTGGTCACTGCAGGACAATCAGCCGACGGCGCAGTTCTACCACGTGATTACCGACACGGAGACGCCCTACCGGGTGTATGGAGCGCAGCAGGATAGCGGCACCGTTGCCATCGTGAGCCGCAGCGACGATGGTTCTATCAGCCGTAGCGATTGGTACGATGTGGGCGGCGGCGAGGCTGGGTACATCGCGCCGTATCCGCTCGATCCGAATATTGTTTATGCGGCCGATTATCAGGGAAACATTACGCGCTATGACCGGCACGTCGGGCAGGTGAAGTCGATTACCGAACAGCCTGAGCTTTCCGATGCGCATGGCGCCGCAAATCTGGAACATCGCTTCCAGTGGACGGCTCCGGTCATGATTTCTCCTCATGATCCCAACACGCTGTATCACGGCGGCGAAGAGCTGTTTAAGACGACAGACGGCGGGGTTCGCTGGCAGGCGATCAGTCCCGATCTGACGCGCAATGACAAGAGCAAACAGAAGGTCTCAGGCGGAGACATCACACTGGATGATTCAGGAACCGAATACTACGACACGATTTTTGCTCTGGCCGAATCACCCATCACGAAGGGACTGCTGTGGGTGGGCACGGACGATGGGCTGATTCAGCTCACAAAGGATGAAGGAAAGACGTGGACGAACGTCACGCTCAAAGACGTGCCTGAATGGAGCCGCATCAGTCAGATCGATGCTTCACCGTTCAATGCCGGAACGGCTTACGTCGCCGTCGATCGTCATCAGTTCGACGAGCTGAAACCGTACATTTACAAGACGCCGGATTACGGCAAGACGTGGATCAAGCTTGGGACCGGTATTCCGGATCGTACGTTTGTGCGCGTGGTGCGAGAAGATCCCAAGAAGCGCGGACTGCTCTACGCGGGAACCGAAGAGGGAGTGTATGTTTCGTTCAACGACGGAGCGAATTGGCGTCCGTTGAAGCTCAATCTGCCGACGGTGCCGGTTCACGATCTCGTGATCAAAGATAATGATCTGGTCGTTGCGACCCACGGGCGGGCCTTCTGGATTCTCGACGACCTCACGCCGCTGCGGCAATATTCTGATGATATCGCGCAAAAGGATCTGCATTTGTATACGCCCGCCACTGCGTATCGGATTCAGGCCGGAGCCGGAGGAGAGCGACATCCTTCGAAGCGGACGGGCCAGAATCCGCCGGCTGGCGCGGTGATCTACTACTACTTGAAGGATGCCCCCAAGGCGGACACCGAAGCAAAGATCGAGATCTTGGATGGGGCAGGGAAGATCATTCGCAAATACTCGAGCATGGAGTACAACACGCTGGAGGAGCCACCTGATCCGGATGACAAGAAGCCAGAGAAGCAACTCAAGGCTGAGGCGGGGCTGAACAAGTTTGTATGGGATTTGCGCTACGAAGAAGCGCGGCATGTCCCGGGCTATTACCTGTGGGAATATGGCAGCGGGGCTCGCGGACCAGTCGCCGTTCCCGGTCACTATCAGGTGCGGCTTACCGTGGGAGGGCAGAGCCAGACGGCTGACTTGGAGTTGAAACTGGATCCGCGGGTGAAAGTAAGCCAGGCGGATCTGGAAGCGCAGTTCAATCTCCTGATCCAGACGCGGGACGAGCTGAATACGGTCTTCGACATCGTGAATCAAATCCAGGATGTGCGGGCGCAGCTTTCCGGACTGAAACGGCGTCTGCCTGAGAATGCTGGCTCGAAAGCAATCGTTACCGCCGCCGACGATCTGGAAAAGAAGCTGGTTGCGGTGCGCGATGACATCGTGAACCTGGATATCAGCGCGAATGAAGACTCGCTGGCGTATCCTCCTCAACTGGATGCAAAGCTGGCATTCCTGGCCATGGATGCCGGATCGGCTGATTCTGCGCCGACTGAGGCCGAACAGCGACAGTTGGAAAAGCTGAAGCGGCAGAGCGGAGAACTGGTCTCCCGCTGGGAGGACTTGCAGCGCCGCGATCTGGCGACATTCCAGAAGCTTACTGCCGAGGGCAGCCTGTCGACCGTGGTGGTACCCCCAGCAGGGAGGGTAGCGGAGGAGCCGGTCGCGGCACATTGATAACAAATGGCCAGTGTTCCGTGGCCAGGGACTATGAGGTGTGTTCGAACTACCGTTGTCGATGGCCGCTGATTTACTGACCACTCATCACTTATAGTTGTCACTAGCCGAGCCAATACCCACCACGGCCACGGTTGTGAAGAACCTCTGAAAGCCGTTCTGGGCGGGCAGTTTACTGTTTCAATTACTCCTATTACTTCTGGGCCACGCGTATAGCACCGATGTGCCTTGTCCGGCCTACAGCCTGTTGCTATTGTGCCGATAGAGGTTCATGTAGTTCCTCCCCTGAAGGTGATCGAGCCGGGATGGGGGGCATCTATGCGAGTGATGCACGTTTGCTATGCGGTGATCGGCTTTGCGGTGGCCCGCTGGATATTCCGGCGGCAAGCAGTTCCAGTAGTAGACCCGGTTTCACGTTTTCGCTCGCAAGGACTGTTGTAAGAATTCATGTGGGCTTGGGCGCGCGCACCCGTTGCGCCTCCATTTCGTCAACGCGCGCCCTTTCCTTTCGCCCTAGGTACGGTTACCAAGGTTTGCCTGAGTCATCCCTGTTTTTTCCTTCTCTCAATACAATTGGCTTAGAGACTCTCTCGTAGAAGATGCGACTGCACGTCTCTTTCGTCGGTCTGAGCTTATGGTGCGTTTCCCAGGAATCGGATTGCTCATCGCTCCCGCGATGCTAATGGTGTTTTTGTCGCCATTCACGCTGGCGCAAGATGATCCCAACGACATGCCGTTGGGAGATGTGGCGCGGAATCTTCGGAAGAAGATTGTGCCCGCCAAGCCGGTTATTTCCAAACCGGTCATTGATGACGATAATCTGCTGCAAGTGATGGACCGGGCCGAAAATAGCCAAGGATTCGGAGTGGGTCTCCGCTATTTAATGGCCGGAGAAAGCAAAGGCTTTCAGGTAGCCGCACCCGACGTCACCTGCAGCCTGGCATTCACGGCCAATGTGAAGTCATTGTTATCGGGACAGTATGCGCAGATGGAGCTTCCTATGGAAGAAATCGCGAAGCTTCAAGGGAAGGCTACGATTGAAGGCGATTCGCTGACGATCCCGGTTTTCAATGGGACCAACTGGCACGTGAGCGAACTGGCAGTTGCATTCACCGTGGTTCGCAAGAACGGAGCGAGCGGTTTTCCGGGTGTGATCTATTCGGCTCCCGGTGCTGGCTTAGAAATCGAACCTGGCATATCTGCCGAGGCGGATTCGCTGGAGCAGGTGAGGTCTGAGAAGAAATCCGATCTGACGGTCATTTACAAAATGAGGATGGCAGCGCCTCCCTGGGAAAGAGCCGTGTTCAGCGCGCCCCTGAATCTGGAAATAGCTCCATCGGAGGAGTGGCACTGGGCGATTGTTCAAGCGAAGGGATATCCGCCAGAGAGTTATGCTTTGCCTCAACCTCGTGCGGTTGAGGTTAAGCAAGAGGCCAGCCCCGTACCGATCAGCCTGACCGATCCCGAGAATCCACTGGCCGTAACTCCGCAGCATCCGTAAAACTCCACCTCACCGCACTCCGAGGGCTTCCAGGGTGCTCTTGTAGTTATCTCCGGTCGGACCCGAGTTCCAATGCCTTTGGACGAATGCCAGGATTCGCTTCTTTACGTCTGCTGCTTCCGGGAAGTTCCGATCGGTCCAGAAGCGCCGGGATCGGTCGAAGAACCCGATTCGCGCCAAGAATGATGCGCCGTAATACTCGGCATCTTCCATGGATCCATCGGCGATGTTTACCTTGAACGATCCATCGGGCTGCAGAGAGTCGTGGAGACACCAGGTCAGCATGCGATCGATCTCAGTGGACATTGCTTTCTTTTGAGTGGGAGTTGCGTCACTCCATCCGAGATGGAACAAAGTGACCACGTCCATGTTGTTGTGGTTCCAGAATTCGCCTTTCCATAGCCAACCGGCCGGATAGCTGAAATCTTTGATGGCAAGGGTAGTGTCGAGCACCTGCGGCATGTCTGGGACTCTTCCCGTGAGATACGAGATCACGTGAAACGTCATGCTGAGGTCGTCAGGGAAGTCTTCGTGCCCGTCGCGGCGATAGCGTTCTCCGAAATATCCCGTTTCAGTGTTGCGGTAGTGGTGCAGAACTCGGTCGATTAGAGCATTTCGGAGTACGGGATCGACGGTGTAGTTTTCTGGTCTGCGCCGCACGATCATCTGCAGCAAGGTAGCGAGGGTCTCATTAAACTCGCGTTCGTGATCGACTCCGGTGTGACGCACGTCAGAAACCGATAAGGAATCGAGATACAAGGTCAATTTCTCGGGCGTGGAGACGCGGGTTAAGAAAGTCGGCAGCGAATGTGAGGGTGTTCGTCGTCATTAGCTTCAAGGTGATCGTAGGTCGCGTAGAGCTTCAAATACCATTCCTGATAGCAGGAACCCCACATGCCATCATTATCTGGTTTGTCAGACAAAGAATGCCCAATGCTTGCTTCGAGGTCATGCAGGCGCGCATCGATGAATTTGAAATCTGCTGAGCTGAGCAGAAGCGATTCGAGTTCGAAGAGAATTTGATGACCGCACGTATTCTTTGCGCTTTTCGCTTCTTCGGCGAACATCTGCTTCGCAAGCTCCTTGGTGTGCGCCACTCGGGCCTCGCGTTCTTCCTTGTAGTGCGGATCGAAGGCTATGAAATCCTTTTCGAGAAGTGACGACGCGTAACGATCCAATGCGAACTGCTGAGGTGTCTGGCCAGTTGCCGATGCGGCAGCGAGCACATTTGCGAGAACGAGAATTAACAAGAATCGAATTCGCTTTAGCATGAAGCTGATACAAGTTACGTTGGAAGGTGCAGGGCAAGCTTATTGTGCCACGGCCTTCAGGACGACGGTATTGCGTTCGTCGCTGGCGATAATGCGATAAAACTTCTTAAGATCTTCTGAGCGGGAAACAGGGACGCTAGGTTGTTTGATTTCAAAGGCTCGACTGTAATGGATCAAATTGCCCTGCACCTCAGTCTTTGAATGGTAGCTGGCAAAGCCGAAGTCAGTATCCACTGGAGGAGGCGCGTCGTCGACGACATAGCCAGGCGGGATCGTGATATCGAACGTGTCCACATCTCTTGATGGCCCTTCAAACTCGACCGGAAACTTACGAGGCTCTTTGGTTTCCATTAGGCCGCTTGCCTTTATACCGAGCACCCTCGGACGCACCAGGAGCAGTCCACCCGCATTCTTGGCATAGTCCGGAGCTTCGAAGCTGTAATTCAATTCAAAAGGCAGATCGATCTCGTTCAGATTTGTGATGCTGGCTTTGGTGATCGAGAAACGTGATAAGGAGCCAGCGAGCAGATCTTCCACGGGCTTGATTTTCTCGGTATTTTTTGTGACTGAGCGGAGGCGCCCACGCTCCGACCACGCCCGGTCTCCTTGGCGAATCTCGATGACATCGCCTTTGAGCGTTCCAGATTGGTCGAGCGTCAGCTTTCCGGCCCGATGAATGCCATTCGTCGCCGGAGGTTGCATGGGTAATTCGACGAGTTCTCCTCCTTCGGATGTAACGAGCAACCCATAGTTGGCCTGTAGATATCCGCCGATTTCTCCGAACGGCGTTAATTCATTGGTCGGATCGAAATAGAGGAGAGAACCAAGACGTGGATGCTGTATCGCCGCGGCGAGCGAAGAGTCGGAGACTCCAGCGGGAAGCTTAATCGCCAACACGACGTGGTTGAAGCCGCCAACACTGGCGGGAGTTTGCGGTGTTACTGATCCGCGCTGCGAGTTGATGACCACGTAAAACGACTCGACGCCGATCAGGCCGAGCATGGAGCTCAGGAGCGTCGCCTTGTCTTTGCAGTCGCCGTAGTGATGGCTGAACACGTCAGAAGCTGCGTGGGGCTGCCAGCCTCCGACTCCAAGTTCGATAGCAACATAGCGGATGTCGTGCTGGACGAACTCGGCCAATGCTTTGATCCTGTCCATCGTAGTGCCCAAGGACGCTGTCAATGTGGTGACCTGCTGGCTCATTTGCGGAGAGACATCGCGGCGGCCATTGGTCAGGTTCAAATACCAGTTGCCCATCTGATGCCAACTGCTGAATCCGTTTGTGGAGGCGCCGCCAGGAGGGAAGAACGAGATAATGAGTTGGCCAGCCACGCTTTCAATCGGCGGCATATCAGCTTCCTTACGAATTGCGGTTACATCGTGGAGGGTCCACGCGGATTGATTGTCTCCGTTTTGCTCGGGTTGCACATCGAAGTAGTTGATCCATGAAGCCCTATATTCCCAGCCGGCCGGCAGCTGAAGGGAATAGTGAAGCTCACGGGCTGGAATCTCGCGTTGAAATCGCCAGACGTCTTGCAGAACCAACGGTTGCTCTTCTTCGTCATATTCGTAGCCGACGACATTGCCTGGATCGGGGGCCGGAATCTGCAGAAGCTTGTCTTTCACATCAGAGATCAACTCGCTGCCGGCAATCCTGGGTAGCGATACCTCGATCGCTTCCTTATCTTTCACTTCATAATCTCTGCCTTGGGCAGGGATACACCATCCACGAAGTGCGCTGATCTTGCTGTGAGCATTAAAGGGTATGGCTGCGAGACCGTAGTCGCGTCCGCTGGGCCGCAGGATCCTGTAGACGACCCGAACGTGCGTCTTGATTTTGTCGAGAGACTGTACACTCACGCTCCTCTCGGAGTACAGGAGCACAGCATCGGTCTTTTCATCGTGGTCAGGAAGAGGGGCAGAGGCAACCGTGTGCATCCAGGATGGGGCGTCGCCTGCGACCGCAAGATGCGGACTCCCCGCCAGAACGCCTGCCAGCAACAGTGTCCTGAATCGGCTCATGTTAGTTTGCCGCAGCAGTCGTGCCGGGCTCCAGCATGATCTGTTGCTCGTCCCCAGTCCTGATGCTCTGAAAAATCCGTCGTAAACTCCCGTAGTTAGCTGCGGGCAGAAGCATTATGTCCAAATCGAGAGAGCGGCTGAGACGAAGCAAGTTGTTCTCTTTTTTCGCCTGTGTAACATACACAATTGCCTTAGCGTCGAGCCTTTGCGGGGGTGGCACCGTGGACACCCGCCAGCCGACTGGCAGCTCGACGCTAACGTCATCCGCCCTCTGGAAAGGGAATTGAAAATAGATGGGTTGGACACGTTCGGCATGGTCAAAGAGGTGCTTTTCGGGAGCGCTGAACAGACCCAGCGGAAACAGGGCGTGGCTTCCTGCCGCAGAGACCCAGCCTGGAACCTTTAGCGTGAATTCTGCCTTGAGAGGATCGGTACTTCTCCAGTTCGGCTGATTGCTAAGCTCTACTTCACAAGCTGCGGGAATGGTTTCTCGAACTTCTTCTTCCAGAAACTTTTTGCGATCGGTATCATCCGCCAGACGCGTCTCCACGCGCCGCTCTGTCGCTTCCAGCCCGGTATAGGTCACCAGCAACCTGCCTTCGAGGTCCCCGGTGTCTGTGAGCTTCAAATCACCTTTGCGCCGAATACTGGATTCCGAGCTTTCTGGAAGAGGGGTTGCAACCCATGATCCGCCCTCTTTATCGAGTTTCAGACCCTTCACTGCCGTCTCATTCCAAGGCAACATGCCGAACGGAGTAAAGGCTGCCCCCGGATCGAAAAAGAGTTCTTTCCCATTAAGCTTCACCATCACCACGTTTGCGTCGAGGCGATTGCCATCCATCATCTCGGGCACGAAGAAGTAGTTCAGACGGTCGGGAACCCACATACCGTAGGCCTCGAATCCGGCAGCACGGGCCAGTGCGAGGAAGAGCCAGGTTAGCTCCTGACCGTTTCCGTATTGCTTCTTCCAGATGGTCTCGACGTTATCCGGATTTTTTTCCTTCGCTCGTTGTTGTTCCTGCTCTGTCTTTGCCTCTTCGTAGGAGGTGTTCCGTACCTGCTGCACACGGGTGTAGATTTTCCGAAGTTTCACCTCTGACGAATCGGCCGAAGAGATGATAGTGGAAATCGCCTCTTCCATCGACTTGCGTTTACCGATGAAGCCCTCCAGTTGCGCGTTCCGTTTCTGGCCCCACCTTTTCCAGTAATTCGCTGGTTCGAGTTCGAAGAGGTCTTCGCTGTAAATAAAGTCCACACGCGACTTCATCTCGTTCTCCGGAGGCATATAGTCCTCCGCCTGAAAGGCCGGGATGTTACTGGCCTCAAGGGTGATAACGTGATTCGGGGCCTCCACCGGTAGAGCCGTCCCAGGTGGTAGTTTGTTCCAGCTCCAGCGAAGATGAAACGGGTGGTATGCGTTCTGGTATGGCTTGAGTGAGAACCTGGCGGTTCTACTGAACAAATCCTCGCTCAGGATCCAATGGGAATCGAAAAGAATACGCTCGGCAAAGTCGGTCGTATAGAAATATTCGAGAATGCACCCAACCTGGACGTCAGGAAAGGTAAAGGTCTTCGCCATATACTTCATGCCGCGCGCCTTCACGATCAATTTGTCGAAGGGTTTGCCGTAGAAGTTGACTTCGGTTCCATCTGGGTGAATGGTTCGTGCATGAATGTTTACGATGCGGCCCTGTTGCTCGATGAACGGGATTTCAACATCGCCGTATTTCCGACCGTCCTCAGTGAGGATCTTGATTCGGAGATAGACGTCTTCATGAGCGGTGAGTCCCCGGTCGTCGCGGTCGACCTCGCGCAAAAGAATAATAGCTGGAGCGCCGGGTGCCTGTGGTTCGCTAGTCATCTTTAATTCATCGGGAGAAATGGGTTGGAAACTCACGGACCAGGCAAGCGCCGAGAGAAGACTGGCAACTAAGAAAGTGCCAAGAGGGCATTTAGAAAAGGACATCGCCCTATGAAAAATCAACATGAAATATTTCACCCAAGGGAGTCGTCTGTCCGGTCAGGCACGGAGGGAGGAACAGGCCAGCGAGCCTGCTGGGCAACGGATAGCAAGCAACTGCGGAGCACTCCACTCAATCGGCGTGACGATACAACCAGTGTGCGTAGCTGTCAAGAACACGACTAGGTACTGTCGGACCATAGTTATTGCGGCTTAGCTGACATGCTAAACTTGAGATACCCCGCAAACATGAGGTATTCATGAAATTTGGCGTCATCATTTTTCCCGGCTCGAATTGCGATCACGACGCTTTCTGGACGATCCAGCATGTCGCCAAGCAACCGGTGACCTTCTTGTGGCATGACTCGCACGACCTGGAGAACTGCGACGCCATCATTGTGCCGGGCGGATTCGCGTATGGCGATTATCTGCGGACTGGCGCGATCGCAAAGTTCTCGCCTGTAATGGACTCCGTGCGCAAGTTCGCTGCTGGCGGCGGATTGGTGCTGGGCATCTGCAATGGTTTTCAGATCCTGTGTGAATCCGGTCTGCTGCCGGGGGCGTTGATGCGAAATATCGGCCTAAAATACGTTTGCAAGCCGGTCGACGTGCGAGTCGAGAACGCTGCCACTCCTTTCACGAATGCCTGTTCGATGGGAGAGGTTCTGACCATCCCCATCGGTCACATGGAAGGAAACTATTTCTGCGATGACGCAACACTGGCAGAGCTGAAGCGAGATAACCGGATCGTATTCCGCTATTGTTCTCCATCGGGCGAAATCACTGGTGAGGCCAATCCCAACGGGTCTTTGGAGAATATTGCCGGAATCTGCAGCCCGGGTGGAAATGTAGTCGGCATGATGCCGCATCCGGAACGCTCCGCCGAAGCGGAACTGGGTTGTACCGATGGCGTCAAGATTTTCCAATCGATGGTCGGAGCCCTGGTGTCCCGCTAGTATTCTTCCCTGTACTCAAAAAATTCTTGGCGATTCAGAGGGTTTCGTTATATCGTCATCCCTTCTTCCCCTGTAGTGTGGTTACCCAACCTGTTTTTGTCTCGCAATACACGCAGGGAGGCGTGTCTCTAATGACAGCGAAGCAGATCCTGGATTCCTTTTCCGAAACGTTGATGAAAGACGAACGTATCCTCAGCGCGCAAGAACGAGCACTGATTACGACTTTGCTGCAGCACGCTAAAGCTGCAGCCGGGAGCAACCCGGAGACGCAGGACGCGGTGAGGAAAGTAATTGCGTCCGCCGTTGGTGAAGCAGTTGTGCAGCGCGCATTCGCCGTGCTGGGGAGCAGCGTTGTGGAGCGGATTATCGAGAACGATTCCTTATCCGAAGAGGCATCAAGCCGAGGGACTGAAGTCCTGGCAAACCCCAAAGGGCCGCAGACGCCAGGAACCCCGATACGGCGTGACGCTCCCATGCATCCTGCGCCGGGCCCACAGACACCGGGAACCCCAATACGGCGGGATGCTCCCATGCATCCTGCGCCGGGTCCGCAGACACCGGGAACCCCGATACGGCGTGACGCTCCCATGCATCCCGCGCCAGGACCGCAGACACCGGGGCACGGTGTCACGAGAACCGTCGTTTCGCAGGCGGCGGCTGCCGTCGCAGATAGACCTCAGACCCTGCCTGCCCGCTGTGTGGTGCTCGACGAGTTTCTGGCACCTCAGGAACTGTCCGAATTGATTGGTTTCACTTTGGAGCATGAAGCGGAGTTTCAGACCAGCGAAGTGCTCTCTCCGACGGCCGAGTTGGGAGTGGTCAACTACGATCATCGCCGTTCCCGTGTGCTGACGGAACTGGGGCATCATCAGGACGTCATGATGGGGAAAATCAAAGCAGTCTTGCCGAGTGTCCTCGAAAAGCTGGGCATGAAAGAATTCAATATCAGCGCAGTCGAGGCGCAGATTACCGCTAGCAGTGATGGAGATTTCTTTCACTTCCACAGCGACAACGGCGCCGAACACGTCTCCTCACGGCACCTGACGTTCGTATATTTCTTCCATCGGGAACCGAGACAGTTCGAGGGAGGAGAGCTGCGCATCCATGACGCGATCATGGAAGGAGGCGAATACGTCAGTGCGGGCAGCTACCAGACAGTCATTCCTCAGCAGAATCAGATTGTCTTCTTCCCGTGTGAGCTGATGCATGAAGTCACTGCGGTGAAGTGCCCGACTGGTCTCTTCGCCGATAGTCGCTTCACCCTAAACGGATGGCTTCGACAGTAACCAATCCGGCGTGGTTGGAATGGATGAGCAATCTGCTCGGGGGGATGTCGCGGCAGACGCTAGCTGCGACATTTCCTCCGGACCATTTCTATTGCGTGCTCGACGAACTGCCGTTGCATTTGGTTCCGGGACACGTGTTTTCTTCAAAGCCAACGCAGGAGACGCTTGGGGCTCAGTTGTATCTGAATCCCGAGTGTAAGCTGCATTCGGCAGAGGACCTTCCCAAGGAAATCGACCACAAGGAAGAGATGCTCTCTGCTTTTGCCTTGCAAGGGACCATCGCCTGGGTGCGGAATCCGGGAACGGAATCGCTCCTTCCGTTCTGGATCGGCCCCGGTTTTGAAGAAGTCATGAATGGCCTCAGCACTGACGAGCCGGTTCCAGCGAATGTGCCACAGAATATTCGGTCAGTGCTCGTAGCCGCTGGGATTCTGATTCCTCAGGGATTCAAGGCACATTGGACGGCCGAGCGTGAGCATCTCATCGCAAACGCAAGCTTGGCTTTCCGGGAAAAGGGCTATGCCACGTTACCGGGCCTGATCCATCCATTTCATGTGGCTGCGCTGCGTCGCTATTATCGCTATCTGATCCGAAAAGGGCGGATGCAGCTGGGAGATGAGCAGAGTGAGCTTAGGTATGTAGTTCATAACGACCCGGTCGCACGATTCTTTCACCGGCAGATCGCTTGCACCCTCAGTGCGATCGCCGGTGAAGCGGTTAAACCTTCCTATGTATATCTAGCTTCATACCAGAGCGTGGCAGAACTCAAGAAGCATATTGACCGCGAGCAATGCGAATTCAGCATCACGCTCGCTCTCGATTTCTCGCCCGAGCCCGAACTGGCGACGCCGTGGCCGATCCACCTCGACACCATAAGAGGCAAAGTCACTGTCTTTCAAGCGCTCGGAGATGGATTGGCGTATCGAGGCACAAGATTGCCGCATTACCGCGACAAACTGGGCCCAGGACGAACATCGACTTCTATCTTTTTTCACTATGTGTCGGAAGACTTCACAGGGCCATTGACGTGAGTTCGCGATCAGCGCAGGCCAGAGATCAGATATAACGCCGACAGCATCTGACTGTAGGCGTAGGCAAACCGCTTTCCATCACGGCTGACAACGATTGGGGCGAGCAGCACTACTCCCGCAGAAACGCCGGGCTTCAACTGTTGAATGATTGTTGATCTACCCGTCGCAAGGTCAACTCGGTAAACGTTGCTGGGGAATTCTCCCGAGTGATAGCAGTAGAGAGCGGCTCCATCGTCGGCCCATTGCACTGCCACAAAAGTATTGTCGAAATTGGGAATGGTCCGGGTAGGACCACCCTCAATCGAATAAATCGCGATAGACCGGTCCGCCGAAGTTCCAATCATGGAGAGGCTATCCGGGGATGAAGGACCGCACAGCACACCTTCGGGAGTTACGGGTTTAGCCGCGCCATTAGAAATGTCAACCGTATAACACCGAACCCCGTGGCCGCTTGAGTCGCCATTCACCGCGAGTCGTTGTCCATCTGGCAGAAAACGTGCCCACCCAGTGTGCACGTGATCGACTCCGGTTACATCTATGACGCGCGGTTGTCCCGCGCCCGTCGGCAGCAGCGTAATCCGGGATGCCAGGAACGGCGAGATCGAGATCGCCCATTTGCCGTCGGGGGACAGCCCTCCGGAACTCCCATCGCCCAAGCGAACCGGCAACGCGCCATCCACGTTACGCGTGACCACAGCGTAATTTGGGCCGGCAGCTTCGCTTGCATCCTCGAATAATACGAATTGCCCATCAACTGAGATATCGCGTGGGGAATTCCAATCATGCCAGGCGAGGTCGACGCCGGCCTTGCTCCCCAAGGTCGTGTACTCCATCGCGAGCCGTACAGAATTCAGGGAGACCAGAACCCGGCCGTCGGATGCAATGTCTTCGATTTTCAGCGCAACGGGCAAATCCAACAAAGTTCGCAACCTACCGGCCACGTCGACTGCCATCAGGTTCAGATTGTTCCCCTTATCTACACCGGCGAACCAGACTTCCTTCCCATCGGGCCGCCAGGCAAGTCCGCTCTCAGATGCCCATTCTCGGGTAAGGGTCTGGACGTGGCCGCCGAGATCCACCTTACGAACCACACCACGGCTGTCCCACAACACGGGGTGCTCCATAAAGGCAATCAATTCGTGCGTGGGAGAGAAACGAATGTTGCTGATCCAGCCGCTGCTCTGATAAAGGACATTGCCAAGGGGGTATTCCAGCCGGCTGTGACCTTGGACATAATGTACGACTGCCAGCTTGCCGTTCGCGTCCCAATCTGCCCAGCGCACATCTGACAGTAATTCCCGCGGAGAGCCACCCGCTAACGGAGCGCTAGCCAGCATCCCGTTCACGGTCTCAAGCTGTCCTGTGTGAGTTCCGTGAACAACCAAAGCCAACTCGTTTGTGTGCGAGATGCTCAGCAGGTTTGCGTCGGTAAACTGCAGCGGCTGCGAAAGCAGGGAATTGCCCACGGTGGAGAACAGCTGTATAGGCTTGTTGTTCCATGCTGCGGCGTACACGACGTTCTGACCGTCAGGCGAGAAGCGAGCGGAGTAAACCGTGCCGGCTTCGAAACTGAGCCGCCGATAAGACGGAGGTGCAACTGGAGCGAGGATCCATTGACTAATCGCCAAAACCGCAGTCGCTACTGCTAAAACGGCTACTAAAGCCCAAGCGAGTCGCGCATGGCTGAGGCGCTTCAGCTCGCCACTAGGCGGAATTCGCACAGCAGACGACCCAGGGACCGTTTGCAACGCGAACGCCAGATCCTTTGCCGACTGGAACCGATTCTCTGGCTCTTTTTCCAGGCAGTGTCTGACGATCTCCTGATAGGCAGCAGGGATGTCGGCCTTCTCAAGATTGGCGCTGGCAGGCTCTTCTCGCAGAACCGCAGTCATGGTGTCGACTTCGGTTTCACCGCGGAAGGCTCGGCAGCCGGTCATCATTTCGTAGAGAATGGCGCCGAAACTGAAAATGTCAGCCCGATGATCCACCGGCTTGCCCCGAAGCTGCTCGGGAGACATATAAGCCACTGTGCCGATCACCGCACCGTGCTTCGTGACCGTTGGCAGGCTTTCGATGGAACGACTCTCTTCCGGATTAGGTTGAAGTTTGGCGACACCGAAATCGAGAATCTTGACCCGATCATCGTTGGTGATGAACAGGTTTTCCGGCTTCAGATCGCGATGGACGATGTGGCGATCGTGCGCCGCGGTCAGGCCCTGCACGATTTGAAGTGCGTAACCCGCAGCTTGCCGCGGCGGGATTCTTTCCTCACAGAGTCGGTGCCGAAGAGTTTTGCCCTCAAGCAGCTCCGAAACAATGTAGGGAGTGGCGCCGTCAAGGCCGACGTCATAAATCGCAAGAATGTTGGGGTGGTTCAGTGCTGCTGCGGCACGGGCCTCCTGCTCGAAACGACGAAGATGATCGGGATTGTCGCTCGAGGCGGGCCGGATCAGCTTCAGAGCAACATCTCTTCCCAGTCTTTCATCGCGCGCGCGGAAGACTTCTCCCATGCCTCCTGCACCGATCTTCTCGAGGACCCGGTAGTGGCCCACCAACCGCCCGACCATAAGAGTACCGAAAATCTTAGCTCCCGCATGGTAGGGGTGAACGGGAAGGACAGTCAATACCGATCCATCGGTTGAGCTTGCTCGTTGAGGATCTGGAATTCAGCACTCAGACCGGCGAGACCGGCTCCTGTCACCGCGGCATCGAGAGGCATGTGTGTGTTCTGCGGTTTCCATGGCTGAGGAATCGGGCGACGCGTTAACGCAATGGTTACTTCTGGGCTGCCGTGCCAGCCACCGTGTTATACTGCTTGTTCGCCTGCATTTATAGCGAGGCTATCCTGTGATCTCCTCTAAAGGCGAATCCTGCGCCATCCAAGATCTTTCAATGAATACGAGGTCGAACCATGTCCGGCCATTCTAAATGGGCCACAATTAAGCACAAAAAGGGCGCGCTCGACGCGAAGCGCGGCAAGATATTCACCCGCCTTATTAAAGAAATCAGCATTGCAGCCAAGAACGGTGGCGGCGATCCGGATTCCAACCCCCGGCTGCGCACCGCTATTCTGGCGGCCAAGTCGGAAAACATGCCTGCCGATAACATTAAGAGAGCAATCCAACGCGGTACCGGCGAACTGCCAGGCGCCACGTACGAAGAGTTTTCTCTCGAAGGCTACGGACCGGGCGGCGTTGCTATTTTGCTCGATATCAATACTGACAATCGCAACCGCACCGTCAGTGAGATCCGCCACGTCTTCGGCAAGAACGGGGGCAATATGGCGGAAGCCGGTGCCGTCTCCTGGATGTTCCACAAAAAGGGCGACATCGTTGTTCCGAAGACGGCGGCCAAGGAGGACGATCTGATGAACATCGTTCTCGAAGCTGGCGGCGAAGACCTGAACGACGACGGCGACAACTGGGAGATCCTGACAGAGCCTTCAGCCTACGAAGCCGTGCTTGAAGCGGTCAAGAAGGCGGGAATTACGCCGGCGGCTTCCAGTGTGTCTTTCATTCCGCAAAATTACATCAAACTTGAAGGACAGCAGGCTGCCACCATGATCCGCTTGATGGAAGCACTGGAAGAGCACGACGATGTACAGAATGTCCATGCAAACTTCGATATCGATCAGAAGTTGCTGGAAGAAGTGGCGGGCTAGCAACTCGCAGCGCAGGTTTGGGCCGCCCGAGCACCGGGCGGCTTTAATTTTCTGTGGGCATTCTTCGAACCAGAGTTTTCAACACCTTCGTGGAAAATTCTGTGGAAAAGCAGCACACTGCTTGTGTAAGTCGCTTTGTGAGAATCGCTTCAGCAGTTTGCACTAGAGCAAGTGCTGGCACTTTTGTGGCGCATCTCGGACGAGATTCTCCGTGAAACTTCGACTCGATCGATTGCTCGTGGACCGCTCGCTGGTCGCTTCACGCGAGCGCGCGCAAGCCCTGATTCTTGCGGGAAAAGTCCTGGTGAATGACCAGAAAATCGAAAAGGCTGGAGCTCAAGTTGACACCGACAGCATTATTCGTCTCCTTGAGCAAGACTTGAAGTATGTCAGTCGTGGGGGACTGAAGCTCGAACACGCTTTCGCGCACTGGAAGATTGATGTGACCGGGAAAGTCTGTATAGACGTTGGCGCATCCACAGGCGGATTTTCCGATTGTCTGCTGCAGCGTGGGGCAGCACGCGTCATTGCCATCGATACCGGCTATGGCCAGATGGATTTCAAATTGCGGCAGGACCCTCGGGTCCGCTTGCTCGAAAAGACGAACGCTCGATATCTCACGCATGATTCCTTAAGAGAGTTTGCCGAGCTGATTGCTGTAGATGTGTCCTTCATCTCGGCGACCCTGGTTCTCCCGGCTGTTCTTGGAGCTGCGTTCCCGCAAGATCGCAGTGGGCGTCAGATCGTTGTCTTGGTGAAGCCCCAGTTCGAGGTAGGCAGGGAACTGGTCGGAAAGGGCGGAATCGTACGGGACGAAGATGCTCAAAAGGCAGCCGTCGAAAAAGTCAGATCCGCGCTTATCGAGCTCAGGGTCCGGCAAACAGACGTGATCGACTCGCCCATCCTTGGCGCCGAAGGGAATCGCGAATTCCTTCTCTACGGAATTTTCTAATCTCCTAGCTTCATTGCCCGCTGTGGTGAATTCGCCGACTTCCGATACAATCACTCTTTCGTCCTTGGGATCTTGCACTCTTTCATCATGGGAACAGCCAACCCGCATTCGTTGCAGAAAACCGCAGCTATCATCTCCCGTCCCGATCGTCCGGAAGTTGCTCAGATATTACCCGGACTTCTTCAGTGGCTGGACGAGCACGGATACAAGGTCGTCACTGACACACAAACAGCGGAGTACGTGACTGGTCTTGATGTTCTTCCACGTTCGGAAATGGGAGCGCGGCCCCTCGACTTGATGATTGTATTGGGTGGAGATGGAACCCTACTCTCAGCCGCACGGGTCACAGCTGCCATCGATGTCCCCCTGCTCGGAGTGAACCTGGGAACTCTCGGCTTTCTTACAGAAGTCTCCCCCCGGTCGCTCTTCACGGTGCTTGACGCAGTTGCGAAAGGCCATGCTGCGGTTGAGAGCCGTTTTTTGATGCAATGCGACCTGTTGCGCGGCGATGAAGTTCGGGGTAGCTACCTCGTATTCAACGATGCTGTAGTAAATAAGACAACGCTGGCCCGATTGAATACGTACGATCTCTACATCGACAAGGTATTTGTCTCGAGCTATCGCGCGGACGGCATGATCGTCGCAACTCCAACCGGTTCTACCGCATATTCATTGTCTGCCGGCGGGCCGGTGCTGATGCCAACCGTCAACGCCCTCGTCGTGACCCCGGTTGCACCGCATTCCCTGACGCATCGCCCACTGGTAGTGCCGGACTCGGCAGAGATCGAAATTCTTCTGCGAAGCGAAGAAGAAGTCGCCTATTTAAGTCTGGACGGCCAGCCCGGGCTGGATTTAAGCGACGGGGACCGCGTTCGCTGTCGCCGCTCGCAGCACCAAGTCAACCTGTTTCGAACAGGATCCGATTTCTTTCAGGTGTTGCGCAGCAAGTTAAAATGGGGTGAACAGCAGATTTAGAGTTCCGCCCTCATTAGGTCAGAAATCTTCTCTCTCCGGCGAATTATCTTCGCCGACTTACCCGACACCAAAAGCTCAGTCGCACGCGGACGCGTGTTGTAGTTGGAAGATAAAGCCATGCCATAGGCGCCGGCATCCAGGATCGCCAACAGGTCGCCTTCCGCGACGGGCGGTAATTCACGATCGCGCGCAAAGAAATCGCCAGTCTCACAGACCGGGCCAACGATATCCACAGTTTCTCTCTTTTTTGAATTTCTTTGCGGCCGAGTTACTGGAACGATCTCGTGATAGGCGCCATACAGCGCGGGACGTATCAGATCGTTCATGGCCGCGTCCACCACAAGGAAACATTTGCTGTCGTTTGCCTTTTTGTAAATTACCGAGGTAAGCAAAACACCCGCGGGGGCAACAATCGAGCGGCCAGGCTCGAGCAACAGATGTACTTTCAGTTGGCGAAGCGGGGTTACAAGCGCCCGGGCGTACTCGGCCACTTCTTCCGAGAAATCGGTGGCATGTTTGTCGTAGGAGATCCCCAATCCCCCGCCAGCATCAACGTAATCGATGTGATGCCCATCGGCACGCAAGGTGCCAACAAAGTCAGCCACGCGGGCCATCGCTTCGCCGAATGGCGTGGCGTCAGTAATTTGCGAACCAATGTGAACGCTGATACCTCGTACCGCCAAGGATTTCGCGCTCGACGCTTCCGCATAGAGAGTTCGGGCTTCGTGTATCGGAACACCAAATTTGTGCTGGTGCAGTCCCGTCGAAATATAGGGGTGAGTCTTGGCGGCTACGTCTGGGTTCACGCGTAACGCGATTGGAGCAATCGTGCGTAGCCTGTCGGCGCAATCTGCAAGTTTCGATAACTCTGATTGGCTCTCGACATTGAATAACAGAATTCCGGCTTTCAACGCGGCAGTAAGTTCTTCGCGTGTCTTGCCGACGCCCGAAAAGACGATCCGTTTGGCCGCCTTCTTGTCCGCTGCCAGCACACGTTCCAACTCTCCTCCCGAGACGATGTCAAATCCGGCGCCTCTTTGGGCCAGCATGCGAAGAATGCTCAAGTTCGAATTCGCTTTAACGGAGTAACAGACCGTATGCGGCACGTCGTGGAAGGCATGGTCAAATTCTCGATAGCGCTCCTCGATCATTTCAGCCGAATAGACGTAGAGCGGCGTGCCGTATTTAGCGGCCAGTTTTGGCAGCGCGATGTCGCCGCTGTGCAGAACGAGTTGGCCGCGCGGTCCGCGATCTCGATAACAGAATCCCGTGGGCCGAAGGGCGATGACAGTCTGACTGCTAGAGGTCATTTTTTCTTTGTGGGAGTATGCGTTCCGCCACGCACCCGGATGGCTACGACGGTCTGGTCGTCGAAAGTTTCAACACCAGCGGAGTGATCCGCCACCGCCTTGAAGAGGGCATCAACAACCTGGGCTGCGCTGCTGCCGGCGTTCTCTTCAATGATTCGCTCGACTCGCCCTCGTCCAAATAGATCTCCCTTGCGGCTGCGAGCGTCAAGAATGCCGTCACTAAAAAAAACGAACATATCGCCGGGTTTCATGCGAAATTCGAATTCGTCGTATTCTGCCTCGTCGAACAGGCCGAGCGGCAGGCCTGTTGCTTCGACGACTTCATTCTTGCCGGCATGGACATGAATGGGTCGTGGAAGTCCTGAATTGGAGACGGTCAACGTGCGGTGGGCATCGTCCCAGACCGCGTAGATAATCGATACAAACTGCGCCTCAACCCGGCGCTCCGCTAACGACAGATTTACCGCTGAGAGCATTTCGGACGGTGAGGGTTCAATCGGAGCGTGGGAGCGCAAGATCCCGCTCACAAGGGCCGCATAAATGGCGGCCGGTGCACCTTTTCCGCTGACATCTCCAATGGCGATACCGAGCCGTGACATCGAATACGGAATGAAATCGTAAAGGTCGCCGCCGATGGTCCTCGCCGGTACGAACTTGGCAGCCACATCGAGATGGGAGAGCTTTGGAGGAGTCTGCGGAAGAAGCCGTGACTGCAACTCCCGTGCCAACGAAAGATCGCGTTCCAGGCGTCGTTCCTGGCGCTCGATTTCCTCATAGAGGCGGGCATTCTCGAGCGCGATGGCAATCTGTGCGGCCAACGTCGTCATCGTCCGCTGGTGTTCTTCGGTGAAGAATCCGCGACGGGTGTGCTCAAGGTCGAGCACACCAACCACTTTACTCTTATAGATCAGCGGGACCGCCAGTTCCGATTTTGTCTCCGGATTTGCCTGCACGTACCGGGGATCCTTACTGACGTCCGGAACCAACACTGCCTGTTTTTGCGCGGCGGCGTAGCCGACCAAACCACGTCCCAGCGGAATCTCATGTTTCAGATGGATGTTCTCGTTGAAGCGCAGCGAAAACCTGTGTTGCAGTTTCTCTCCCGCTGGGTCGAGCAGGAGGATGCTAAACATCTGATAGTCGATCAATCGCCGCACCAATTCCGCAATCCTGCCGAGTAATTCGTCGAAGTTCAGGATCGAGGTTAGCTCGCGTGCAATCTCGTTCAACAACAGGAGAATGCGTGCTTGCTTCGTTGTGCGTGTATAGAGTTGCGCATTCTCAATACCGGCCGCCATACGCGACGCTACCAGCGTCAGGATGTTGACGTGTTCGTCGGTGAAGGCCCCGGGTTCGCGGGCCTCAATGTCGATCACTCCAATGACGCGGTTTTTTGTCAGTAACGGAATCGCGAGCTCGGAGCAAACATTCGGGATAGCTTCGATGTATCGCGGATCTTCGCGCACGTCGTTAATCAGCACCGCTTGTCGCGACTGCGCCGCAATCCCAGTTACACCCTCGCCAACCTTAATCCGGCTGCGTTCGGCAAATTCCGGTGGATATCCGACCTGAAACCGAAAACGCAATTCCTGCGTCTTTTCGTTCAGTAAGAGAATCGCGAAGATCTCGTAGTCGATGACCTTGCGGACGACTTCGGCTACACGCCGCAACGTCGTGTCGAGGTCGAGCGATGTCGCCAACACGTCTGCGACATCGAGGAGCAACGACTCGGCGGGAAGCCGATCCGGCTTGGAAACGACAGAACCCATCGCAGGTATGATAGCAGCCGCTTTGCGGCTCTCACTTTAGCTCAAAGTTTTGCAGCTTAAAATGCAGATCTAAGAAAGCTCGCGCCTACCCTCGCGGCACGATGCAAATGTCTGCAAGGTTTCGATACTTTTCTGCGTAATCGAGGCCGTAGCCCACCACAAACTCGTCAGGAATTTTAAACCCAACATAATCGCCCTCCAATGGCAGTTTGCGCCGCGAGGGCTTATCGAGCAGAGCGGCAACCTTCAAGGATCGCGGTTGCCGCGCCTGCAGCAATCTCTTGAGATAAGTCATGGTCAATCCCGTATCGAGTATGTCCTCCACCAGGATAATGTTCTTGTCTTTCAGTGTCTGATCGACGTCTTTCGTGAGTTTGACTTCCCCAGTGGAATCCCAACCGCTCTTGAGTTCCTGAGAGGGAGTGGGCCTATTGCCGTAGCTCGAAACTCCGATGAAATCGAACGTGGCATCAAGATCGACCACCCGCGCCAGATCCGAAAGAAAAATCGCCGCACCTTTCAGGACTCCGACAAGATTCACTGACTGCCCTCTAAAGTCATTTGTGATTTGCGCTCCCAATTCGCTGACACGTTTCGCAATGTCCTGACGTGAAATCAGCACCTTAAGTTCTGGCATGGCGTTTCATATTAAACTAAAAAAGCTGCCAGCACTCAGCACTCCGCATCAGGAGTCAAAATGGCGGGACCATCAGGCGGAAAACGCGAATTGCTGAGGGCTAGTCGCTCAGAGAGCAGGAGCTAGTATCAATATGAACTTGAAAGGCATCAAACTAACCTGGCTGGGGCACGCAACATTCCGCATCGAGACGCCGGCAGGCAAGACCGTCATTATCGATCCGTGGATTATGGGCAACCCCATGTGCCCGGAATCCGAAAAAAAAGTTAAGGGCGTGGATATTCTTCTGTGTACTCATGGTCACGGCGACCATATCGGGGATGCGGTGGAGATTTGCAAAAAGCACGACCCCGTTGTTGTCGGTATTCCTGAATTGGCTCGCTGGCTGGGCAAGAAAGGCGCGAAACACATCGCGGAAATGAACAAGGGCGGGACGCAGACCGTCGGCGATATTAAAGTCACCATGGTGCATGCTGATCACTCCTGCGGAATTCAGGATGGCGACGAGACAATCTACGGTGGCGAAGCTTGCGGATACGTGATTGAGTTTTCCTCTGGACAGAAGATTTATCATGCGGGCGATACCAACGTCTTTGGCGACATGGCCATCATTCGCGATCTATATGCGCCTGAAGTCGTGATGTTGCCAATTGGCGATCATTACACCATGGGACCGCGTGAGGCCGCCTATGCCTGCAATCTGCTCAAGCCGAAGGCGGTTGTTCCCATGCACTTTGGAACGTTCCCCGTGCTGGTGGGGCGTCCGAGCCAGCTACAAAAACTAGTTCCCACAGTGGAAGTCGTGGAGATGAAGCCGGGGCAAACGATCGCAGAGTAATTCGCTGGAGATAAATATTTCTTTGAAAGGGAAGCGTGTGACTCCAGGCAAGAAAAAAGCGGCGCCTCCAAGTTGGCGGCACTACAACTTCACGACAGCCGGACCGGTTGATGATTACCTCTATTCTATGCTTCCTAAGCGCGACGCCGTCCTTGCTGAGATGGAAGAGTATGCCTCGGAGCATGACGTGCCGATTGTTGGTCCCGCCGTTGCGCGCGTGCTACAGCAGTTGGCGCTGATGATCAACGCGCGAACCGTCTTTGAACTCGGCTCCGCGATCGGATATTCGACCATCTGGTGGGCGCAGGCCGTGAGCGATGGGGGCCGAGTCATCTACACAGACGGAGATCCGAAAAACGCCGAACGCGCCCGCGCCTATTTCGCACGAGCGGGTGTTGCCAACCGAGTCACCCTGTATGTTGGCGACGCTCTGGAAGTTCTCTCCGAGCAGAAGCAGGAATTCGACATCATCTTCAATGACGTGGACAAAGATGATTACCCACGGGTATTACGGCTAGCGGCCCCTCGTCTGCGGAAGGGCGGCCTTTTCATCACCGACAACGTGCTCTGGAGCGGCCGCGTGGCCAAAAAAAATCCCACGGATGCGCGTACGAAGGCGATCCTGGAGTTCAATCGTAAACTCTACGACTCTAAAGACTTCTACACGACCATTCTGCCGATTCGTGATGGATTGGCAGTAGCATTGAAAAAATAGCACAGCGTTAGGCTACGCTGGTCTGACTTAAGCACTCCACGTTATTTTGAGACGTGATCACTGCGCCTTTTAGCCTCCGCGTAACAGTCCTTCTCTATAGTTTGCCAGATCAATCGGATCTCAGCGTTGATTTCTAAGCTCCTGAAGGAGTTCCTATGGCTACTGTCCCCACTACGCTCGAGACAAAATATCCCGGTTCCGCAGAATTGTTAGTCGTGAAGGGCGATGACGAACATTTTCCCCCGTCGCCGTTCATTGTTCTGTCTCTTCGGATTCAGTTCGGGAGCAATCCGTACACGGTGACCTCGGTGCTCGTGCTCACATACACCTTTCCGTTGGCGATCGTCGGCGGGACAAACTTGACCGCATTCCCCGCCTGGTCTCGATTATTTTCCGCCAGGGAGCTATTCCAATATTCTTGCGAGAGATTGTTCGCGTTGTAGGCGTGAAGGATGGCCGGCCCGCTGCAAGCAGGAGGGACCGGCACCGTCGAGCAGTTGATTCCGGCGTTGGGACTTGCGTACCCGTAGAGGCTTGCATCAATGGCCCATACGATTGGATGCGTTCCACTCTGTGCAGAAACAGATGGAGTGGTGCCCGGATATCCAAACGACTCATTAGATTGGGAAGCAACGTTAGTGTTGAATAGTTCGGTGCTCGGATTAAACGAGAACTGCCGCACTGTGTCGTATTGGCCGCCGGTATATAGATTGTTGTGCCACAGAGCTGGTACGCCCCACTGGCCGTAAGCCGGTCCACTGAAACTTTGCACGATTTGGTTGTTGTTCTGGGAATTGTATTGCCCCATGTTGTCGCGATCGATCAAGTAAACGGTGCCCTCTTTACCAACCTCGGTCAATAGATGCTGTGGACCAGAACCAGTTTGAAGAGGAAACAGCACTACGCCGCCCGATCCCAGGTCCGTGTCGTACTGCGCAAGCGTTCCCTGATCATATGGCGTGAAGTATCCGGCGATGTCCAGGTTCACTCCATTCAACGTACTTCCGGCCTTGTAGTGTAGCCGCAGAATCGTGTCCCCGTAGTCGTCGTTGGGAGGAGGAGGCAGTTCGTCAAATATGCCGTTTCCGGTGGAGACATAGACATCCCCACTACTATCAATCGCTGGTGCTCCGCCCCCGGCCCAGATTCCGCCATCGGCTCCATTCACGCCATTCGGGGTAGTGTTGAAAACAGCAACCTGCTGCTGCACATTCGATGCTTTGTACGCGAGCACCCAACCGTGATACGGCGTGGCATCTTCATGGGCAGAAAAGGCCACATAAATTCTCCCGCCATATTCCGCCAAGCCAGATCGGTTGTGCTCCAGTTGGGAATTGAAGTAGACCACCCCATTCACCGAGCCATCACCAGTTCCCGGAACCGACGCGGCGATCGTGACCGGTGCGTTGAATTTCTCGCTTCCAGTGCCAAGATCGAGTGCGTGCAATCGGTGATAGAAATTTCCCGAGGTGCCCACGCAGTTGCCTGGGTTGGTCGGATCGCTCTCTGAGGCGCTGACCAAGTAAACGGTTTTTGATGCAGCGTCGATCACCGGAGTTCCCGTAACACCCACCTCGGGATAGATGTCTCCATAGCAGTACCCGACATCATTCCAGTTCACCGGCGTCTCACCGGATGTTCCGCCGTGCAACGTGTCGAGCAGGTTGACGTGCCAATACGCCACGCATGGAGTTGCATCGGCGTCAAAAAGATATGCGCTGTCGTGCTGGGTAGCAACCAAGATGACGTTGTGAGTACCGCCGGCGATGCTCACTCCTTTGATCCACAGTGGCTGGGTGTAAATGGCTCCGTCTACCGGACAGGAGAAAAGCTTGCCGAATGTTGCTGTCGTTACAGTCGAGGCGGACAAAGCATATTCTCTGAAATTCACTCCATCACGCGACGGGTCGTTATGGTAGGTCAAAACCCCGGCCAGGTCCGTGACTGCGATGTGTGCGGCTCCTGAGGAGCCGCCGCTGCTTGCCGTGATGGTATGGATTCCTGCTTTTGCCGGTGGAGTGTATAGGCCATTCGAAGTAATGGTTCCGACCGTCGAATTTCCGCCGATGACGTTGTCGACACTCCACGTAACTCCGCCCACTGAGGCGATAAACTGCTGCGTCTGGGTGGTTGACACGACCGCAGTTCGCTCTGGAGAGACGGTTATTACCGCACTCGCGAGAGACGAACTGCAAATCAGGATTGTGCTTAAAACGAAGAGAACAGAGGTTACTCCCGAACGGCTCCTCATACTGCCCCCCAGACGGTATTCAGAACGCAAGTACCCCGATTTCAGCGCCGCTAAGTTTACTCCATTATTTTGCCTGTGGTTGGATTAATTCTGCGTCAATTGTGATGTTAAGATCCTCTCCTGCCACGCCCGGTGCGCCGTTCACTCCAAAATCCCTACGATTGATCTTGGTGGATGCTGAAACGCCAATTCGCTGATTACCCATTGGGTCTTTGATTGCAGCGGACGGGCCGTCCACGTCGAGAGCGACTTCCTTGGTCACACCGTGAATTGTGAGGTCGCCGACAATCTGCAGTCTTCCACTTTCCGCCGTTTTCGCTAGATACTTCTGCACGTCGAGAAAGTTCGGGTTGCGCAGATCGTTGTCGCGCATCTGGACACGCGTGTCCACCGAGCTCGCATCGATCGATACATCTACAGAGTCTTTGCTTGGGTCCGCTGGATCGTACATCGCGGAGCCACTTACTTTTGTGAACGCCCCGCGTACCGTCGAGACCCCTAGATGCTTCACGGCAAACTGGGCGGACGAATGATTCGGATCAATCTGCCAGGTGCCAGCCTGAGCGAATGCCCCGGCCGTGATTGCAAGAACGATAACAAGTGATAGAGCGAAACGAGGCGTCGGTGGTGATTCTCCTGGGAAAACAGAATTCCAATGTTAAATGGAGTTGACTGGAATCGGCCAGCCGGTGCCCGCAGTTCAGTGAATCCTATGTTTGTCCACGAAATACCCGTCTTCGGCGAACTCCTCTGAAATAATCTCGTCGATTCGGGGCTTCAGCCGTCGGGCCATGTCGTCGCTGCAGGACACCAGGCATACAAATATACCCGGATGATCGTCAGGATTGCCGGTGTAGCTCTGTGCGTAGTGAAGGTAGACCTTCTCTCGTACTTGGTCGAGAAAATGCTCAATTAGCTGTTGGATTTTGCTCTCCGAACCCGTTCCTGGTTCGCTCATATAATATTCGCCTCTGCCTTGCATCAGAACGTGAGAATCGTACGATGCTATTCTAGACCCCGGATCACCGAGCCGATCAATGACGAGCGCCGATATTCTTGCAGTCGCCGCACACCGAGACGATGTGGAGCAAACCTGTGGTGGGACGCTACTGCGAATGGCAGAACGTGGGCACCGTACCGCAATTCTCGACCTGACACAGGGCGAAATGGGTACGCGAGGATCAGTGGAAGAGCGAGCTCGCGAAGCGGAAGACGCCGCTCGCATACTCAAGGTGAGTTGGCGAAGAGCTCTCGATATTCCTGACGGACGCGTCGAGAACACGTGGGAAAATCGACTGAAGATCGCCTGTATCATCCGCGAACTTCGCCCACGCGTACTCATTCTTCCGTATTGGGCCGGGCGCCATCCAGATCATTACACGACTTCGACGCTCGCCTACGAAGCATGTTTTCTCGCCGGACTGGCTAAGCTTGGGAAAAATGTTTCGCCGGAATCGCGAGATGAAGCGAGTGCAGTATCTGATTTGCCACCCCATCGTCCATTCAAAATAATTTACGCCTCGCTCTATTTCGACGTACGCCCAACTTTCGTTGTGGACATCACCGACCAGTTCGAATCACGATTTCAATCCCTGATGGCATACCGATCTCAGTACAGTGACCAGGCATCGGGCAGCGGACTCTTCGTCCCAAATGCGGAGATTCGCAAGCGCGTCGAGACAATGGCAGCGTTCTACGGCATGCTTGTCGGCGTCCAGTATGCGGAGCCGTTCGTCCAGAAAGAGGTTGGCCTGGTGGATGATGTGACCTCGATCGCGGTCCAGTCCATTTAGGCGTGCCGGCCAGGCGTGCAGTTCAAGCGCTCAAATAATCGCGCCCACTGATAAATACGGAAATGGCGGTTTGGCTCGCGGAAGGAGACACCCAGCTAGTCGAGGTTCCCCTGTTCCAAGACTACGTTTTCCCGCACAATCAGCCGGTGCGCCGCCATTTCCTTGAGCGTCGGCAAGACGCGATTCACATGCTCATCGGTATCGACGAAGATAATGATCACCGGCAGCTTGCCGCCAACCTCGACCAGATGTGCATTCTCGACTCGGTGCCGGCCAAGAAATCCAGCTACGCAATGTACAGCCGTAGCCGCATAAACGTTTTCCTTGCGGAGATAGTTGAGGAGCTCCATGTGCAGCGGACGATGATGCCACTGGTCCGCTTCGTTGAGATAAATCGTGACCTGGACGGCCATGGCATCTGGCATTTTACTCGCGTGCCTCCCATTCGTGCCGTAACAGACCGTACATTTCCGAATCGACGAACCGGCCCCACTTCAGAAGATGCTCGCGCTGGCAGCCTTCGTAATGCATGCCGAGCTTCTTCAAAATAGCGCCCGAAGCTGGGTTGTGTTTGAAATGTGTGGCGAAAATACGGTGCAGCGCTAGATCTTCGAATCCGTAGCGGAGCATCGCCTGTGCCGCCTCGGTCGCATAGCCCTTTCCCCAGTAGGGAGCGCCCAGCCAGTAGCCCAGTTCGGCATGCTGATGTTGCTCGTCAATACGCAATCCGATTCCGCCGATTTGCCTGTCGTCCGCAAGAAGCGTGATCGCCAGCCACATCTTTCCAGGCTCTTTGGCTAGCTCCAGAAATGCGCGAGCATCCTGCTCCGTGTACGGATGTGCAATCCGCAACGTCGTCGCCGCAACCTCGCGCGTCCCAATCAGCGGCAACAGCTCGCGGATGTCGGAGTCGTTGTAAGGACGAATCTTAAGCCTCTTGGTCAGGAGCAGAGGAAGAGAAGTCATACTCACAGTGCCCGCGCCAACGCAACGCCAGCCAGCGCTCCGCCGAGGCACAGAAGATTGTTGCTAAAGATGTTGGCGACCATAAGACCGTATTGGCCTTGTTCGAAGAACGACATTGATTCGAAAGCATAGCTGGAAAAGGTCGTGAACGATCCGCAGAAGCCGACCACAACGAGCAGTCGCCAGCGTGGATCAACCAATACGCGTTCCGTGGTCCAGGTAACAAACAAGCCAACAATAAAGCTGCCCACGATGTTGATGATGAGGGTCCCGTAGGGGAAAACGGGGCCGAATTCCCTGGCAGCAAGGCGGCTGAGGACGTAGCGGAGATTCGCGCCTAGAATTGCGGCGACAGAGATTGCGAGAAAGTCTTTCAAACGGAGCTTCTCCTACAAAATAAATTGCACTTCTGTAGGAGTTATCAGCCTGGATCAGGGCAGGCGGTTATGGCGAACTCCATCGCCGTAAAACTATTTAACCACAAAGGAGTGAAAGAACAAGGAGGACTTAGGCGCTTCTTGGTGTTACTTAAGGTCCTTAGTGGCTGGAAAACGGTCGACTATTTCTTTCTCTCCACCAGGAATCGCGCCAGTTCTTTCAATGTTTCGGCGCTTTCTCCGAAACTCTTCAAGTCGGCAAACGCGTTGCCCACCAGCGTGTCCGCTTTCTTTACCGATGCGTCAATCCCAAACAGCGCTGGATACGTCGCCTTCTCCGAAGCCGTATCTTTCCCAGCTGTCTTGCCGAGTTGTTCTGAAGTCTGCGTCACATCCAGCACGTCATCCACAATCTGAAAGGCAAGCCCGATCCCCAATCCGAAAGCGCGAAGCTTCGCGACTTCGCTTTCGTTCGCACCGCCATACCAACCTCCGCTCACCAGGCTTGCGGTAATCAGCGCGGCAGTTTTCGACCGATGGATATACTCCAGCATTTCTGGAGTAGGTCTGGTGTGTTCGGCCTCGAGATCGACGACTTGGCCCCCGATCATCCCGTCGATAGTTCCGGTACCACGGGCAATCTCTTCGATGATCCTGACGCGTGCTTCCGCCGGGCACTGCAGCTTCGCTAACACTTTATACGCTTGTGTCTGAAGGGCGTCTCCGGCGAGGATGGCGATGGCCTCACCAAACACTTTATGGCAGGTCGGACGTCCTCGTCGCAGGTCATCGTTATCCAGCGCCGGAAGGTCGTCGTGGATCAGTGAATATGTGTGTAGCATCTCCAGCGCTGCGCCAAGGTCTTCGATCCCTTTGGGCAAAGAGCCCGCGATCATACGTCCAGCTTCCATGCAGAGCACGGGGCGCAGCCTTTTTCCGCCGGCAAACACGCTATGCCGCATGGCTTTATGAATTGATACCGGGTGCTGCGTCTCGAGCGGAATCAATCGATCAAGCGCCGCATCGGTCAGTTGCTGGCCGTGTGCGAGAGTCTCCTTCAACATGACGAGGAAGTATAACAAGCGAGACCACCAGTACACCGTGCTCGTCGATACGCCACGAACCGGGACTGAGTAGAAAAGAAAAAGGACGCCGGATAGCCGTCCTCTACCACAGGAAAGATTATGCAGCGGCGCTCCGCGACAGCGCAGTGCTACGAAGCACCGAGGTCAGGACGTTTCCCACATCATCGGCGGGGCACACATCCGACGCGCCAGCTTCAAGCGCTGCCATCCACATTTCTTCGTCTGGAATGCGGTGCGTACAAACGATAGGCAGTTTCGGAAAATCGCGGTGCAGACTCTCAACGTCGGTCAACCGCCAGTACTCAATGTTGAGAACCACGGCCTCCGGACGGTTTCGCTCAACCCTAGCCCGCAATTCTTCGTGCGAGCCAGTGACATGCACGGAGAAGTGAGAACGCAGTCCGCCAGCCAGGTACCGGGCTACGCCCGGGTCTTTTTCTAGAAGAACAACACTATGAGCCATAGAGCCCCCGATCTTTTACGTCGTTAACGGCCTGCGTTAACGTTCGACAAAGGCTGCGGGGTGGCTGGAAAACCACGACTCCACAGACAGCTGTTAGATTCTCGAGTCGCGAAACCTTACCGGCGAATGGGCGCCTTTTCGTTCAGCGGCTCGAATGGTTCGGCTTGCAGCTTCCCGTTCTTCTTCAGCAGAATCTCGACTTTGCCTTCCGCATGTTCCAGTTCCTTCCGACAGGCGGAAGAAAGCTGCATGCCCTCTTCAAAGAGCGTCAGAGACTTCTCCAAAGGGACCTCTCCCTTTTCCAGTTCCTGAACAATTTGCTCCAGTCGCTGGAGGCACTCTTCAAACTTGGCCAACGGAATTTCGCTCCGATACTTATCTTAATGCAATGAAATCGCGCTCGTGTCCAGTCTTTTTTGTAGATACTATCGAAAAAATTCACACATCAGTTCCCAAAAAAGAACATGGAATTAGAAAAACGTTCTTGCAGTCGCAGAAAGAAGATTTCGCAAGGATCGCTCAATTTGATTGGGGCGACTGCTGGTCTAGCGGTTCGACCGATTAGGCAGAGGCGGCTGTGCCCCCACCGCCGAGAGCCTCCAGCACATCAACCGCGGAACTGTACCGTCCCATTGGGGCGCTGATCTGCGCACCTTGCGCCATCTGCCGTGTGGCAATCAACATCTCTCTCGCAATGGCCACGCCCTCTGCCCGGGCAGCTTCCGGCGTCTGCGCTCGCGCCATCCGCTCCAGAATCGAGTCAGGTACGGACACACGCAGCTCATTCTTCATGAATTCGGCGTTGCGCACACTCACCAGAGGCCAGATTCCTGCGACTACTGGAATGCGGCAATGCTCAATGCGGCGCAAGAAGTTTTCCAGCAGTCGCAGATCGAAGACTGGCTGGGTGACGACATACTCCGCTCCCGCCTGTACTTTGTACTCGAAGCGGCGAATCTCCTCATCCAGATCGGTCAGCCCCGGATTTGCTCCTACACCGATCACGAAGCCGGTACCCGTCCCAATCGGGTTGCCGCCAAGATCAAGTCCATGGTTCAGGCTACGCACGATGTTTACGAGGCCAATGGCGTCCACGTCAAAAACGGCCGTGGCGTCGGGATAATTTCCCATTTTCGGCGGATCACCGGTGATGCAAATCAGATTTCTGATTCCTACCGCCGCCGCGCCCAGCAAATCGCTTTGGATGCATAGGACGTTGCGATCGCGGCAGGTGTAATGCAAGATCGCATCGATCCCCACTTCGCGCTGAATCAACAACGAAAGCGCCTGATTACTCATACGAGCCGAGGCCCTTGGACTGTCAGGGATATTCACGGCGTCCACTCCGACCGATTTCAAGAACCGCGCCCCTTCCACTTCCTTGCGAATATCGGTACCCTTGGGCGGAACAATTTCCACCATGGTCACAAACTCGCCGCGCGCCAGTTTTGCCCCTAGCGGAGATCGGCTATCGAGGGGTACGGCTGGAACCGTCTTGGGTGCGGCGTGACCTCCCGTGACCTGGGCAGAAACTGTTTTTCCCCGAGCTTCGCCGACCCGCAGCGCCGACTTCATCACCCGGGTATGATCCGGGGTGGTTCCACAGCAGCCACCCACCAGCCGAACTCCCGCAGCCACGAACTTGCGCGCATAACTTGCCATGTATTCTGGGGAACACAAGTAGATATTCCGGCCGTCTACCGATCGCGGAATGCCGGCATTCGGCTGCGCAGCCAGCGGCAGCGAACTCGCGGCGCGCACGCGCTCCATTGCATCCAGCATTGCGACCGGACCGACGCTGCAATTACAGCCGATTACGTCCGCTCCCCACTCGGCGAGCTTCGGAGCAAAGGTTTCCGGGTCAGAACCGTCCAAACAATTGCCATCCTCATCGATCGTCACCTGAGCCACGATCGGGATCGAGGCCGAAACATCGCGTGCTGCCAGCATGGCTTGGTGAATCTCTTCGAGATATCCGAACGTCTCCAGAATCAATAGGTCAACGCCGCTTTCGATGAGCGTCGCAATCTGCTCGCGAAATGCATCTCGAGCTTCTTGGAACGAAGTCTTCCCCAGAGGTTCAATGCGGGTCCCCAGCGGGCCAACCGATCCGGCCACCCAAACATCGAAGCTTTTGGCAGCCTCTCTCGCCAGGCGGGCGCCAGCTCGATTGATGTCATTCACCTTATCGGCCATGCTGTGTCGGGCAAGGCGGAACGAGTTGGCTCCGAAGGTATTGGTTTCAATGATTTCGGCTCCCGCTTGCAGGTAGTCATGGTGAATGCCGCGAATCAGTTCAGGTTGCGAAAGATTGAGCTCATCGTAAGACCGATTGATGAAGACGCCCTTGGCGTAGAGCAGAGTTCCCATTGCGCCATCGCAGAGCACGGGAGACTGCTTCAATCGGGCAAGAAAGTTGTCCGCCATATGAATGCTGAGAATACAGGATGAAGGCCAGTTCGCGCATCCTTCGATCCGGCTGGCACAGCACGCAGTCTGCTATAATCCAGCATTTCGCTAGTAAATCTCTCTTTTTCATGTTGTTAGGAGCCTGCCGTTTGAAGAACCGCGTTCTCGCCCTGGTGGTTGGGTTATGCGCCGCAGCCTGCTTCCTCTCGTGTGGCAGTAAGAAGTCGACCCCGAAAGCAAGCGGCTTGCCGGAGCGTGTTTTGGCTTCCCAGGGTGTCTCAACTCTGGGAACATTTCCTGGACTTGTGATCATCAATGGCGAAGACGACACTCTGCCTCGAATCGCACCGATCAGTGCGGGCAATTCGCCAGGGATGATGGCGATCTCGCCCAGTCGCAACATCGTTGCCGCCTTTGATTCCTCTAGCAATTCGATTTCCGCGGTCGACACAACCAAGGAGCAAGGCATCGGTCCGGGCAACGGTATCAAGCTGCCCGGGCCTACTTCAAGCTTCATCGTCCCCACGGCAAATCAAATAGGATATGCGGCAGTTCCCACGGCGACGGTGAATGGCTTCTCGTTCATTGGCGCGTTAGAGCAGCTAAACTTCTCCTCCGGTGGTCTCTCCACAATCGCCGTGAACAATGCTCAGACCGTGGTCTCGAACTCTACCGGGACACAGCTACTGGTCTTCAGTGCCGATTCCGATTCGATGACCGTGCTGAATCCGCTTGCGGCAGTACCGCCTGTCGACACAAGTTGCTACACGAATCCGCCAAATGCAGTTTGCACCATTATTCCGGGATTCGATCGCCCGGTCTACGCGGTCATCAGCGGCAATACGGCGTACGTGCTGAATTGCGGTCCGCAGTGTGGGGGCACCACCGCCAGTGTGATGGTCTTCGATCTCCCGAGTCTCACCATCACAAAGACCATTCCAGTGGATGCTGCGACGATGGCTGTGCTTAACAATTCGACGCTTTATGTGGCTGGCACTTCTCCGACCAGCAACAACAATACGTGTCCAGCCGCACAAAAGACGGCTGCGAAAATCTGTGGAAGGCTCGATATCGTCGATCTAAATGCGGGAAAGGTGGTCGGCATTGCGGCCATCACCGATGGGTATCACACTCGCATGGATCTAAATGTTTACAATCAGGTTTTCATTGGCTCACACGACTGCACAAACATCGGGGACGCAAATAATCCGGTCGGGGAGGTGCGCGGATGCCTCACGATCTTCAGAATCGCAGATGGATCGGTCGTGATTCCGCCAGATAACGGCAATGTCGACGGACTTCAGGGATTCACCACGCGCCCCATCGAGTACGTTGCAGAAGGCGGGAACTTGCGCGTCTATAACTTGCAAACCGACACGCTCTATATCAGCACGGAGTTTCTGCCACTGGGGACAATCAACATCGTCGGCTATGTCGGGGACGTGAAGGCGATCGATTTCTTCTGAGCGCCTATATTCCGATTCAATTCACGAGCTATGACCGGCACACTGCATAACTCCAAGATACGCGCCAAACGGACCCACGGCGTCACGATACTGATGGGCCATGATGCGGGAAATCTGATGCAGATGAGTCAAATCGTGTGCCGCCCAAGTGGAGAGTAGCTGCGACAGACTGACACCGCCTAAAGCTGGGTGTTTGCCCAGTCGGTCGAAGTCGTTTGGTTGCAAGTTCAACCCATGCAATGCTTCCAGATTCTCAGCGCGCACCTGCGCGAATTCATCCAACAACTGGCTTAGGGATTTGCCCCGGACCTCCTGCGTGTGGCCTTCGCGATCAAACGGCTCAAATGGGCGGCTTTCACCGAATTCCAGGATCATCCTCGCCCGAGGCATCCAATCCGTGCGATCCGCGTAAATCAGATGTCCGACCACTTCGAGAGCCGTCCACGTATTCTCGCCTTCATTTCGGTATGTCAAAGTGTCCGGCAGTTTGCGTAGAAGTGCATTCAACGCACCAGGAGTGCTGGCGAGAAGCGAGATCGTATCTTCGAGTTTGAATTCAATCATGGCTTTGCCGGTTCAATCATTAACTGATGAGCTTGAGCGGACGAGACCGCTTTGGTACTGAAGGGAAGAGTGAATGTTGTGCCCTCGTACCACGCTTTCCATTGATCCATGTAATAGGGGCTGAGGAAATTTCCCCCTTGTCCAGTCACCGTATTCAGGGTCGACTGATCGAGGTCCGCGAGATTCGCCGTGAAGCGCTCTGAAGGCCCGTGATACGGTGTCACCGCCTTGACGGTGTACCCGCTGCCGGATTGTTCCTGCAATCCGGGTCCAGACCAATGCGAAACGATCGGAATCTTACCCAGGATCGGGTGCTGGATATCGAGCGCGTTGAACGACCCCCATCGCCATGAGGCGAGATCCTTTGGCGCCTGCGGATCATTGATCGCAGCTTCCACCGCGGCCGTCAACAGTTCGTCGTAATTGGGATACCTCTCCGGCAACCACCGCTTCGGCCGATGCAGCAAGATGTTCTCCAGCCAGACCGACCGCTGAAGCCACGTGTACGTCTTCCAGTCCAGCGCCTTGTTTTCGCTGTCCTTATAGAGTTCAGAATCGGCAATGTTTCCGGGGTTTGAGGAATCTGGTCCCAATTTTGGTTCGAGAAGCAACCGCCGCAGTTCACGGATTGCGTTCTCTGCGATTGTGGGTGCCGCCAATGAGGCGAGCATGCGCCCATCCCAGCTACGCAGCAGATCTGCGGCTTGCTTGGCTCTTGCCGACGGTTTGGTGGCGTGATCCACGGCGTACACAAGGCGCTCTGCGGCAAATAGCGTACCTTCGGATTGAATGTCGGTCTGCAACGCGAGCATGTCGCCCGTGGAAAACTTCCTGCCCGATTCCAGCACGTGGTAGATGCGCTCCGTACGCCAGGGAGCCTCCCATTCCATGCTTATCGAATACGGGTAGCCATCTGGAGTGATTCTGCCGTTCGCCGTCGCAATGATTCCTGACGGCGGATTGTAGACGTTCGGCAGCTTCTCGAACGGAATGTAAGAAATCCATTCATGCACGTCGTCCGCGCCGCTGACTGGCAAGCTTCCGTCTCCCGAGGCGCGAATCGGTACTTTTCCGGTCGTGTGATATCCGATGTTCCCGTCAACATCGGCGTACACCACGTTCTGTCCAGGCGCATCAAGATGCGAGAAGGCCTTGGTGAACTCATCCCAATTCTGCGCCGAGTTTACGTCGAAAAAGGGAATTTGCAGACCGTCATATAGCGTCCAACGCAATGCCAACTGCCGTGTCTCACCCGGGACCAGTTCCGTGATGATGGGCCCGTGCCGGGTGATTTTCACATCGATCTCCACATCTGGCTTGCCTTTGACGTGAATGACTTCTACCCGGTGCTCCGGCTGCACCCAACCTTTCGGAGTTTGATATGCCCCCTCGGCATTAACGTTTTCGATGTAAACATCTGTGACTGTTGGACCCACATTCGTGAATCCCCACGCGATCCGCTGATTGTGGCCGACGATCACGTACGGCATACCCGGCAACGTCACGCCAGCAACATCCAGCGCTCCCGATCGCAGATGCGCTTCGTACCACAGATTGGGCATCTGATGCCCAAGGTGCATATCGTTCGAGAGCAACGGTTTTCCCGTGACCGTATGTGCCCCTGAAACTACCCAGTCGTTCGACCCGTCGACCGCATGGAAATCCTGTTGCGCCGAAACATCTCTTCGTGTCACAGCATTATCCGGGGCATCCTCGTCGTCTTCATCGTCAGAATCGCTAGGAGCTTTGTCAGGTTCGTTCACGTCTTGGCGCATGACAGTAGGTGGCCTGTCATGCCACGAGCGGTTTACATACAGATCGGCTGTCAACTCCGATCCGAGCTTAGCCAGAATCTTCTCTCGGGCCAACGCGTCAAACGAGTAGTGATAATTCAGGTCTTTCACCATGGAATTTGCTATTACCACAGAATCTTCTGAAAGCCATGGTTTTGGTGCGTAACCGAGAATTCGGAATTCGATTGGAAGGTGCTTGTTATAAGCGCTGATATAAGCGTTCACTCCGCGTGCATATGCTTCAAAGAAACTGCGATCGCGCACACTCGCCATTGCGAGCGATTTACGCGCTGCGGTTCGCAAGCCCAGAATCCTCTGCTCGCGATCAATCTTGAGCGTCTCTTCGCCCAGTATCTCGGAAAGTTCGCCGCTGCCATAACGGCGCATCACATCCATCTGCCACAGGCGATCTTGCGCAGTGACATAGCCCTGTGCGAAGAACAGGTCCTCGAGCGAAGCAGCCTCGATCGTGGGCACTCCGTGACCATCGCGCGTGACTGTGACCCGGCTCGATAGACCCGGAACTGCGGCGTGCCCGTCAAGTTGTGGCAGGGCTGCCTTTGTAATGTAGTAAGCGTAGGTTACGGCTGTTGCGACCAGTATGACGACCAGCAGCAACAGCCACAAGCAAATGCGGAAAACAGGGAAGCGCCGCTTGGCGGGCGTTCCGATCTCGGCCAGCGTACTCATAAGCGAATCTTTGATTGTATTCCAGAGCACCCGGCGAGGCGCTGAAAACGAATTTCATTTTCAACATGCGGGTGGTATTCTGACTCGCTACCGGCCATGCTGCAAAAGCGTATCGACGATCAACCCACCCTGTCCCGGCAGATGGTTCGCGAGGCACAGGACATACTTCACCGACATCTTAAGGACGTCGGCCTGAAACAGACCGCGCAGCGCGATACCATCCTGCGCACTTTTCTGGAGACCCGCGATCATCTCTCAACGGACGAATTGCATCGCTTGGTCCAAAAGAAAGACGCCGGCATTGGTTACACCACGGTCTATCGCACGTTGAAACTACTCGCCGAATGTGGACTCGCGAGCGAAGTTGCTTTTCACGACGGCATCGCTCGTTACGAGCATCAGTACAATCGCCGGAGCCACCATCACATGGTGTGTACCGGTTGCGGTAGTTCCGTGGAATTCTTTTCGCAAGAAGTAGGAAAACTGGAACAGGAAATCGGCCGCAAATACCATTACCTCACCACCCGTCACACCTTCCAGATTTATGGAATTTGCGAGGAGTGCCGCAAAAAAACCGAAACCAGCCGCGCACTTTGAAGTTCAGACAATTCACAGTCGCAGCATCGCTCCCGGCGCCAACAAATTGAACGGGTGCATGGGAATATTCCTGACAATTCCGAATACGACGATTACGGCGCACACGGTGTGGATACGAAGCCGGCAACACCGGCTGAGGCAGGCCCCGGCCTCGCAATGCAGCGATCAACTCAGACGCCAGGCCGTACGCGACAAAGGGCAATAGCACGATCGTCAAAGGATTCATAGCCCACGCTTGCTGCAGATTCCCGTGCAGCAGCGCATGCATGGCCCGCAGCGATCCACATCCAGGACAATACCATCCCGTCAGATAGTGCAAAGGACACGGCGGGAATAGTCCGGAAGTCGCCGGATCGAAAATACGTAGCGAAATAATCCCCAGGGCGGCGACGAACAGCCCCACGAACGCTCGTACTTTGGAGTTAACCCACATATCTAATGGCGACCGATCTGCCTGATCAGTCCGACTCCGAAGATCAACAGCCAGAACAGACTGGCTACGAGTCCGACTGCGAACGACACCCAGCACCACATTCTGGCGTTGCTCGAGGCAGCTTTCGCCCCTGCAAGGTCGCCGGTCTGCAGTTTGCCATTCACCTGTGCCGCATAAATGATGGCGGGAATCCCGGCAGGAAGGCAGCAAAATACGGTCGTCAGAATCGCGAACACCAGGTAGTTTGGTACGGTAGTGCCCGGGGCTGGCATCACCACGCCCGTGACCGGCAGCGGAGCAACCGGAACACCAGGCTGCAAGTTCCTCCCGCACTGCACACATACTACCGCGGTGTCCGCGTTACCAGCGCCACACTGAGGACAGAACATCGCACCCTCGTCAGAGAAGTCTCTATGTTTTTATTGCAAAATTTGCATGAACATACTCTTCGCTCGTATGTGCGTCAATGCTCTAACTTGATTCTCATTTTGAAGCTTCGGCCGGTTCTGATATGTTTGGCCGCAATGGAGTTGACCGAACCTGGGCTGAAGTCGTGCTCGCACTGCGCATTTGAGATGCCAAAAACGGCGGCCTTTTGTCCGGGTTGTGGCGAAAGGATGGAGCCGCGATCGCTGGCTCAGGGAAAAGTTGGCCATCTTCGGGAGAATATTGCCGGTGCGCTGGCCTATCTAACTTTCGTACCCGCGATCATTTTTCTCTTACGAGATCCCTACCGAAGGAATCGATTTGTTCGCTTTCACGCGGTGCAGTGCCTGGTGCTATGGCTCATCGGAATTGTGCTTGGTCTCGCGCTTCGGCTTCTCGGGATGCTCGTCTTCTTGATTCCTGTTCTCGGGCCGTTGCTGGTCGTGGTCACTGATGTAGCCTTCGGCCTGGCTGCGATCCTGCTTTGGATGGTGCTCATCATCAAAGCGCTTCAAGGCGAGACCTTTGTACTGCCATGGGTCGGAGACATTGCTGAGCAGTACGCTGACATTCCGGACTAGCGGCCAAAATGTGGTTTGCTTTCCGCATTCCTTTCTGATACTTTCGCGCCGTCGCCGCTTGGTTAGCGACTGCTGCCTCGGCAGCGCTCCATTCGACGCGGAGGGCAACCATGGCTTTCTGCAACATGTGCGGAACACAAATACCTGATGGTGTCGCTACTTGCGCCGCATGCGCTGGCCGTGCTCCCGCTGCACCGGCGGCGGTCGCCACTGGGACCCAAGGCATGACTGACAACGTCGCGGGCATGCTTGCCTATATCACCATCATTCCTGCGATCATCTTCCTTATCGTGGAACCGTATAACAGAAACCGGTTTATCCGCTTTCATTCTTTCCAATGCTTGTTCTTCGCAGCAGCCCTGATCGTGTTGCATGTGGGACTTGGCATATTGGCCATCGTTCCGGGAGTCGCCTTGCTCACGTTCCCGCTGCACATGCTGATCAACCTCGGCGCCTTTATTCTGTGGATCATCTTGTTGATCAAGGCGAATCAAGGACAGATGTATAAGTTGCCGTTCATTGGCAACCTAGCGGAGCAGCAGGCGAACGTCATGTAAATCGGGTTGCCTCCAAGAAAACGGGCGGATCGTAGTCCCTTGTCCTTAACGGAGCCGCTTCGATAAGCCTCCAATTCGAGTTGGAGCGCGCGGAGCGCGCCGCTTGCGATGGTTTCGCGTGTTGTCCCCGAGGCAGATAGCTCTTACAGAATTCGCGCCCTTGACTTTCTTCCCCTAAGCTGTCAATCCTATTAGCTTTTACCTGCGACCCTAAGTCGACCCTGCAGGGGAGGCTCAGCCGCGGGAATATTGTGGAATGATCGGGGAACTGAATTGCGAGTTCGCGTTTTCTATCACGACAAGTGCTTTGATGGAGCTTCTTCTGCCGCATTGTTCTCGCGCTTCTACCGCGAGCGCATTCGCAGCGACGTTCACTTCGAGTTCACCGGACTCGTTCACCGCGCTGGAGCCCTCTTCGATGAAAAGCAGTTTGACGGTGACGAGAACGCCATCGTCGACTTCAAGTACTCCAGCTCTCCGAACATCACCTGGTGGTTCGATCATCACGAGAGCGCATTCCTCTCGCCAGCCGATGCCGAACACTTCGAGCAGGACCAGAGCAATCGCAAGTTCTATGACCCGGACTTTAAGTCTTGCACCAGTTTCATCGCCATGATCGCGCAGCAACGCTTCGGCTTCGATCCCACACCGGTCGCGGATCTTGTCTACTGGACCGACATCATCGATGGCGCTCTTTATCCCGACGCGAAGACTGCTGTTGAAATGGAAGCCCCGGCAATGAAGCTGACCATGGTGATCGAATCGGCTCCCGATCATGGATTCGTCCCCAACCTGATCCCGCTGCTGGCGACAAAATCGCTCGGGGAAATTCTGCAGGAGCCTTTTGTCGCTCCGCTTCTGCCGCCATTGCTCAGGCGTCATGAACTCTCGATGGGGATTTTGAAAGAGCGTACGGAGTGCAAGGACGCAACGATCTTTTTCGATGTCACGGATCACGATCTTGAGGGCTATAACAAGTTTGTTCCGTACTATCTGCATCCGGAATCCGTTTATAGCGTCGGGTTGAGCAAGAGCAGTTTCCGGGTCAAAGTTTCCGTCGGATCGAATCCGTGGGCTCCGCAGGAGCCAGAAGTCAATTTGGCGCGGATCTGCGAGCGTTACGGCGGAGGCGGCCACGCCCGCGTTGGCGCAATCTCATTCCCGGTGAACCAGCACGCGGCCGCTATCAAAGCGTCGCAAGAAATTGTCACTGAACTGCGTGCCGCCATTCGTCAAAAAAATGCCACTCCGCAGCAGAAGGGCTGAAATCGTATGAGAAGTGCGAAGACTCCTTTGGTGTTCCTTTCACTGGTGGCCGTTCTTGTTCCTTGTTTTCTCATCGCCCAGACTATGCCCAACGAGACTCTCCTGGCCCTCAGCAAGCGCGACCACACCGTGGCTATCGTGGATCCAGTCACGCTGAAAGTGATTGCAAAAGCCCCGGTCGGGAACGATCCGCACGAGGTCAACGCCTCCGCAGATGGCAGGACCGCCTACGTCTCCAATTACGGCGGAGGAAGTTTCAATACGCTTGCCGTCATCGATCTGATTGGCCAGAAAGCACTCGCGTCGATTAACCTCGGTCCGCTGAGAGGACCGCATGGGCTCGATTTCAAAGGCGGCAAGCTCTGGTTTACTGTTGAGGGATCTAAAGCCATCGGCAGCTATGATCCTGCCACACAGCAAGTTGACTGGATCCTCGGCACTGGCCAGAATCGCACTCACATGATCTACGTCTTCGACGATCTCAAACATATTGTGACCACGAATGTCAGTTCCGGCACTGTGAGCTTGATCGAAAGAACACCGCCTCGTACCGGAGGAGGCCCTCCCGGCGGCGATTGGGACGAAACTGTGGTGAAAGTGGGCAACGGTTCAGAAGGATTTGACGTGTCCCCAGACGGAAAAGAAATCTGGGTCGCGAATGCGCAAGACGGCACCGTCTCGATCGTCGACGTAGCCAGCAAGAAAGTGGTGGACACGCTCAAAGCCAACGTCTCGAGCGCCAATCGCTTGAAGTTCACTCCGGATGGCACTCACGTGCTGATCTCCGGTCTTCGATTGGAAGATGTGGTCGTTCTCGACGCGCACACCCGAAAAGAGGTGAAGAAGATTACAGTCGGACACGGTGCCGCTGGAATCCAAATGCAACCGGATGGTGCCCGTGCATTCGTCGCAAGCACCCCCGATAGTTACGTCGGGGTAATCGATCTCAAATCGCTGGAACTAACAGGGAAAATCGATGTAGGTCCGGAGCCCGATGGCTTGGCGTGGTCAGTGATGCACTAGTTGACCTTGTAGAGGAAGCGTCATCCTGCCCAGCCGCAGTTCAGGCCGAGCGATGGATCTCGCGGCGCAGACAGACCCGGCGCTAAGGGCTTCAGGTAATTTCTTTACCGAACTGACGTCTCCATTACCGTCCCGCCCGCAAAGCAGTTGGCTGCATTTCCGTCGGCAGCCGTCCGAATCAGTCCTGACTGATCCGCGCAGAACGCCTTCCGTCCAAATGTATTCGCGCCCGGGGCGGCTGAAAGATGAAAAGTGCGAGCCGGAGCGCCCGTGCATCCTGACAAGGTAAATACAAATCCATACCGCTTGCCGCTGGCCAGCCCACTATTGATCAGCATCGCTTGATGTTCATTCGGCTCTCCACTACCGAAGCCATCCAGGTCCGACAGCGTGCAGGTATAACCCGTATTCGGATATGTCGCAGCGTAGGTGGTTTCCGCCGTAAGGATCGTGCGCATCGCCGCCGTCACCGTTGCGTCGCTGCCCGACGGCGGCATAGAACTCTCCGGTGGTGGCGTGAACGTGCTGGCGCTGCCACCCTGTTGCATGCCTGTGCTCGTAACGCTGACCTGCGGCTTCATCTTTTCGGTAAGTGCCTTAAGCAGATCGGGATCAGCCAGGGGCAACCGGATCGTTACTGCCAGCTCATTCAGCCTCCAGATCTTTGCCTCTTGCTTCATCGAGAACGTGAAGCGTGGCATGAAAGGCGTCCGCTGCGGTTGCCCGTCCTTATAAGTCCGAAATGACAATTCAATGTCGTCCTGATCTCCTCGCAGCGCGTCTTTCTCCACCGTCACTTCAAGCTTCTGCCCAGTTTTTGAATCCTCCGCGGAGAGCAGCACCGAGCCGGTCTCAAAGGTCTGCAACTCGTGTCCCTCAGCGTGAAACTGAGTCGCTAATGCCGAATACTGCTCTAGGCCGGCCATCGCTCCCGACTTCTCCAGAGCCGCTCGGGTCGCCTCCGGCAGGTGCCTCACAAACGTTCCTGCAGTCTTACTGAAGAACATCTCCAGTACCGCCTGCCGCGCTGTCTGTGCCGCTGGACTTTGCTGCGCCGCAACTCCGCTCGCCGAAACTGCAGTCAAGATAATCGAAAGGAAGACTCTTTGCATCAGGGATTCCTCGGCCCTGAGCGTGGCATATCCCGAGGCCATCATCCAGTTACTGAGGTAAGACGGCACCCCTTATTCCATGGCTTGTCGTATGGGAGAGCCGGAATGCGCGTGATACCCTGAATTGATTTTCTCGTTATTCATGCAAAAGTCCGGAAAAAAGCCTGACCCGCACCGCCGCCAACGGCGCGTGCTTCGGGCCGTCGCCAGCTTCGAATTTTTCAAAGGTATCTTCGTAGTCGTGATGGGAGTTTGTGCGCTGGCGCTCGTACACAAGGACACCTGGCTGATCGCCGAGAGTCTTCTGGCTCTCCTTCACATCAGCACCGATCATCGTTTTGCGCAAAGTTTCTTGGATTTTGCTGACAGCATTACCGACGCCCGGCTCTGGGCCGCTGCTCGCATCGCTTTCGCCTACGCTGCACTGCGTTTTACCGAAGCCTATGGTCTTTGGAAAGAACGTACATGGGCCGAATGGATGGCCAGCGTCTCTGGAACCCTGCTACTCCCTCTGGAAGTTCGCGAACTGTTCCGCGGGGTCACATTCTTCCGTTGTGCTTTGTTGATTGGCAACATAGCCATTGTTCTCTACATGGTTTACATCATCCTTGCCAACCGTCGAGAGCGCAGGGCCATACTGCACCCGCTCCCGAGCCAAAACCCGCGCCCATAGCCAGATTCAGGCCGAAAGCGCTGGCATTTCTTTCTCTCCAGGTCCATAATTCTTTCCAGTGTGATTGCCGTTCTCGGAGGTGCACATGCGGCTTCTCCTGTCTCTTCTTGTCCTCCCGCTAGCGGGACTTTCCCTCGCACAGGACGCCAATTTCCCCGCAGGACCTCAGTACCTGGTCACAAGCGGTTCACCGATGCTCCTGCGGTCGATTGCCACACCATCTCTGTCACTGAATGCACCGATGCCAGATCCGTATATCGACCAAACCCAATTAGCAGGCGCCGTCGTCTCCACTCCCTATCCAAGCGTTCCCGATGCGTTTTGGTCCGGTGTTTTTTGGGGGCAGGATAAACCCGTCACTCCTCGCGTCATTACGCCCAGCGTGACTCCAGAGCAAACAGCCCTTTACACCTATGCGACCGCCAACCAGCCATTGGCGGCTGAGGCCGTAACGTCACCGGAGACGCCCGAAGTTTCCATTCAGTCCAGCGTCATCGAGATCACCTCCGCTCAGATGCCTGCCAACTTGCCAGCCAGCCTCTTCGATCCTGGGGTAACCGGAACGGCAGATACCGTATCGCTCCTCAACCGCGGATACGGAATGTCCCTGGCAGACCTTGCGAGATATTGGAAATCGCACAGACGCCCTTCAGCGCACGTCTTTACCAACGAAGACCTGAATCGCAAGTAAAACAACTGGTTAAAATATTTTGGCGCGGACAAAGCAGCTTCACCGTGTGCTTCGGTGTGCTCCTCGCTGATCCGAGAACTCCTCGCGTAATCGGGATGCGCACTCGCCCCAAGATGTAGAAAGAAAATCCTTACGAATTCCTTATGTCTTTAGCGCGAGGATATACGTTTGCGCGGGCATCTGTAGCTTGTGCTTGTTGTATTTGTCGAAGTGAGATTTCAGTTGTTTTTCAGGTGGGCCCTGTATCGTGCCGCCGGGAGAAAGTACCTGCTCTCTAAGGAAACATGCCAGTACGAGAGTTCGTTGAGACCGATGTCCCAGAGGTTGTAACTCTCTACTGGAACTACTTGGCCGGGCGAGCCGGGCCAGTTCCCGCAGAACTTCGCGATTCTTTCAGGGAACTCTATTTTTCCAATCCTTTGTCGGATGCAAGTCCCTCCTTCATTTATCAGGATGTTTCGGGCGCCGTCCTTGGTTTCATGGGTGTAACCACACGAACCATGTTGCTCTCAGGTCAACCGGTTCGGGTAGGCTTTGCCGGCAATTTTGTGGTCCATCCGAGAAGTCGCTCCAGTGTTGTCGCCCCTGGTCTTTTAGGGGCCTACATCGGGGGGGACCAGGATCTATTGATTACGGATACAGCGAACGACATTTCTCGCCATCTGATGCAGCGTCTCCGATTTCAAACAATTCCGGAACTCAACATCCATTGGGCTCGAGCTGTTCGGGCATCTCAATACCTGATTCATGGCTTAGCGCGCGGAATGAGTCCAAGGGCCTCTACGACTCTCCAGTTCGCCACAAGGCCGCTTTGGGGGATCGCCGACCGCTTGGCTGCAAACATCTTTAGTCATTCGGGCAAATCTAGGAAGCCGCTTTACGCCGCGGAGTTGACGGTTGAGTCGCTACTCGATTGCCTCACCGAGTTTCGCAAAGGCTGCGCCCTTCGAGCGCAATACGGCGCTGAAGAACTTCGGTGGCTTCTCCGCTTCATGGGGCGGAACTGCAAGCGCGGAACTCTGCGGGGCGTGTTGCTCCACGACGGCGATCAGAAGACCGTCGGCTGGTACCTCTACTATGCAAAACGTGGCGGCATCGGTGAGGTGGTCCAAACTGAAGGCGCACCCGATCTATTCACAGACATCTTCAGGCACCTTTTAGAGGATGCGCTAGAGCAAGGCGTCATTGCACTTCATGGCCGTGCTGATTTCCGTCGTCTTGCGGACCTCTCGGATCAGGGTTGCTTCTTTACCTGCCGTGGCGGATGGACACTCGCGTTCACTCGGCGGGCCGAAATCATGGATATTTTGCAAAGCGCAGATGTATCTCTGTCGCGCCTTGATGGCGAGTGGTGCCTGGACCCAGGGGATTAACAATTACTACTTGTGAAACCTGCTCGAAGGTTTCGTTCGACCTGTCGGCTTTTACAGATTTTCGTTAGGGGAGTGTCGAACCGAACTCGCGTCATCCGCGACCGACCGCCAACGTGTTAGCCTGAGATGCCTTTTATCATGGCGAACCGCATGAACTCCAATCCTACCCACCTCGACCTGCAGGCCACTGCGAAGCAGATTATGCAGGAACACGGATTTGATCCGGTTTTTCCGGCGGAAGTATCAACTCAGCTCGCCAGCCTGAGTGAACCCTCGAAGGTAGTCTCAGGCAGAGATGTCCGTGATCTCCGTAGCCTGCTTTGGTCTTCAATCGACAACGACACGTCTCGCGATCTCGACCAGATCGAAGTCGCAGAACGCGTTTCGAATGGCGACGTAAAGATTCTGATCGGTATTGCTGATGTCGACGCTTACGCTGCCAAGCAGACTCCCATCGACCAGCACGCTGCCCGCGAAACCACCACGGTCTACGCCGGTGTCTGCAACTTCCCGATGCTGCCCGAGCAGCTCTCCACAGGAGTCAGTTCGTTGCTGGAAAACCAGGATCGGCCAGCCGTCGTAACCGAGTTTGTAGTCGGCTCCGATGGAACCGTAAAGTCATCAAGTGTGTACCGCGCAGTCGTGCGTAATCAGGCGCAACTGCAATACAACTCGGTTGGAGCGTGGCTGGAAGGGAAAGCCACAGCCCCGCCTAAAGTATCTGCGTCTAAGGACTTGCAGGAACAACTGAAATTGCAGGATGAGGTAGCACGGAAGCTCAAGGACCAGCGATTCCAGCACGGCGCGCTCAGCCTGCAAACCGACGAACTTCATCCGCTTGTGCTCAACAACCAGGTCGTCGATGTGGTGAAGCAGCAGAAAAATCACGCCACGGATCTGATCGAAGATTTCATGATCGCAGCGAACGGCGTGGTTGCGCGTCTGCTGGAAAACGTCTCCTCTTTGCGGCGCATCGTACGTACTCCCAAACGCTGGGATCGCATCGTGGCACTCGCCGCCACCAAAGGCGAGAAGCTTCCGGCCCAACCAGACTCAAAAGCCTTGAACGACCTTCTTCTACGCCGCAAGGCGGTCGATCCCGATCACTTCGCCGATCTCTCCCTCACTGTAATCAAGCTGATCGGTCCCGGTGAATATGTCCTCGAGCGGGCCGGAGAGCCTGCCCCCGGCCATTTCGGTCTCGCCGTGCAGGACTATACCCATTCCACTGCACCGAACCGTCGCTTTGCCGACGTGGTTACGCAACGCCTGATCAAAGCCCTGCTTGCGGGACAGAAGAATCCATACTCTGATGACGAACTCACCGCCATTGCCTCCAACTGCACATTGAAAGAAGATGCTGCCCGCAAAGTGGAACGCGAGATGTCCAAGCGGCTCGCCGCAATCGCCTTTCAGAAATCAGTCGGGCAGGTCTTCGATGTCATTGTTACGGGAAAGACCGACCACGGCACGTTCGTCCGCGTTCTTCAACCGCACATCGAAGGCTTGCTTGCACAAGGCGGCCAAGGACTCGATGTGGGCGACAAAGTTCGCGCCAAGCTCATCCGTACCGATCCCCAGAAGGGCTACATCGATTTCGCCCGCGCTTAGCGGGATCACGTTTGATGCCAAATTGCAGATGGTCACCCAACAAGACAATAGTGCCCGGTGAATTTGCACGCTAAGCTCGTGACAGGAGCTAGTGCGGATGCGATTGGGGCATATGTTTGTCTAGATGGAGCAATCTCGTTTGTATCCCTCTGACCGTGCTGCTTCCGGTGTCACTTGTAGCCCAGCAAACCGCTGGCGCGATGTTACATAGCACGGGTTTTGGGGTCTATGTGAATGAAAGTGCTGCGCCCTCATCCCTTGCCATCTTTCCCAACGACCTGATCAAGACACAAAAGGGTGTCGCCGCGCGTATTGAAGCTACAGGCTCGTCGGCCGACATCAATTCCGAGACCGTCGTCCAATTCCAGTCCGACGAACTGGCTCTCGACCATGGCAGCGTCGCCGTCAATACCATTCGAGGAATGCGGGTCCGCGTCGGCTGTATTACTGTCACTCCAGTACACGACGATCAAAGAACGAACTATCAGGTCCTCGACGTCAATGGAAAGGTGACTGTCTCAGCTCTAAAAGATGACGTCTATATCGACGCTCATTCCAAAAATACGCAGTCGATGAGAGAGCGTGAGAAAAACCGTAGCATCGTGCACCAAGGGGAACAAAAATCCCGCGAAGAAAAATGCGGAGGGGGATACCTGAGACCTGACGTGGCAGCCACCGGCAGCCCTCTGGACTCGCCCTACGCCATCGCCGGCGCAGCTGCCGCAATTGGCGGAATCGCGTGCATGGGCCTCTGCCATAACGATGATCCGATCAGTCCGTCCGTGCCAGCTAAAAAGCCTTAAGCATCCTCCCGGGCTTATGTTCGAACCGTTACTCCGTGACTACCGCCTTCACCAAATTCCTCGGATGGTCCACGTCGTAGCCCTTTTTCGTAGCGACATGATACGCGAACAACTGCAGCGGAATTACCTCCAAAATCGGAAGTAATAATTCGGGAGCATGTGGCACGTAAAAAACATGTTCCGCGATCGCGCCGACTTCTTGGTCGCCTTCCGTAGCCACCGCCACCAGCGCTCCTCGACGCGATCTGACCTCTTTCATGACCTCGAGAGTGCGGCGATAGCGCAGCACGGAATCAGGGTCATGACGATCAAAAGTCGCCAGTATGACTACCGGTAGTGTCTCGTCGACGAGCGCATTAGGCCCGTGCTTCAGTTCTCCTGCGGGATAGCCTTCCGCGTGCGCGTAGGAGATTTCCTTTAACTTCAATGCGCCTTCGCGGGCAATCGCGTAATGCACTCCACGGCCGAGGTAGAGAAACTTCTCAGCCTTGAAGTGCACGCGACCGAACTCCTCCGCTGATTCATCCCAACGCCCGAGTTCGGTTTCAATCTGCTGGGGAAGGCGCAGCAGGGACTGCAGATCGGTGCGAGTTACTTCCGAGGTCATACGCCCACGTTTGCGCGCGAGGAACAGCGCCATGAGGTAGAGAATCGTAAGCTGAGTAGTAAAACTCTTCGTGGCTGGAATTGACTTCTCCGGGCCGGCTCCTGAAATCAGTGCAGCCCCTGCCTCGCGGACGATCGTCGTATTGGGCACGTTCGAGATGGCAATGGTCTTCACTCCACGTGTCAGAGCCTCGCGCTGGGCCGCGATCGTATCGGCCGTCTCACCCGATTGCGTAATGACCATCACGATTGGATCGACCGCCGCATGCGTCGAGCGGTAGCAGTATTCGCTGGCATATTCAACATCGACGGCTACTCCGGAAAGATCTTCGATCATGATCTCGCCTGCCAAACCCGCATGCCGACTCGATCCGCTGGCGGCCACGATTAGTTTTTCGAACGTCCGAAGCGCGCTCTCGATCGGCTGCAATTCTCCCGGAAAGATCACGTCATTCTTCAGGTGTTTCCCGATCGTCCGCGCGATGGCCGCGGGTTGTTCATAGATCTCCCGGCGCATGGCGTGAACAAACTTGTCGTTCAGTGCGTTCTGCTTATCTTTTGCAGGTGTCATGATGAGTGAAATTGAGAGTAAACGATGTTCCGCCTTACATCAAACGAACCGCCGCATCGAGACAGCAGGGCTAGGCTGTCGACGCGGTCCCTTCAAAGTGGGCTTCGATCTCCTCGAGCGTCTTTCCCTTGGTTTCCGGCAAGAACCAGGTTGCCGTGATGAAATAAATCACGGTGCAAGCGGCAAAGCCAAAGAACATCGTCGAGTAGCCATACTTTCCCACCGTTGGCAGAAAAATGGCTGCGATGGTGGTAGAGACCGCCTGGTTCAGCAAAAGCGCAATGCTCATACCATTGGAGCGAATACGCGTAGGCATCAGTTCCGACAGAGCAAGCCACACGCAAACCCCGGGACCCACGGCGTAGAACGCCATAAAGATGAAGAGTGTAATGGCGACGAACCAGCCGTTACTCGATGTCGGAACCGGCGTAACGAAAGCATTCACGATTCGCAGTGGTGCAACCCTCGCGGCGTTCAAATCCGAAAAAGGGTTCGAGAAAAAGGCGATGATCTTATTGGCCGGTACGCTGTCTTGCCGATTGATCTCAACCGGTTTAGCCGCAATGGCGTCAGAGCGCAAAACTGGTGTCGCAGCGCGAAAGTCTCCATAGGAATAAATGACGACCAGTGAGTTATTTCCAGATCGCACTTCATCATTGGCTCCAGCGAGCGCAGTCTGGTACGTCAACGTGGCTTTCTGGTCCGGCGTCACGAGCTTTTGCACAAGATCTTTGACGTCGATGCGCTGAGTTTCTGTGCGTCGGAAAATGATTCCTGTGCACAACATCGAGATAATAATGCCCGCGGTTCCGATGCCAAGCAGGAACTTTCGCCCTTTGCGATCGACCAACGCCACGCCAAGAGCCGTGACGGCAAAATTGATGATCGTGAAAGCTACGTATCCCCAGTGCGAAGCTACGTCGGAGAGTCCACTCTGCAACAGAATGTTTGTGTTATAGGCGATGATCGAGTTGATGCCCGTGGTCTGATTGAAAGCCAGAATGATGCACGCCAGCACGAACGGGATGACGTGTTTCCGCCGGAGCAGGGAATCCTTGACCCTTAACTCGGCAGGCCCTTTCGGTTCTACGCTGCTGATTTCCTGCATCTCTCGCAGCTCTAGCGTGGCTTGTTCAGCCGTGCGCGAGCGGAGCAATGCCGCATAGGCACCGTCTCTCTCCCCCCTCCGCAGAAGCCAACGAGGAGATTCCGCAACCATGAAGCTGCCAATCACAAACAGAATTCCAGGCGGAAGGGATACCCAGAAAATTCCGCGCCAGGCTGAATCCTGGAAGGCGAGCAATCTCGCAGAATCGTTGAGCTTAGCGACCTCATCGACGCGGAAACTGAAGTAGGCTCCAACCAGCGCAGCCGTGACGATCCCAAGTGTCAGCAGCCACTGAAACATTCCAGTTCCTTTGCCCCGGTTCGACGCGGTGAGACATTCGGCAAGGTAAAGCGGAACCACAACGCCGATCAGCCCGGCGCTGACCCCTTGAAGCAGTCGCCCAAAAACCAGAGACCCATAGCTGTGCGATAGCGCGATTACAGGAATGCTCACGACAAACATCACGCCGCTGAGTGCCATCAGCGATCTGCGCCCCATCCAGTCGGCGAGCAATCCGGCAAAGAGCGTCGAGATCACGCTCCCGAGCAGCACAGCTGCGACCACCGTCGAGAGCTGACTCCGTGTTAAATTCGAAGTCGCCTCGAGGTAGGGTAGCGCGCCGGCAATGATGCCTACATCGACGCCGTAGAGCAAGCCTCCGAGGCCGGCAACAATCAGAAGAAATCGGTTATAGAAGACTTTCTTGTCGTCGAGGACCGAGGAAGCGCTGGTCGCCATTTGAGATGTCATAAAGGATTGTTGAGCCCACACCTGTCTCTGCGGAGAACATTACGATTCGCCGCAGTGCACGCTTAATGGTGACATTGCACCCTGAATTGTAGCCCAGAGACGCACCCATCCCATCCAAAGTGCTATACATTCCGACGAAATGATATGGTACGGATTTCCGGAGCCCTGGGATGGATACACCTACCTCTGGATGGGTAGGCTGAAGGAAAACACGGACCCACTTCCCAACTGGCTCACTAGGCCGATAGCTCCTCCGTGCGCTTCGACGATCACTTTGGCGATTGCCAGCCCCATTCCTGTCCCGGGCGCGGTGTAACGTTGATTCTGTCCGCGATAGAATTTTTCGAAAATCAACGATTGTTCAAACGAATCAATGCCCGGCCCGCGGTCGGCAATGCTGGTAACAACCTTTTCGCCTTGCACTTCGCTGGTGACGCGAATCGGAGCGCTTGGAGGCGAATACTTTCCGGCGTTCTCCAGCAAGTGCATGAGCACTTCTTGAATGCGCTGCACATCCATACGCGCTTTTGGCAGGTTGCGAGCTATGTTGACTTCTACGGGATGTCCGTCGAGCGCCGCCGAAGCATCCGACAGAGCCGGCTTCAACGCTTCTTCGATCGAATGTGGTTGCACGTCAAGCTTAAACATGCCGGAGTCGAGTTGCGCCATCTCCGCCGCTTCGCCGACGAGCCGGTTTAATCGATCCGTTTCTTCGTCAATGACCGACAGAAGATCGCGCCGTCCAGAATCGTCAAGCGAAGCTCCAGACAACAGCGTGGTCACACTGGCTTTGATCGAGGTCAGCGGAGTACGGAACTCATGCGTCACCGAATCCAACAAAGCTGTGCGCAGGCGTTCGTGTTCCTGCTCGGCCCGATTCTTGCTCAATGCTTCGAGGGCGCGAGCCCGTTCAATCGCGAGCCCCGCAAGGCTCCCGAGAGCATCTAGTGTTTCTCGGGAGAGCTCGGCGCCCCTTACCCCTAGAGCCCCTACGGTTCTCATGCCAAGGCGCAATGGGACATACGATACGCCACCCTGCGTAATCGGTTCTCCCCGCAGCAAAGTTGAGCGCAGCACATTTTCTTCGAAGACGGCATCGAGCGAGGATCGATACACGGTAGGCTGATCTGCCGCCATCGCGACGACGCTCCCAACGGAAAATGTGTCCTGCACATATTTCGGCAAGGCGTTCAGGAGTTCCAGCACGTTATCCGAAGCCAGCAATCGTTGGCTGAGTCCATAAAGGCGCTCTACTTCGCGTCGTCGCTGTTTTGCTCCTTCCGCCTCACGACGGGCACGCTCTGCCAAATTGCTCGCCACCAGCGCAGTCACCAGAAAAGCAAACAAAGCTACCCAGTTTTGTGGATCGGCGATAGTGAACGTTCCCACCGGCGGCAGAAAGAAAAAATTAAAGGCGGCCGTTGCGATCACCGCCATCACGAATGCGTAACGAAGTCCCCAATACGCCGATGTCAGGAGCACCATCACGAGAAACATGAGAGCGACGGTGGTCTGATTGACGTGAAGCCGATAAGCCCCGGCGGTGACAACTGCAATTGTTGCGACAACGACCGAATAACGCACGGCTTGTGTGCGAACGTCCGTTTTCACACACGCATTGTACGACGCACGTGACAATTTGCCAGTCGCGCAAGCACAATAGCTGCGATGGCGAAGACCCCCGAGGAGTGGCTGCAAGAGATTTCTCCTGAGAAGCCGCGCGGCATCTTCAAACTGTTTCTCGGCTACGCTCCCGGAGTAGGCAAGACCTACAGCATGCTTAGCGAAGCCATCCGACGCGCCAGTCGCGGCGAAGACGTAGTCGTGGGAGTTGTCGAAAGTCATGGGCGGAAAGCCACCGCAGAACTGGCGGGCAAGCTCGATCGTGTTCCTCCACGCAAACTCGAATACAAAGGCACGGTGTTTGAGGAAATGGATGTTGATGCGATTCTCGGCCGCAAACCCGCGGTCGCCGTAATCGATGAACTCGCTCACACCAATATCGAAGGAAGCAAGCATCCCAAGCGCTATGAAGATGTAATTGAGTTACTCGACGCAAGAATCGATGTGTTATCAACAATGAACGTCCAGCATGTGGAGAGCGTCGGTCCAACGGTTCAGCAGATCACCGGCGTACAAGTGCGTGAAACGGTTCCGGACTGGGTCATGCAACGCGTCGATGAAATCGTGCTCGCCGATCTGACTCCTCAAGCGCTGCAAAAACGCATGCAACGCGGTGACATTTATCCCGTGGATCGAGCCCAGCGTGCCTTGTCACACTTTTTTCGCCCGGGCAATCTGATTGCATTGCGGGAATTGGCGCTCCGGCAAGTGACGGGCGTCGTTGACCGTAGCCTGGACGCCTTTCTTGAAAAAGACGGAACACAGCCCGCACATACCGTGCGGGAGCGTATAGGAGTATGCGTGAGCTCCAACCCGGCCGCGCAGTACATCATTGCACGCGGCTCCCGCATGGCCCAGGCGATGGGTGGCGAGTTCTTTGTTTTTTACATCGATGTGGGCCGCGATACGCGACCCGAAGATCAGAAGACGCTGGCTGAGAACATCCGCTTTGCCGAGAACCTCGGCGCCCGGGTGATTCGAACTTCCGGCAACAGTATCGCCGACGGCCTTGCCCATCTCGTGCGTGAAAATCACATTACCCAGGTCATCTTCGGGCGGTCTGCCCGTACTGGCTGGCAGCGATATCTGTACTTATCGGCGATCCAGCGATTTCTTCGCGATTCGCCCTCGGTGGATGTCCATATCGTTACCCAGGAGGCCCGTTGATGCCGGATTCGCCTCACATTCTCGTTGTCGACGACGAGGCGCAGATTACTCGCGTGCTGCGCACCAGCCTTTCCGCTCAAGGCTATGACATTCGGGTCGCAAACTCCGGAGAGATGGCTCTGGAGATCATGAAGGACTGGCAGCCGAGCCTCATCATCACCGACTTGTCGATGCCGTCCATTGACGGCATCCAACTATGCCGTACCGTACGAGCTACGTCGCAGGTTCCGATCGTAGTTCTCTCCGTCCGCGACAAAGAGCAACAAAAGGTCGAAGCACTCGATGCCGGCGCTGACGATTACGTGACCAAGCCATTCGGCATGAATGAGCTCCTGGCGCGGGTCCGTGCGAACCTCCGCCGCGTCCCGATAGGCACTGAAGAAGATCCGGTCATTGAGGTCGGAGATTTTCGCATTGACACGGCCGCCCGCCGGGTTACGGTTCGACACCGCGAAGTTCGTCTTACTCCGAAGGAGTTCGAACTTCTCGTTTACATCGCGCGGCGTCCCGGTAAGGTAATTAACCATCGCACTTTGTTAGGCGCGATCTGGGGAGGACAGAGCACCGAGCAAGTCGAATATCTCCGCGTCTTTGTGGGCCAGCTCCGCAAAAAGCTTGAGCCCGACGCCGCCTCGCCGCGCTATGTCGTCACAGAACCCTGGGTCGGATACCGGTTCGAACCGGGCGAATAGCCTTCCTGCTCCGGCTCCTCCCGCAATTACGAACATTCTATGAACTCTTTATTCAATCTTTATGCCTCCGCGTATCCAATACGGTGAGACGGCAGGGAACGCACCACGCCCTGTTGGCTACAGCACGCGATTTGAAAAGGGGCTCAGCGGACATGCAGACAATTCAGGAAGTCAACGCGGAACAACTGGCGAAGCTATTCCACCATTATCACGAAGCCTTGCAGCACGATTGTGATTCGCACACAGATATTTCTTCCTCATGGGACCGTGCTCCCTATAACGAGCGTAAGCTGATGATTGCTGCCGCCCGGCTCGCTCTATTGGAGCTTTCCACCACACCCGAACCTACCAACCCTGGGCGCAAATATTACGCTAAGCCTGGAGAAGCGGACTGGGGCTGCTGACCCGTTCTAGAAATTCTCACGCGGGCCGGATCCTCTTTACGAAATCCTTATGAATTCTTAATCCCTGTTTTACGAGCGGGATAGTCAAATTATGTCTAGATTCCTGTCAAAAGAAATCTTCGATGGAGACCCATGCGACTCGCCCTCGTAGTACTGAGCTTAGGGGCCACGTTCTTCTTGGTCCGTGTGCTGGTAGCTCTGGTGAGGGAATTGATGTCTCCATCCGTGAAAGAACGGAAGGCGTATTGGGCAACGTTCCGACCCACGCGTAAGCGAGGAGAACTTATACAAATGCACCACGACGTGTTGATCCGAGATGTTCCCACGAGATCGGCCAAGAGGATCGCGATAAGTGTACTGATGGCCGTAGGAGTTGTGATTCCTTTGCACGGACAACAGACAACCAAAGGCCCCCAAGTCACCGACCCTCCGGAGTCGTCTGCCGTGTCATCAACCAGGAGCGATGCACAAGGGTCTCAGAACGTGCTGCAAGAACTTGATGCGATGAAGAAACGGATTGAGCAACTGGAAGCACAACTCAGGCAGAGAGACGGGGTGCCGCAGCCTCCGCCATCATCTGAGACGGCTGCGGCCGCCCCCAGTGCAGTGACAAAAAATGAAGCGTCGTCTGGCGGATCGCCGATTTTCCCCGGTCATGTCAGTCAGGAGTCTGTTGCTCCCGCTCAACCGCTGAAGGCCGAACCTTTCGCGTTCGCTGACTGGACCTGGTTGAACGGCAATCCGCGCACGAAAGAAGCTGCATTCGATTCCAAATTCTTTACTCCTGAAATCCGCGCGGACGTCGACTACACCTACGATTTCAATCACCCGAAGGACGATACGATCGGCGGATCGAGCGAAATCTTCCGCTCGAATGAGGTTGGTGTGACGCAGCTCGGCGTTGGCGGCGACTTCCATTACGATCACGTCCGGGCCCGTCTGATGACGCAATTTGGAATGTATTCCGAGACCACGCCGCGCAACGACGCCAGCTACTCGCGTGGACAATGGAATCTTGCGGACGCGTACCGATACGTCTCGGAAGCGTATGGAGGCTATCACTGGGACGCATTGCACGGAGTCAACGTTGATGCCGGCATCTTCATGTCCTACGTCGGCCTATTCAGCTACTACAACTTCGATAACTGGGCCTACCAGCCTTCGTATGTTTCGTCGAATACGCCGTGGTTTTTCACCGGCTTGCGAATTCAGGTCTTTCCCACCGAAAAGCTCAAAATCGAGCCGTGGATCATCAATGGCTGGCAGTCATACGCGCGCTTCAACGAGCGCTTGGGGTTTGGTGGACAGGTGCTATATCGCCCCACGGGTTGGCTCTCGATGCTGAGCAATAACTACGGCGCTGGTGCTGACGCACTTGGAATTACGAACCGCACACGCTATCACACCGACAACAGCATCGAGGTGAAGTACTACGATCACCCCGAACGTTTTCTCGACAAGATGGCATTTTCGCTGACCGGCGATATGGGATGTGAGAGCGGGGGCGGCGTAAATTGCACGACTAATCAGAAGAATGCCGCAGGCCAAATCGTCTCCTATAAACAGAGTTTTCTCGGATACATGCTCTACAACCGGTGGTGGTTCCACACAGATCGATACGGATTAACGCTGGGCGGAGGCAAGATCAACAACCCGGGCCGATATCTAGTTCTTTTGCCCCCGATCGATGGGGCGACTGCGACATCCGGCACTCCGTATTTCACCGAGAATCCGGGCGATCCTTTTAAAGCGTGGGACATGTCGGCAACGTATGACTACATGCCCAGTCAGTACATCACGTTCCGCTGGGAGTTCAATCATCGCCATGCCACCGTGCCTTATTGGAGCGGCCCCGGAGGCATGACACCTCCCGGCGGCAACAACGGCAATCCCGCCGCGGTGATTCCTGGTTGGCAGCCTGATCTTCGTAAGACCGAAGACCGCGCCACTATGGCAATTTTGGTGAAGTTTTAACCACAGGAGCATGCGTATGCTGGAGCCACCCATTGATCACACTCTTAAAAGCTGTGGAAACAAGAGGAAGGTAGCTACGGCCTATGAAGCCTTATCCGGCATATGCGTTGATTGTGCTTCTTTGTGTAGCGGCAGCATCCGGGCAAGAGACAAAAGTAAAAGCCAGGAACTCGCCTGAAGGTCTTGAATACCGTGTCAAGCAACTGGAATCGGAAGTGACAGAACTGAAACGAATCATCGGGCAACTACAGCCGGGCGTGGCCGCCACTGCTAACGGTATCCCCAGTGCGCCGCAATTGGTCGAAGTGTCGGAACGCGTAGCTTCGTTGCCTCCCACAAGTGATCCCGCACCGGTTATCACGGCAGACGATCGGAAGAACCTCGATTTCCTGCGCGATACCACCATCAATCTGGGCCTCGACACGTATTACGGATACAACTTCAACAATCCAACCGGCCGCGTGAATCTGTTGCGAGCCTATGACGTCCTAAGCAACGAATTCAGCTTGAATCAGGCGAACCTGGTCCTCGAGCACGCGCCGAACGTCGGTTCTGGACGCCGCTGGGGTGGACGTCTTGACCTGCAGTTCGGTCAGGCCACAGACACGCTGCAAGGGAATCCCGCGAATGAGCCTCGACCGCAGATCTATCGCAACATTTTCCAGGCCTACGGCACGTATGTCGCTCCGCTAGGCAAAGGCCTCACGGTCGATTTCGGAAAGTGGGGAAGTTCGCTGGGAATCGAGGGGAACTATACCAAAGATCAGATGAACTACTCGCGTTCGTTCTGGTTCGGCTTCCTCCCGTTCTATCACATGGGCGTACGGGCAAGCCTTCCCGTGAACGATCGATTCAGCCTGAACTATTGGGTAGTGAACGGCACCAACCAGGTCGAGGCGACTAACGGTTTCAAAGATGAGTTGTTTGGATTCACGGCAAGACCGACCAAGAACATCAACTGGACAATGAATTACTATGTCGGCCAGGAACATCCCGACCGCGTCCCCGCGTCTAGTTGTGGCCCCATTCCCGTCCAGCCCGGTTTGTGTTTTGTCGGTATTTCTCCCGCGCCGAATGGACGTACCCACATCTTCGACAGCTACGTTACGTGGCAAGCAACACGCAAGTTGACCTTCGCGCTGGAGGGGGACTACGTCATTCAGCGCCTTTGGAAAAACGCGACGACCGGCGAATCGTCGGCTCCAGCGCATGCGGATGGCGGCGCTGCCTACGCTCAGTATCAGTTGACTCCGAAGGTCACTTTGGCCACGCGCGCGGAATACATGTCAGACCGCGAAGGGATTTTCAGCGGAATTTCTCAAACGCTGAAAGAAAACACCGTAACGTTCGACTACAAGCTTGCCAATGGATTCTTGATGCGTTACGAGTGGCGGCGTGATTTCTCGAACCAGCCGTCCTTCCTTTCGGACGTGCAGGGAGTTCTCAAGAAAGATCAGAACACCGCAACCCTTGGGCTGGTCTGGTGGTGGGGACGAAAGGAAGGTTCCTGGTAACCGTTGTGTTTAGGAGATTCACTATGCAAGACGCGCTTTGGATCGCAGTCACTATCGCATTCTTCGCAGTATCGATCGCTTATGTGCACTTCTGCGATCGAGTGAAATGAAAGAAGGATCTATGGACACGCAATCTCTTGTCATGCTCATCATCAGCGCTCTCACCACAATTTACCTGTTCTATGCGCTGCTGCGTCCGGAGAAGTTTTGACGGTGGAAATCATATGACCATTAACGGTTGGCTTCAAATTTTCGTGTTCCTCGCGCTGATCTTTGCCGTCACCAAGCCGATGGGAATCTTTATGGCGCGGGTCTTTTCCCGCGAGCGCACGTTCCTTGACCCGGTATTGCGGCCGATCGAGCGCCTTCTCTACAGACTCACCGGCGTCGACGAACAGCATGAAATGCGCTGGACGGAATATGCAACTTCCATGTTGCTGTTCAGCGCAGTCTCCATGTTGCTGCTGTATCTCATTGAGCGCGTGCAAGGTATGTTGCCCTTCAATCCTCAGCACCTGGCCGCCGTGACGCCCGAGCATTTGGCATTTAACACAGCCGCGTCGTTTACGACCAATACGAACTGGCAGGCGTATTCCGGCGAGACGACGATGAGCTATTTCACCCAGATGTCCGGACTCGCTTATCACAACTTCGTTTCCGCAGCCGTTGGAATCGCACTCGCGATTGCTTTCATTCGCGGCATTGCCCGCCGCCAGATGCAGACCCTCGGCAACTTCTGGGTCGATATGGTGCGCGCCAGCCTGTGGGTGCTGCTGCCATTTTGCGTTGTTGGCGCTCTCCTGCTCGTATCGCAGGGCGTCGTGCAGAACTTGAAGCCCTATGACATGGTCAAACTGATCGAGCCGCAACAAGTGCAGCGTGTCGGTTCAGACAGCAAACCCGTCGTCGACGCAAATGGCAAGCCCGTAATGGACACCGTCACAACTCAGACCATCGCGCAGGGTCCGGTGGCTTCGCAGGAAATCATCAAGGAATGGGGAACCAACGGCGGCGGCTTCTTCAATGCCAATAGCGCCCATCCATTCGAGAACCCGACTCCGTTGTCGAATCTGATCGAAATGTTCAGCATCTTCGCAGTTTCTGCCGGGCTTACTTACACCCTTGGCCGCATGACCGGATCGCCGGCTCACGGATGGGCGGTCTGGTCTGCCATGGCAATTTTGTTCTTGTGCGGAGTGACGGTTGCTTACTGGGCAGAATCGCGCGGCAATCCGCTCTATCCGGCCACCGTCTCGCAAAACGAAACTCACGCACAACCGGGTGGAAACATGGAAGGCAAAGAGACCCGGTTTGGCATCGCCAATTCAGCCTTGTTCGCGACCGTCACGACCGATGCCAGTTGCGGCGCCATCAACGGTTGGCATGACTCCTTCACCCCACTGGGCGGGATGGTCCCGCTCGTCAACATCATGCTGAGTGAGGTCATCTTTGGTGGTGTCGGCGCTGGGATGTACGGCATGCTGATTTACATCGTTCTGGCGGTCTTCATCGCCGGACTTATGGTCGGCCGCACGCCTGAATACCTGGGCAAGAAGATCGAAGCCTATGACGTAAAGATGGCGATGCTGGTGTCGCTCGTGTTCCCGCTCGTCATTCTCTCCCTGACGGCAATCTCTATCGTGAAAGGCTTCGGCACCGCTGGCATCAGCAATGCCGGCCCTCACGGCCTGAGCCAGATTCTGTATGCCTTCACTTCTTCCGCCGGAAATAACGGCTCCGCGTTCGGAGGCCTCACCGTCAATACGACGTGGTACGACACGGCCACCGGATTCACGATGCTCATCGGCCGTTTCTTCATGATCATTCCGATGCTCGCGATCGCGGGCAATCTTGCACAGAAGAAATATGTTCCGCCCTCCCTCGGCACATTCCCGGTCACCACGCCGCTGTTCACGTTTCTGCTGATCAGCGTGATTCTGATTCTTGGCGCCCTGACTTTTTTCCCGGCGCTCAGTCTCGGACCGATTCTCGAGCACTTGCTCATGCAGGTAGGAAAGACTTTCTAGGACTACTATGGCGACTCGTCGACAATCAATTTGGGATTTGAAGCTGGTTCGCAGTGCCTCTTGGAGTTCGATTCTGAAGCTGAACCCACGGAATATGATGGGCAATCCCGTCATGTTTGTCGTAGAGATCGGCAGTGTCATCACCACTACGCTTCTGGTCCTTCATCCGCACGAGGCGTTCCGGTTCAATCTGCAGATCACCTTGTGGCTGTGGTTCACCGTTCTCTTTGCGAATTTTGCCGAGGCCATGGCCGAAGGACGAGGCAAGGCTCAAGCCGAAACGCTCCGCAAGGCGCGCTCTGAAACCATGGCAAACCGTCTTCTATCGAGCGGCAAGACAGAGCAAATCGCGAGTGCAAAACTCCGAGCGGGCGACATGGTTGTCGTCTCCGCTGGAGAACTGATCCCCGGGGATGGTGAGATTACCGAGGGCGTCGCTTCTGTCGATGAATCGGCAATCACCGGTGAATCGGCTCCGGTCATTCGCGAAGCCGGTGGCGATCGATCGGCAGTTACGGGTGGCACACGAGTCCTCAGCGATCAAATCAAAATAAAGATCACCTCGAACCCAGGCGAGACTTTTCTGGATCGCATGATCGCGCTCGTGGAAGGCGCAGCGCGCCAGAAGACCCCGAACGAGATTGCCTTGAACATCCTTCTGGCCGGCCTGACGATCATCTTCCTCCTCGCTGTAGTGACGTTGCAGCCCTTCGCCATCTACTCGGGATCGCCTCAGACCGTTTTCGTGCTCGTCTCGCTTCTGGTGTGCCTGATCCCGACCACGATCGGCGGCCTGCTCTCTGCTATCGGCATTGCGGGCATGGATCGCCTCGTCCAGCACAACGTGCTTGCCATGTCGGGACGTGCGGTCGAGGCTGCAGGCGATGTCAACACGCTTCTGCTCGACAAGACTGGCACGATTACGTTTGGTAATCGTCAGGCTACCGAGTTTCTTCCTGCTCCAGGAGTTTCCGAGACCGACATGGCCGATGCCGCTCAACTCTCTTCTCTTGCCGACGAAACTCCGGAGGGCAGGTCCATCGTCGTCCTCGCGAAAGAAAAGTACCGCTTGCGCGGCCGCGAATTCGCAACCCACGAAGCTGAATTCATTCCGTTTACGGCCCAGACTCGCATGTCAGGAGTCAATCTGGACGGCCGTGAAATCCGCAAAGGTGCTGCCGAATCTATCTTTCGCTACATCGAGCAAAATGGCAACGGCTCAATGCCGCAGGAAGTTCGTGCCATCGTCGAACGAATCGCCTCATCCGGCGGAACGCCGCTCGTGGTCGCACAGAACAAACATGCCATGGGAGTGATTCACCTCAAAGATGTGGTCAAAGGCGGAATCCGCGACCGCTTTGCGCAACTGCGTTCGATGGGCATCCGAACGGTCATGATCACTGGCGATAATCCACTGACGGCCGCGGCCATAGCGCGCGAGGCCGGGGTCGACGATTTTCTGGCCCAAGCAACTCCGGAAGACAAGCTAAAGCTGATTCGTACCGAGCAGGCAGGAGGCAAACTTGTTGCGATGACGGGTGACGGTACGAACGACGCTCCAGCGCTCGCTCAAGCCGATGTCGGTGTCGCCATGAATACGGGCACTCAGGCTGCGAAAGAGGCCGGCAATATGGTCGACCTCGACTCCAATCCCACGAAGCTGATCGAAGTCGTGGAAATCGGAAAGCAGTTGCTGATGACCCGCGGCGCGCTCACCACCTTTTCCATCGCGAACGATGTTGCGAAGTACTTCGCCATAATTCCCGCGATGTTCGCTGCAACTTTCCCAGTGCTCAATGCACTGAACATCATGCATCTGAAGACGCCGCAATCGGCGGTGCTGTCCGCGGTCATTTTCAATGCGTTAATCATCATTGCGCTGATACCGTTGGCTCTTCGCGGCGTGACATATCGTGCGCTGAACGCGGAAGCGCTGCTTCGGCGAAATCTCTTTATCTATGGCGTCGGAGGGCTTATCGCCCCATTCGTCGGTATCAAAGCCATCGACCTCCTGATTACGGCGGTTGGTCTGGCGTGAGGACTGCAATGAAGAAAAATCTGATTACTGCATTTCTGATGACCATCGCTACGACAATCCTGCTGGGAGTGATTTATCCGCTGGTTGTGACCGCGATTGCGCAAGTTCTGTTCAAAGACAAGGCCAACGGTCAGATTCGTTATCGCAATGGCGAAGCGGTTGGCTCTCGCATCATCGCCCAAGAGTTCACTTCGGCAAAGTATTTCCATCCCCGACCTTCAAATGCTGGCAATGGATACGACGCGGCGAATTCAGGTGGTACGAACTACGGCCCTACGAACCAGAAACTGATCGAGAGAGTGCGCGCCGATGCGGCGTCCCTTCATCAGGAGAACCCGAATCAACCGATCCCCGTCGACCTTCTCACCACTTCCGCTTCCGGTCTGGACCCGGAAATCTCTCCTGCCGCTGCCGAGTTTCAAATTCCACGGGTAGCGCGTGAGCGCGGCTTTGCTGAGGGTGTTGTTCGGGGTCTGGTTCAGAAACACACGTACCAGCGCGATCTGGGATTGCTCGGCGAAGCCCGAGTGAATGTGCTGGAGTTGAACCTGGATTTGGACCAGCAGAGCGGAAAGCGTTAGACACTGACAGTGCTCTCGCCGGACTGTCTGTCCATTCTGTTCGGGATTTCTAATTTTTACGCTGATGCCAGTTTGTACCCCCGCGCATGCCAACTGCATCGATGTGGCTCGTCCCATATCGCGAAGCCAGAAAAATCATCGTGAGATAATGTCTAGGCCGCCCGCAGCTCAATCTGGCCCCGTAGCTCAGATGGATAGAGCAGCGGTTTCCTAAACCGTTGGTCGGCAGTTCGACTCTGCCCGGGGCCCCCATTTATGCCGGCTTGCCCGTCGCCTTTGCGTGCGGGTGCTGGAATCGAGAACTGTGCTCCGGCCGAAAAGCTGATGCACTTCTGAAATCGAACCCTAGTCCCGCGGCTAGGGAAGTATATGTTTCTCAATCCGCCGGTCTGGGAGTAACCACACAAGCGCAACAAGCGCATAACAAGCGCAGGAGATCCATGGCCTAACGAAGGCTAAAGGGATCGCCAGCAGATAAGTCAGCAAGCTGACCGCGCCCTTCCAATCGTTTCCAATGGACTTCGCGAGAATTGAATTTTTCCCGTGATGTGCAATCAAGCTTCTGGTGAGGATGAAATACGCAACCCCTGCAAAGAGCAGCATAACCCCATATATAGCAACCGGGAGAGGTGCATAGTGATTTTCCCCCATCCACGCAGTCGTGAATGGAACCAGCGAAAGAAAGAATAAGAGGACAAGATTAGCCCATAGAATTCCGCCGCTCACGTGTTCCGATGCATGCAGCAGGTGGTGGTGATTATTCCAGTAGATGCCGACATAGACGTAGCTCAGAACGTAGCAGAGAAACACCGGAAGTACGGAACTGAGAGCGTGCAGATCCGTTCCCTGAGGCACATTCATGTTAAGCACCATGATCGTGATGATTACAGCGAATACGCCATCGCTGAATGCTTCGAGCCGACCTTTACTCATCTGAAATTCCTCCACCCAGGATCTTGAAATCGTTGTGCCGGAAGTCCCCGGGAGCTCCCTGCGCACTCACAACATTCTCTCTCAGCCGCCAAATGACTAGATCAAGTCATGTTGTTGAAAGGGCCCGCCGTTCCCATGAAGTATTCGCCAAGGATGAATTACAACAAGCATGTTGAAGAAGTGCTGGCAGCTCCTGCGGAACTGCAAGAAAAGACCGAACGGGGCATTGTCTTAAAAAAAGCCGCCAGTCCTAAGGCCGGCGGCCAAATCGAACAATTGTTGACCTTGCTTTACTGTCCTTTAACGGTCATCGGCATTCTTTGTGGGCTGCCTAGGGTTTGTCGAACACTTTGTACGCAGCGCTCTCCGAGCCTGTTGTGCTGAAGCGTCAAGTAGACGGGGAGAGTACAGTTTGTTCGCGGCTTGAGTGGGTTGTTCGCATGGCCGCACGGCGGACTGTCATTGTAGAGGCGACGAAATCATTACCGTTCGGCACCGACATTTCGGACCAGTGAAGATGCGAACTTTTTCACAGCCTGAAAGATTGCGGTATTTCGCACACTGCGGAGGAAGAGTACAGATCGCTTGCAAAAGCGGCGTGGAAAGAAGTCAGGATCCGTTCTCGGTCCGATGGCTCTCCACCGACAGTTTTCGCAGCGACAGCCGTTCTCGATGGGCCAGCAACAATCCGCTCGGAATTACTGCTGCGAACGTGACCAGCCACAACAAAATTCCACAGCTCGTTGCCATCTCGGGGGGTACGTCGAATACATGGGATAGAACGGCGATCGTTGCCACTTGTGATCCCCCACCAACGGCAGGAAGCTGTAGCATCGATCCCAGCATGCTGGCGAAAATCAATATTAACAACTGCGATACGGGGATCTCCAGCGCAGCATCTCCGTAAGAATGGGTCACTTCGTGATACGCCAGCGCGATCATGTACCACATCCCCACGGACGCCACACTCAGCGCCGCTAAGGATGCAGGTCCGTGAATTGTATTCAGCCCCATGCCGAACTCGCGCACCTTTTGTGCCAGCTTGTGTCCGAGGTGCGACGGAAGATGCGAGAACCGGGCTTCCACCCATTGCGCCGCAGCCTCGCCGTTGTGCCCGATGGCTATGGCTGCCACCGTGGTTGCCGCCACCAACCCGATCAGAATGAATCCGGCATCGCGAAAACGCTGGTAGTACTCTGGGTGCGGGATCGACTGCAAGGCGCTCGGCAGGAAAATGGCCAGAGCCATCAAAACTGCGAATGCCCCGATGTCGAAAATGCGTTCCACCGCCCACACCGCGAGTTGTGACGAAAAAGGCAGGTCGGTCCGCCTCGCGATTAAATACGGTCGAATGAATTCTCCCGCCCTGCCCAGAAGGGCTATCCCGGTAAATCCCACGAGCGTTGGCGAAACCATTTCCGCCACAGACGTTTTTGGGCGAACGGGCCGCAGAAAGATTTTCCAACGAATCGCACGCACCACATACCCCAGGTAAATCAGGATGATTCCGTGCAGAACGTGACCCTTCTTGATGCGATGGGTCTGGCTCCAGAATGTGCTCCAGTCAAACGTTTGCCAATGCCGGTATTGCAGATAAACAAGAATTGCCAGAATGAGGAATACAACGATGCTGGCCAGGATGCGTTTTCTATCCATGTAAGGGGAGAGTCTCTGCGCCGAGGTCCCGAAATGCGCAGAGGGAAACGGCACCACTCAAGGTATATGAGTCGCAGGGCAGGGTCAAACTATTGCAGAGAATGAGTATCAGCTTGAGCAGTAGTTTTGGCCTGCACCGTACGGTTTGCAGCCGGAGGAGTTGCGGTGCGACGTCGTTGTGGGTTTGCATCTCCTGCAGTACTGTTCTTCAAGCCTGCTGCCTTTTGCTGCGCCAGTTTTTTCTTGTTGAAGTCTCTCACCACGCGCGCGACATAGGCCCGCGTCTCATAATAAGGAGGCACGCCCCCGAACTGTTCCACACGCTGTGGTCCGGCGTTATATGCGGCCAGCGCTCGCACCATGTCGAAGTTATATTTCTCCATCAACTCCCGCAGATACTTGGTGCCGCCCTCGACGTTGGCCTGCGGATCAAACGCATTCCGCACACCCAGTTGAGAAGCTGTACCCGGCATAAGCTGCATCAATCCCTGCGCACCCTTTTGCGAGACCGCGTGCACCTTAAAGTCGCTCTCGGCCTTAATCACGCTGCTGATAAGATCAGGATCGAGCCGGTAACGCCCGCTAGCCTCATTTACCACGGCGCTTAGATCGATTTGAGGACGGGCTGGAAATCCCTGGGTAGTCAAAGCCCTTCGCTGCACTGAGTGCAGAGAGCCGGGAACCTTGCCTTCTGGCGCATCTTCGTAGTGCTCAATCTCAGCCGTCGGCACATCGACGAAACTCGATCCATCTTCGCTTACATACAGCCGAGTGACATCGCCAACTACTTCCCGCCGCTCGTGCCTGATGGCGAAGCCATTCTTGAGCACCGCAATTTCACCGGCGAAGCAGGGAAGTACGCAAAGCACCATGAGTGCCAACAGTCGAGGCGCGAAGCGCAGATGTATCCCAAAAATCATTCTATTTCGATGCCTATCTCGAACGATGCGACCAGTCCTGATCTCTCGCCCTAGCTTCCAAACGCCAGTTCCACCGCGGCAGCCAGCCCGCACTCGTGGTTTCCGCCGGTAACCCGCCAGCCTCGTGTGCGGAGCTCCTCGCACGCATTTCCCATGATAACCGGATGACCGGCGAACTCAAGCATCTCGACGTCATTATGATTGTCACCGACGGCCATGACCTCTTCGCGCCGGTAACCTCGGTATTCGGCCCACCGTTCCAGAGCATGTCCTTTCGAACATCCCGTATTCAACACATCGATCATCGACAAGTCCCGATCCGGATATTCCGTCCGCAACACCGTCACCTTGCCGTCCATTCCCGCACGACCAAGCGTCCGCAGTGCAGCGTTCATTCGTTGCATGGTCCCGCAAAACATCGCTTGCACAGGATCGCTCACCAGCGCATTTTCGATCGGCACCACAAACTCGATGTACTCCATATTCTTTTCGAGCCAGCGCCGGATACTCGCCCCGAGCTCGTCCATCCGCTCAAGCACAATAGCGCCTTTGGTTTCCTTGTCAAATGTCAGAACGGTATTTCCCCGGAATTCTTGCATTGCCCCGCAAAGCTGCCGGCAGGTGTCGGCGGGCATCATGTCGCGATGAAATGTCTTGCCGCTCAATGAGCGCGTGACCGCGCCATTCGAACTGATCAGCCAAAGATCGAACCCCAGTTGTTTCGCAATCGGCAGGGCAAAAGTATGCCGCCGCCCGGTGACCAGAACAATTTCAATTCCGGAGGCATGCGCACGCCGCAGCGCCGCCATATCGCCCTCAGAAATCTGAAATTGTGGGTTGAGTAGCGTGCCGTCGATATCGGTCGCCAGCAGCCGTATAGAAGTTCTGGAAAGCGTCACCATCGTTAATGGTAACACCCCGCAGCGGATGCCTATTGGTGCTTTCGAGGAGCTGGGTAGATGATCTAAGTCCGCACCCGCCCCAGCACCTCGTTCGCTCTACGAAACCACGGCCGCTCCTGCCGCCGCAGATATCCCGGCATCGTCGGTTTCTTTTCCAGGATTTTCTGTGCCCAAACGCGAGCTTCGGCATTGCGGCCCTGTGACTCTAGGAACAATGCGTAGTGATAGTAGGTTTCCGACAGGGTAGAGATGCGCGTCGCTTCGCGGAACATCTCATTCGCCCTCTCGTTCTGTCCGGTTTGAGCGTAGGCCCAAGCCAGCAATCCCTTAGCGCGGTGAAAATCGTAGTTGGGATCCGTTGTAACCGTGCGCTCCAAATCCGGCAGCGCTGCCGCAAAATCTCCTAATGCAGCTTCCGCGACTCCCCGTCGATAAAACGCGTCCTCTGAGTTCGTCCTGGCCGCGATGGCCCGATCGTAAGCGGCCTTCGCCCGGGTAAAATCTCCGTCATCCAGATAGAGCAGGCCGAGTTCCTCGAAATTTTCCGCAGATGGATTATCGATGATCGCCCGTTCCAGCTCCCGAATCCGTTGCCTCCGCGGAAACACCTGAAACGAACCCCGCAGAAGCCCCGCATCCGGAACGACCTCCACTGCAATGTAGATTAATGCTCCGACCCAATGAAACAGGATTACAAACAGCCAAATGAAGTCTGGTCGTCTCTTGATGAAGTGAACGATTGCCACCACTCGTAGCAGAATGGCCCACCACGAAAAGGCGAAAAAGAGGAACGATCCCATGGAAATCGCACTATAGCATGCGCAGATACGTGCGCGCGGGAACCGACGCCGCAGACCTTATAAAGCCGAAGATTGACTCTGGTTCCTGCTTGGAACGATGAGAATGACCCCGCCAGTTTCATTGGCGGGTATTCGGCGACAGGGCCGATCGCGTCTTGGAAGCACGCCTGGGAGGCTTTCTCGGATCTGAGCTATTTCTTTACTTCCAGCCCTGCGGCCGGAGGATTGGGAGACACTTCAGTGAGAATCTGCTTCGCTGACGCAGGTAGTTTGTCAGCATTCGCGCACAGCAAGCTCACCTGCCACATCTGAGTCGTCGAAAGAGACTTCTCGAATCCAGGCATTCCCGTCATACGGATTCCTCCCGCCACTTTCCAATACGTTTCGCCCGGAGGATCGTCCGTCACGCCCGTACCCTGCATCAACTTCGGAGGTTTTGGAAACATTCCATTGGCAATCGCGGATTGCGGCGATCCTGCCAATCCATGGCACACGGCGCAGTGTTCCTTATAGATCTGCGCTCCCGCTGTATAGGCCGCTTCATCGGCTGTGATCGGGACCGTCTTGGGTACTTCTTTATCCAGACGCGCATGCAGCGCCATCCGCGCAAACATTTTTTCAAACGGCATGGGGGGAGCCGTGGTCGCAACCGGCGCCAGCCCGGTCGCAAAATAAAAGTAGACAATCAACGGAACCGCCGCCAACCCAATGATGAGCCCAATTACGAACTTGCCCATGCACTTTCTCCTGGTGGATTCAACTAAGTACTCGATACTAACCTAGACCATCGCGAACCTGCGCAATTCCATTGTCTAAAAGTGTAAATTGCTAAAACATTTGAAAACCCATTGTCGCCGCGCGCCCATGATTGCACTCACACACCCCGTACTCCTTCTCTGAAAGCCGATCACGTTTTCATTCGACCATTTTTTTACAAACTCACGACTCGGGCGTGACAAGACTTCTTCGCCTGCCGCTTACTCTCGCTTCACCGTGACTCGAATCCCTGCAGACATCGCGGAATTCAACGAATCACATTTGGAGTGTAGAAATCATGAGCAACGAAGTAGCTCGCCCCACCGCAGACCAAACCCAGCCTTCCATTGACACCGCGGCTCCCGGCCAGCCGAGTCGCCGCTCGTTTCTTAAGAACACTGTGGTTGCCGGAGCAGCCGCTACCATTGGCGCCGGCATTTTAGCCAAGAGTGTTCCGGCATTCTCTCAGGAGAGCAAAGGCCCGGCCGTCACTAAGGGCGATATCGCTATCCTCCGATTCCTTGCCGCAGCCGAAATCATAGAGAGCGATCTTTGGGAGCAGTACACCGAACTAGGTGGAACGCAGGACGACGAAGAGTCCGGCGTGAACGGAGGCAGTCCGCTCTACATGCAAGCTCTGCAGATTCTCGACGCAGACATGCCGCAGTACATTCACGACAATACCGACGACGAGAAGAGCCATTTCGCCTTCATCAATGCATTCCTGGAATCCGTGGGAGCCGATCCTGTTGATCTCTCCCCGTTTGCCACGTTGCCCAGCAGTAAGGCCACCGGCGCGCGCGACATGGGACGCCTCACCAATCTCATGAACCTCAATGTCGACACCAGCTTCTGGACTCGCTATCGCAGCGCAAAAAACAATCCTGACCTTGATCCAAATTTCGTCTTCGCCCAAGCCGAACACATCACCAACCGAACAGCCATTCCTCGCACGGACGACGATCTCGACGGGCCTGCGCACATCGCGCCGTTCAATATTCCTGACCACCTCAAAGCCATCGCCTTCACCGCGGGATTTCACTTTTGCACCATCGAACAGGGTGGCAGCAGCTTGTATCCTTCGCTTGCTCAGCGCGTCACCAACGTCGACGTTCTGCGCATTCTGTTGAGCATCGGACCGACTGAAACCGCGCATTTCCAGACCTGGCACGATAAGGCCGGAAATGTCCTTAGCGTGATTGATGTCGACCCCGTCACCGGTTCGAAGGTTGTCTTTCGGCAACTCTCCACCAATCAGCCCGAATCCTTGCAGTCGAACCTGATCATGCCCGAGCCCTGTCCGTTTCTGAGCCGGAAGTTTCCGCCTTGCTCGATCATCCGGCCGACCAACACAACAGGAGCGGCCATGGGAGCGGTGAAGGCACTCACCGATGACGGTCTCTTCATCGGACAGTCACCTGACTTCTTTAGAGCGGTGAAAGCTCTCGCGCAGGCCGCCGACGCAGCCGAACGCCAGGCGTAGTCAAGTATCGAAGTTGATTTTGCAGCGGTGACCCCACGTGGGCGCCTTGTGGATAACCGTCCCACGGCGCCCACCGGTCAATAATTTGCTTATGAAAATCTAAGTTGACTAGGAGTAATCATGTTCGAAGGCCTGTTTCAGCCAATGCATATGCTCGTATTATTCGGAATCGCACTGCTCGTCTTTGGCCCGAGGAAGCTTCCAGAATTGGGCAAAGGCCTCGGAGAAAGCATCCGCGGCTTCAAATCCGCAATGGCCGCAAAGGAAGAGGACACAAAAGTGATTTCCCGAAACTCTCGTCCGCAAGCGTAATGCGCCCTCACCCTTAGTTCTAACGTTCGAAGTCCGACGCCAGGCGCCTGGGTACTATCTCTCTGCTAAACTCAGCCTCGTCATGCTGACGCATCTTGAGTGTACCCGCTGCGGAGAGCACTATCCCGCCGACCGCCTGCAGACTGTCTGTCCGAAAGATGCCGGCATCCTCTACGCCCGCTACGATCTTGCTGCGATCAAGCGATCCTTCTCTTCCGCTCGTCTCGCCGGTCGCACGCCCACCATGTGGCGCTACGATGCTGTACTCCCCGCGGCTGATCCCGTTTCTCTCGGCGAGGGATTCACTCCCATGCTTCCCAGCCGCGAGTACCCCAACGTCTACATAAAAGACGAAGGACTCAATCCAACCGGATCCTTCAAAGCCCGCGGACTCTCCGCCGCTGTCACCATGGCTCGCCACTTTTCCCTGAAAAAGCTCGCCATTCCTTCCGCCGGTAATGCCGCTGGGGCTCTCGCAGCTTATGCTGCCGCAGCGAAACTCGAAGCCCACATCTTTATGCCGAAAGATGTTCCCGCCGCAAATCGTATCGAGTGCGATTATTACGGCGCGAACGTCACACTCGTCGATGGACTCATTAGCGACTGCGCTAAAAAAGTCGCTGAGCTGAAAAACTCCACGGCTTGGGAAAAGGACGGCTGGTTCGACGTTTCGACCACAAAAGAGCCTTATCGCGTCGAAGGCAAAAAGACCATGGGATACGAAGTCGCCGAGCAACTCGGATGGCGCATGCCGCAGGGCATCATCTATCCGACCGGCGGCGGCGTAGGCCTGCTCGGCATGTGGAAAGCCTTCGAAGAGATGGAGGCGCTAGGCTGGATTGGCCATGAGCGTCCAAAAATGATCGTTGTACAGTCCTCAGGTTGTGCGCCCATCGTAAAAGCCTGGGAGGAAGGGAAGCAGTCTTCCGAGATGTGGGCCAATGCTGCCACGCTGGCCTCCGGATTGCGCGTTCCCAAACCGTATGGCGACTATCTGATCCTCGACATACTGAAGAAGTCGAAAGGCGCAGCCCTCAGCGCTACCGACGCCGAGATCCTCGAAGCCACCCGCCACTGGGCCAAAGTCGAGGGTATCTTTGCGGCTCCTGAAGGTGCAGCCTGCCTGGTCGCCTATCGTAAACTCCTCACCAGTAATTTCTTCAAGGCCGAAGACACGGTAGTTTTGTTTAACACAGGCAGCGGCATGAAATATCTCGATGTTCTCGATGCAAACGTGGCGCGGGCGCCCTCGCCCGCGAAGCCTGCACCGGCAGCCAAACCAGCCCCCCGCCAAATCGGCGGCATCATCGGGCCGTACTAAGTCGGGCCGTTCTAAGTATGAGCTCCCTTCGCCATGGTCATCCTGAGCGGCGGCAAAGCCGGCGCGAAGGGCCGTACGTCGTTAGGCGGCGTCGGTGCAGTCGATTAGATCTTGGCTCGAATCCTTTACCCTGCGGTAGAGCATCGTGAGGGCATACTTGCTCTTCGCGAGCACCCGCTCCCTCTAGGTACAATGATCGTTGCCCATGACCGATCGCCTCTACTACCAGGACTCCTTCCTCTACTCCTTCGACGCCGAAGTGCGCGAAGTACGAGACACTCCCAAGCCGGCCATCATCCTCGACCGCACCGCTTTCTATCCCACAAGTGGCGGACAAGTCTTCGACACCGGCACGATCTCGACAGCCAGCGAGACCCTCAAAGTTGCCGAAGTCGCCGATATGGAAGATGGCCGCGTCGTCCACTATCTCGAGGCTCCGGTGAAAGACCTTCTACCCGGCACGAAAATCCACGGCCAGATCGACACCAGCCGGCGCCGCGATCACATGCAGCAGCACACGGGACAGCACGTCCTCTCAGCCGCCTTCGTCCGCCTCTTCAACCTGCCGACCGTCTCCTTCCACATGGGTGACGACTACTGCTCCATCGACCTTGACGCGCCCACGCTCACGAAAGAGCAGATCGAGCAAGCCGAACGCCAGGCCAACGAGATTATTCTCGAGAATCGGCCGGTCGAAATTCGATTTGTCACACGCGAAGAAGCAACGAACCTCGGTCTTCGCAAACTGCCTCCCACGGAACGTGACGAACTCCGCCTCATCGACATTCGCGACTTCGACCTCAGTGCCTGCGGAGGCACTCACGTCAATCAAACCGGCCAGATCGGCTGCATCCTTTTGCGCAAAACCGAAAAAGTTCGCCAGGGATGGCGTGTCGAATTCGTCGCCGGACACCGCGCCGTATTGACCGCTCGCCGCGACTTCACCACGCTGACTGAGGCCGCCTCGCTCTTCTCTGCTCACATTTACGTCGTCCCAACCCAAGCTCGCAAGTCACTGGACGAAATCCGCGTGCTTCGCAAACAGCGCGAACAATCCCTCGAAGAACTCGCCGAAGCGCATGCCGCCTCACTGCTTGCACAGACTGCTGAAGAGAATGGCCGCAAGCTTGTGATTCGTACTCTTCCCGACCGCGACATGAACTTCTTGAAATTGCTCGCGCAGAAGCTCACACGCCTTTTCCCCAACGCTACCGCTTTGCTTGGCACCACTTCGCCGCAGCCATCTATTGTCTTCGCGCAGTCCGTCGGCCAGCCGTCAGACCTCGGGGCCCTGATGAAAGAAACCCTTGCGAAGTTCGGAGGCCGCGGCGGCGGCAGCAAAGACATGGCCCAGGGCGGATTGCCAAAGCCCGAGTCCGTCTCCCAGGCTCTCGACGATGCCTCCGCCGCTCTGCGGCGATAATTTTCGTTGTTTTCATCCAATCTTCAGGGAGCTGGTATCAAATTCACGTCAAGGCGCTGCTTGATAAGGACAGTTGCTCCGCAAAGAGGCCGCCCCGGCTAAGGAGGATAAAGTGCCAAGTTTGAAGGTGATAATGATTGCTGCAATGTGTCTCGGGCTGGCGGCATTTGCAGAAGACAACGAGAAAAAGCTTCAGCGCGCAGATCTGCCGCCTGCCGTCGAAAGAACAGTCGCCGCGCAAAGCCAGGGCGCAACCATCAAGGGTTTCTCGGAGGAGAAAGAAAACGGTCAAATCTACTATGAGGCCGAGATGATGGTCAGCGGACATTCCAAAGACGTCACGATGAGTAAAGATGGAACTATCGTCGAGATCGAGGAGCAGGTCGCCTTCGATTCGCTTCCGGCTGCGGTGAAACAAGGCCTGCAAAGTAAGGCGGGACAGGGAAAGATTGTGAAGGTCGAAAGTCTTACCAAGCATGACAAACTCGTCGCCTATGAAGCCAAAGTTCAGGACAACGGAAAAAGAAAGGAAATTCAGGTCGGGCCTGACGGCAAACCGCTCGATCATGAGGAGTGATCACGCTCAGAATCAGCCCTCCCATTGCTTTACTCTGAGCCCGGAAGCCCGCCGCTCCGGCGCACCGAAGCGGCGGCTTCCTATAAGCGTCATTCTCCTCTGCCGGCAAACCGCTGCGACGTCCATACTAAACACCTGCCTGTGATTAAAATCACAGCGCTATCCGCCGCTAGCGCTATTCTTTAGCGTAAGCTACTCCTGTTCACAAGGAGGCTCCCTGTGTCCCGATTTGCACTGCTTCTTCCAGCTTTCTTTCTCCTCGTCACCCTCGTCGTAGCTCAGCAACAGCCGTCCAAGGCGTCGGCCCAAAATACGCCCTCTTATTCCGCAATTCCCGTCGAGGCCGCCAAGGCGCAGAATCCGGTGAAGTCGTCAGCCGAATCTCTTGCCCGGGCCAAAAAGTGGTGGAGTCTCGACTGCGCCATGTGTCACGGCGCCAACGGGGACGGCAAGGGCGAGACCGCCAAAGACATGAAGCTCAACATGGTGGACTTCACGAATCCGAACACGATGAAAGACCGCAGCGATGGTGAGATTTACTACATCATCAAGAACGGACACAACGACATGCCCGCCGAAGGTCCGCGCATCAAGACCGAAGACGGTTGGGATCTCGTGAACTATGTCCGCTCCCTGGCGAAGAAAGATTCGGAGACAAAGCAGCAGTAAGAGGGCCTTTAGACGCAGGTTGACGAGTCAAGGGCAACCTGCCAGTCCTTTCTTGGCAAGTCTTTCTCCGGATCGTTTTGCAAGTCTTAGCCTCAATGCCGCATCTCGGATGCTTTTGTCGTATTGAACTGTGAAACATGAATCGCCGGGAGCTGTTTCTCAACTCAGCCTTTCTGGGAGCAGGTTTATCGCTTCCGCAATTCTCCGCCTCCGCTACCGCAACACATTCCGAGCATGAGCGTCGCATCAAGCTGTTAGCGACGGCTGGGCTTGCCATGCAGCGGCGCGACTGGGAGCAGGGCGTCTTAGCTCATGCGTTTTTTGAGGTTGGCGATAATGAAGCCGTCATCCTCCTGACGAAGGCCGCGATAGTACAACGTGCTGCGGATGGCAGGCTTGCTGTCGTGGAACCAGGAGGCCCGACCGATCCAGCCATGGGCGGCGAAGCCTATTGGCATGCCGCCCAGATGACCGGAGATTCCGGAATCAAGAGTGCCGTGCAGGGAATGCTCGACTGGATCCTGCACAAGGCACCACGTGCCCCAGACGGCACCTTGTACCACATCTTTGAAGGACCGCAAGTGTGGTCCGATGGATATTTCAGCGCCCCTTGCTTTCTCGCGGCCATGGGACACTATGACGAAGCACTGCTCCAAATTGATGGCTATCGCAGGAGGCTCTGGGATCCGGGCAAGAAACTCCTGGCGCACATCTGGGATGACGGTGAGAAGGTCGCAAACGAGAAGGAATTCTGGGGCGGCGGAAATGGTTGGGCAGCTGCTGGACTCGCACGCGTGATCCAACTGCTTCCAAAGGAACGCTATGAAGACCGTGAGCGGCTCGTGGCCCTCCTCACCGATTTGCTCGATGGCTCCCTCGCCTATCAGCGGCCCGACGGCCTCTTTCATAATGTCGTAGACCGCCCGGACACATTTCTCGAGACGAATTTGGCGCAGATGCTGGCCTTCGCTATTTACACCGGCTTATCGGGCGGATGGCTGCAGCGACGCTTTCGTGTCGCTGCCGACCACATGCGCAGCGCTGCTCGTTCTCAAGTGGATCGCTTTGGCTATGTGCAGCATGTTTGCGGAGCGCCCACGTTCGATCGCTCGGGTACCTCCACCGAGGCCCAGGCGTTTGCAATGATGATGGAAACCGCAGGCCACAGGCTCGAGTCGGGGAGAACTTAAAACGCATTCGATCGTCCGCGAAATTCCACCTGGCTTTTGGGGGCATTCATGAATCGCAGGAAGTTTCTACGTGGCGTCGCCACTGCAGCGGCTGCTTCCGGTATCTCGACGAAGGCTCTCTCCGCGATTTCGTCTCCTCATGTGCAATCGATCAACCCTGATGCCGGAGCCTTGGCTGCTAAGCATCCGCGCGCGATCACCATGTGGGAGTTCTCTTGGATCGAACGGCGTTGGCCCGGTGCGGGATACGAAGACTGGGATCAGGCCTTGGATGATCTCGTCCTACGTGGCTATAACGCCGTACGCATTGACCCGTTTCCACACCTGTTGGCTGCCGATCCTCACAGAACATGGACACTCTGGCCGGAGTGGAATACGCAGCTATGGGGATCCCCCGACGTCAACCGCATTACGCTGCTGCCCGCGCTGTTCGATTTCCTCGGCAAGTGCCGTCTGCGCGGGATCATGGTCGGACTCTCGACCTGGTACAGAAAAGATGATGCCGACACTCGGATGACCATCACCGGGCCGGAGGCGATGGCCGCAAACTGGATCAAGACGCTCGACCTGATCGCGCAAGCTGGCTATCTCGACTGCATTCTCTACACTGATCTCTGCAACGAATGGCCTGGCCAGGACTGGGCCCCGTTCGTCAAGCCTCTCTCATACGGAGATTGGAACAAACCAGCATCACTCGATTTCATGCACAAAGCGATTGCTTTGGTCCGTGAGCGCTATCCGCAGATACCCTTGCTTTTTTCTTGCGCTGAGGACACTCCCGAACAATATCTGGAACACGATCTAAGCTACTTCGATCTGCTCGATCCTCACATCTGGATGGTCCAACAGAATGATGGCGAGTTCTATACCTTAACTGGATACTCCTACGAACGCTTTGATGCCAAGGGATACACAAACTTAAGCCTGAAGGCCGAAGATGCCTATCGCACGCGGCCGGAGTACTGGCGGAATTTGCTGGCGCAGATCATCGATCGCCACGCAGCAGTGTCGCGCAAAATGAAGATGCCGCTCATCACGACCGAATGTTGGGGAAGTGTTGATTACAAAGACTGGCCGCTTTTGAAATGGGATTGGATCCAGGAACTATGTGCGCTGGGCGCGCAGCGAGCTGCCGCGAGCGCTCAATGGCTCGCGATCGCAACTAGTAACTTCTGTGGTCCGCAGTTCGTAGGCATGTGGCGCGACAAGGCTTGGCACCAGCAACTAACCCATGCGATCAAATCCGCCAAGATTGCCCCGGAACTTCGCCAAGGCAGACTGTATGAGCGGCTTTGAAACTCCGGTCATCCTGCGCGCCGATATCTCTTCGACGTCTCTCCTTCGTCTCCGGTAGTTAACAATCCCGCCATCCCTCGCAGGCTTTCCCACGCTGCCTCATTCAGTGACGGTTCGGCGCTGACCAATTCGCGGATCATCTCCCACGCCACCATATTCAGCGCCCCTTCGGGCGGCAATCCCATCGCCAGCGACACCGCACATTGCGGACAAAAACAAATCCGTTGCGCACTTGATTTCTGTCGCGGCCTCACTCCCACCGTTTGCGAGAACATATAAACCGCAACAGATTTATCACCTGACTCAATCTCGCGCCTGCAGCGCAAGCAGCAAAGTGGTTGCACGTAGCTCCCCCGTATATATCACGACGATGCTTCACTTTCGCTGAGTCGATTCAAGTCCTGCAAGTACTTACAGAGATTCCGCGAGACCGATTCCGTGAAACCGGCCCTCCTCGCGGTTCCTCGAGCCACCCAGCAGCAACCGCCGCTTCTCATTTCGCATCTGATTTGCGCGCCATGTCTGCTGGTCAGACTGCTTACAAAAATGAATTATCAAGCTGTTCGATGGATTTCTTGCGGATCCCTGCTCCTCGCTCTCTGGGGTTTTTCCTCCTGTGCAAGCAGCTCTAAAACCACATCGTCTTCCGCCCCGAGCGTTACGCTCTCGGCGACACCAACATCCATTAATGCCGGACAAAGCGTCACGCTGACTTGGCAATCGTCCAATGCCACTTCTGTGACAATCACGGCCACGGCCGGATCCTCTACGCGCACCATCACGACAACTTCGCAGGCCTCAGGCACTGTCAAAGATTCGCCCATGGCGACTACGACCTATGCCGCTGTTGCAACAGGTTCCGGCGGCTCAAGTCTGCCGCAAACCGTCAAAGTCCAAGTTGCTGCGGAAAATGTTCCGCAGGTGTCCAGTTTTACTGCGAGTCCAACTTCTATCGCCTCGGGTCAAACTGTCACTTTGACTTGGGCCACCACCAACGCCACCTCCGTGACGATCACGGCGACGGCTGGAGCTTCGACTCGTCCGATCACCACGAGCTCGCAAGCTTCAGGCAGCGTAACCGACGCACCGACGGTAAATACCACCTACACGGCGACGGCTACCGGTCCAGGCGGAAACAGTACCCCGGTCTCGGTCTCGGTCCAAATTGCGGCTGCGCCCCAGATTACGCAATTCATTGCGAATCCAACTTCCGTCAGCGCTGGACAAACCACCACCCTGACGTGGGCCACTACCGGCGCGACTTCGATCAACATCACTCCGCCGATTCCATTCGGCGATGATCAAGGCCCACTTCCGACTTCTGGATCAGCCGTCGTCCCCGTGAGTCAGACTACGACTTACCAGCTCACTGCGACTGGAATCGCAGGGACCGCCGGCCCCCAGAGTGTGACGGTTACCGTTCCACTCTCCGTCTCGTTGTCCGCATCTCCCAGCAATGTCAAACCAGGACAGGCTGTCACTTTGGCCTGGCAAATCACCGGAGGGACGGCAACTACATTTACTGTTACCGACGGCTCGGGCAAGTCCGTCTGCAATCCGTGCACGACGCCCCAAGGCACTGCCACCGTCAATCCGACAGTGACCACCACGTATACGGCCACCGCGATCGCGAGCAATGGAAGCACCATCAGCCAGTCCGCAACCGTGACCGTTGGCAATGGCAATTCCGGAGTGATCAAGCATATCTTCTATATGCTCCAGGAGAATCGCGCGTTCGATATGTACTTCGGACAGCTCGGAGCCTATCGTCCCACGCGCCTTGCCCAATTCGGCATCACCGACACACAAACCATCGACAGCTTCGATCCGAACGTCACGCTGATCAATCACAACAAGAACGATTTCCCGGTGCAGCCATTCCATGAGCCAACCGTATGCACCGAAAATGTCACACCGTCTTGGGACGAAAGCCATCACGATACTGACCTTACCGGTGGTGATCCAGCCTGGTTAACGACTACCACATTTACCAACAGTTCTTTCGCGATGGACAACTTTCTCGACACCACGACCTCGGTTCCTTCCGTCATTGATCCTAACGGTACTCGCGCCATGGGCTACTACAATCAGCAGGATCTTCCTTACTATTACGACCTTGCCACGTTCTTCCCGACCAGCGATGCATGGCATTCGCCCATACTCGCCAATACTGTTCCCAACCGCATGTACTTGATGGCTGCTACTTCTTTCGGACACGAATATCCCGACAATACCGGCCATCCTCTCTATGCCGCGCCGACCCTCTTCCGCTCCATGAACAAAGCCAACGTGAGTTGGCTGTACTACTACCACGATGGAGTGTTCCTCGCGAACTTCCAGGATTTCAACGATCCCGCGATTCAACAAAAAGTATTTCCAGTCAGCGATTTGATGAACCGTCTAGCAGGGCAGTGCAGCGGGGTGCCCTGCGATCCTGACAAGGCTTTGCCGCAGGTAATTTTCATCGACAGCGCATCAGGGGCCAGCGGTCTCGACGAGCATCCTGATAACAACATCCAGAGCGGTGCTGCCTATGTGCAGTCGATCATTCAGGCACTCATGCAAAGCGACGCTTGGCAGGATTCCGCCTTCATCCTTAGCTACGACGAAGGCGGAGGGCTCTACGACCACATTCCGCCCTTCATGGTTCCGCTGCCCGATAGTTACGGTCCCGGACAGTGTCCGGACCCGAACAACGGTTCCCCAGGATACTGCGCCACCGGCAAACTCGGCGGCACTTTTGATCTCACCGGATTCCGTGTGCCCGTCATCGTGATCTCGCCCTGGGCGAAACCAGACTTCGTGTCTCACACCCCGCGCGATTACACCGCGATCTTGGCGTTCATCGAAGAGACGTTCGCGATTCCACCGCTTACAGCGCGGGATATCTATTGGCAGGATCCTTCTTGCGGAAACCAGCTAGGCTGCGTGGATATGAACGAGTTCTTCGACTTCACCACGCCGGCCTTACTGAATGCCCCGAACGGCCAACCGTGGACGCAAGTCCTGAACTCGCAGACGACCACCGGCGTCTGCGACCAGACGAAAGAGGTCGGTCCCTAGAAAATCGATGTACCGACCGCGCCCATCCTCGTCGCGTTGTCTGCGGCAGAATGGGCGCTTTCATTCTCTCCTCAGCAATTCGGCTGTCTCAGTCCCCATAACTATCGAAGAGCGGGGAACTCGACCGCTACGGCTGCACGTTCGTCACCCGTTCCTCACCAGCCTTCGGAAAGTGCTTCTCATACCATGCGATCGACCGGTCCATACCATCGATTTGATGCTTTGTCTCAGACAGCCCATGTCCCTCTCGCGGATAGCGCACAAATACCGTATCCACGCCCAAGTCCTTTAACGCAATGAAGAGTTGTTCGGCCTCCGCGATGGGCACATCGTTGTCGTTCTCCCCATGCAGGATCAGCGTAGGCGTATGCGCCGCCGCGATGTGCTTCAGGGCTGACCGCTCCCACGCCAGATCCATCAGATTCCCCTGATGCAGAAATTTTCCGAACTCCATCTCCTCGTACTGGTTGTAATAGGTCATGTAGTTATAGCTGACCAGGTTGAAGATTCCCGCGGTCGGAATCGCTGCCTTGAATTCGTTCGTCTGGGTAATCAGCCAGTCTGTGAGTTGGCCACCATAGCTCACGCCTTCAATTCCCAGCCGGTCCCGATCGATCCACAAGTAGCGGCGTACCGCCGAGCTCACGCCATACAGCACGTCCTGCGCCTCGTTTCCGTTCTGATCGCCGAAAACAGCGTCCGCAAACTTCTGCCCATAACTTGTCGACCCGCGATAATTCACGTTGAGAACAGCGAACCCGTGTCCGGCATAAACCTGGTTCTTGAAACTGAACCATGGCCCGTTGGCTCCATGCGGACCACCATGAATCACCACGATCATCGGATGCTTTGAGTTTTCCGTGACCCCGGGCGGTTTCGTAAGAAACGCTTCAACTTCAAATTTGTTGTCGTTGCTCGTGAATGTGAAGGATTCCACCGGAGCAATCGTCTTGTTCGCAAGCAGGTCATGATTAAGATCGGTCAGCTTCCGTGCCGGCGCAGAGCCGGATTTGTAATAAAGCTCGGCCGCGTCCATCGGCGACGAGTAAGCGTAAGCCAGCGATCCATTCTTCGCCACGGACCAAGCGCCAATGTATCCCGGATCCCTCAGCACATATTCCGGCTTGCCGCCCGCGAGCGGCAGCCGCACGAGAAACTCACTCCCACGCTCCTGGATCGTGAAGTAGACCGCGCTGCCGTCCGCAGCCCAGTGCGGTGGGCCTTGCCGGTTATCCAGCACAGCGCCAATCTCCCGCCGATTGCTGCTGTCCGCATTCATCATCCATACATGCGTGTCTTCCATCGTGGTCTCGCGATCGGTCAAGCCTCGCCGCGTTCCGCTATATACGATGTACTTCCCGTCAGGAGACCAGAGCGGCTCATACTCGCAATATTCCGTTGCCGTCAGCCGATGAATGCTGCCGTCGGCTAGATCAAGCGTAAACAAGTCGTAATTGAAGAACTCATCCTGATTCGGTTCACGATTTGATACGAATACCAATTTTTTCCCATCCGGCGACCAGTCAATGGAGTGCTCGTCGAAATTTCCTTGCGTGAGTTGCCGCACTTGCTTTGACGCAAGGTCCACCACAAATATGTGAAGTCTCTGGTTGTCATTGAAGCGGGTCATTCCTTCGCCGTAGTCTGGCTTGTACAAATAGCGCGTGATGACCATTGGGTCGCCGCTCGCCTCGGCCGCTTCCTCACCCGGGGTAGAGGAGATGAACGCGATCTCCTTTCCATCCGGGGACCAAGTCACCGATTTACCCATTCCCGGCAACGGAGAATTCGTGCCTCCGACAGGTGCCAGGAACGTCGTCTCTGTGCCATCGGGATGCGCAACGATCAATCCGTGCTTGTCACCCTCCGCGCCGCTGTAAGCAATCCATTTACTGTCAGGGGACCATACCGGACCTCCCGCCGGCTTGTCTCCGCCCAGCCGGATCGTCCTTCCGCTGCTTACATCCATCACCCAAAGCTGCCCTGAAGGTCGCCCGGGTTGTTCCCGAGTGACGACCGTATACGCGATCAATCGTCCATCGGGCGAGATAGCCACGCCACCAACGTTGCGAAGATGTGTGAGATCGGCGCTAGTCAAAACATCAGCAAAAGCCGTGGCGGCGAACAATGTCACCAATGACAAGAAAAGCAAACTGCGCAAACGCGGGCCGTAACGCATGAGATCCCCCACAGTGCGCTTTAGCGCAACAGTCGGGACATATTAAATCAACACACTTCCTGGAATTAAGGGTCTCGCTTAGAAAATCTTCCGCGGAACCAGTAGTCTCCATCACGCATGGCGCAATGCGATAGATCTTTTCTTCAGCACATTGCCATACCGCACTCGGATCAGCCAGTAAACCAACAGAGCCTGTGGCAGGAAACTGAGCAGAATAAGCGTACCCGACTTCCGCATCAATTGCGGAAAGAGCTGTTGCCGGGCCAGGAACAGGGACGCAGAGGCGATAAACAGACCAAAGCACATCCGCCACAGATGACGCGCAATGCGCCGTGTGCCCGAGATGCCTTTCCGTGACAACAGACGCACATCTCCGACGAAGGCCAGCAGCGCCACCGTCCCAATGAAAAAGTATGGTCCCGGCGGATAGTCATACACCATCCCCGTCGGACTCATCGCGGCCCGCGTACCTAGCACCAGCTCGGATGCCGCCACGGCGAAGACCACCGCCAGTCCAGCCCAATCGTAACGACTGATTCCGTGTTCTGAGCGCCTCGCCGTCATCCACGCCGTCGCCACCAGATAGAACGTGAAAGTCCCGCCCAGAATATTTCCAGGCTCAGACTTCATCACCGCCAGCGTCGTACCCGCAGCGGCCATCGTCAGCATCGAGACCACAAATACTTCGCCTGCAATGGCGTGTGGGCGAGATCCCTTGCGAAGGAACGCCGCCAGAAATCCGGATAAGATTCCCAAGGTGCCACCGAAAATGTGAAGAACCAATATCGGTAGACGCATATTTTGTCTCCTTCTTATGCAGTCAAAAATCCGGCGCCGCTCAATACCCAGCTGGATCAGTGGTCTTTCTGTCGAGGCACAGGCTTCGACAGGTCATTAAAGACGACAGTGAACGCGAGAAAGAAAGCGATCGCAATAAGGTCAGCCGTGAAAGCCAACCTGCCGTGAAAGAACAGAATGAATGACCCCGTGAATGTCGTGAGTAGGTAATACAGACCGACGAGCCTCGCTCTGTGGCGCGTCGCAATTCGTGCAATCGTTCGGGTCATTTCACACCTCTCCTGTCCGGGCTGCCGTCTACAGTCCGCTTGCCGTTGCGTTTTATTGGAGCCCTACAGCGGGCTGCGATACCGCCGCATCCGCACCGCCCCCGCCACGCACAGTGCGGTAAAGATCAGTCCCGACCACAGAACTGGACTGAGCAAGAAGTGTCCTGGCATCAGTTGTGTCATCGGATCTGCCGGCCAATCTTTCACGAATACAACCGCTGGATTGCCCCCCAACCGGTCGCCCAGCATGTGAAAAAAGTAACTCGTATTCAATACGAGTTTCTCAAGCGCACCGAGCGCGAGCACGGGTAGCGCCGCCCACAGAAACGGAGCCTTCCGCGCCCAACTCGAGACCAGCAGCATCCAGCCGTAGAACGGCGCATAGTACAGCCCATGGACCGTAATCAGGTGGTTGAGCAACATGATCCACATTTCGATCGGCGACAACTGCGCCCACAGCATCGAAACATGCTCCCCGCTTCCCGCCATGACAGCGCTCTGAATGAGCAGCATCAGAAACTGCAGCACGACCGCGATCATCCAGCAGAGCAGTTGCAGGAGGATGATGGGAATGAACGCTTTTGCCAGCACCGTCGTAAGATCCGACACTGGCAGCGACTTCCAGAAAAGTATGCTGCGATCACGCCGCTCTCCGTAGAGTGCCTCCAGAGCGTAGTACGCGCCCACGATCATCCCAACCGCCATCATCAATCCGGACGCCATGTCGTACGGGCCGGCCAACGCATTCCGCTGCTCCATCGCATCCATGCCGCTCATCCCGCGCACATTCGTGATCTGGTGTCCAATAGTCACGATGAACCCAACAAGAAAAATTCCGGCCGCAGCGAGCGGTGCTATGTAGAGAGATCGGTACTCCCAGAACTCCCGCCGAAGCGCCCACAAGAACGGGTTCGTGGGCCATCCGGCTATATGTGCGCCGACGCCCGTTCCAACCTCGCTGCCGGATATTGTGTTGCTCTGACTGTTCATCACGCTGCTCCTTGGGACAGTCCGCTCTTGTTTCCCATCACTGCCACAAACAGGTCCGCAACGCTTGGGGTATGAACCTCTCCAAGTGTCGCCAGCTTCCGCCGATCCACTCCTGCGAACACCATGATGCTTCGCCCCAGCACTTGCCGTTCCTGCATGGGCTTCAACGCTCGGGCCGCTGCAATTTGTTCCGGCAAGACTTTTACTTCTGCGTACCGTTCCTCGAATTCATCCATGCTGCAATTCAGAACGATCCGCCCGCGCTCGATAAACATCAGGTCTGTCAGCACATTCTGGATTTCACCCACCTGATGTGTTGTCACCACAATCGTTCGGCTCTGGTCAAAATAGTCGCTCAGCAGGGAATCATAGAATTGCTTGCGATACAGAATGTCCAGCCCCAGTGTCGGCTCATCGAGCACCAGCAGTCTCACATCCATCGCCATCACCAGCGCGAGATGGAGTTGCGTCACCATGCCTTTCGAGAGTTCTCGCACCTTGCTGTCCCGCTGAATGTCTGTCTTCACTAGAAATCCTTCGGCCTTCTCCCGATCAAACCGTGGGTGCACGCCCGCCACGTACTCGAGCACCTGCGAAACCCGCATCCAGCGGGGAAGTACCGCTACATCGGAGATGAAGCACACATCCCGCATCAACTGATCGCGCTGGTTCCACGGATCTCGCCCCAGTACTCTCAACTCGCCTTCAAACGGAGTCAGCCCCAGAATCGCATTCAGCGCCGTTGTTTTGCCCGCGCCATTCGGACCAATCAGCCCGAGGATCCGCCCTTCCTCAACCATCAGGTTTACCCCATCGAGCGCGACTGTCCTTCCAAAAGTCTTTCTCAGCCCGCGTGCTTCAATGCATGCCATGGCTTCAGTGCTCCTCTTCTTCCCGATGCGCCTTTGCTGATTCTGGCGACGACGGTTTTACTTTTGTCGATTGGCCGTTTCTTCCGTTCAGCAGATCTTCCGGCTTGAGTCCCAGCCGTTGCATCGTGGCATAAACGCGCGGCCATTCTTCCGCGAGAAACTTCTTGCGCTCCCCCCGCAGCAACAAATCCCGCGCTCCCGTCTTCACGAACATACCCAGACCTCGCCGCTTCTCCACCAGTTCCTCGTCAACGAGCTCCTGATAACCCTTCAGGACCGTGAGCGGATTCACCCGATACTCCGCCGCCACGTTGCGCACCGAGGGCAGGGGATCGCCCTCGTTCAGCACACCGTCGAGAATCATCGCCACGAGGCGATCGCGCAGCTGGCGATATATCGGTTGATTGTCGTTAAACTCACGGTCCATTGGGGTGTCCTGCTTTGACGTGTCCTGGATCTTCCGGTGTGATCGCTCCCATTATTTCGTTCGCGTCAGGTCCATGTGCGCATGCATCAACTTGTCCCCAGGCATCAAAAATGTCCAATCTTCGACGTGATGATTTGCATCAACGACGGTGAAAGTAGAGTGTTGCATGTGCCCGTATTCCAGGTTCCCGGCGACGTCGGCGAAATCGAAATCGAGCGTCTTGCCGTCGATCAAAGGCTTGGCCGTCATCCGCGGACGATTTCCCGCATCGCAATAGTGCAGCAGCGTCAGGTGATCGGAATCCAGATAGAACATCGTCACCGGATGGTCGTACTTCGTCGCATCCAGTGGCGTTCCGGTTTCCTGCATCTCGTGCACAATGGCATTCCCCCGCGACGTGATTCGCAGAGAAACGTGCACCTTGTCTCCACCGCTCATTCCTTCCATTGGAGGATTCACGGTCACCGGCCCCTCCCAATCGCCTGCGAGAGTCTTCAGCTTGTCGAACGACTTTTGCCCGTCCGATTGAGCAAAAGCCACGGTTGAAAGCGCGATCAAAACCAGCCATACTGCCGAGCGTACGGATTTCATGTTGCTCCTCCTCAAGATTCAGCGTTTAAGTCGGCCTGCTTCCCTCTCGCGCGCGAGTTTGGCAGGCATCTATAGTGATGTAGTTAAGTATAACACTACGAAAAAGTCAAGGCCTTTCTTTAAATTTTCTCCGACCCGCCGCCCGCTTGACAATGCACACCCTGCCTTGTAGAATTAGCACTCGATAGGCGACACTGCTAACAGCTCGCCGAACCTCTTAGAATCATAGGGTTGCACTCAGTTAATCGAAACACATTCAACTTCCAACTTCTTGAAAGGAGTTCACACCATGGCGAAGTTTTCACCGCTCCATGACCGTATTCTGGTGCGTCGCGTGGAAGAAGCTACAACCACCCGCGGCGGCATCATCATTCCCGACTCGGCTAAAGACAAGCCGCAGGAGGGCGAAGTCATTTCCACCGGCAAAGGCCGCACCAACGATGAAGGCAAGACCTTCCCGCTGGCCGTCAAAGAAGGCGACCGCATTCTGTTCGGCAAGTACTCCGGCACTGAAATCAAGATTGATGGCGAAGAGTTCATCATCATGAAGGAAGACGAAGTCCTCGGCATCCTGACCGGCGCATCAGCCCCGGCCAAGAAAGAACTCGCCGGCTCGAAAAAGTAAGTTCCATCCGATCGGTGTCATCCTGAGCGAAGCCGTTTTTCAGGCGAAGCGAAGGATCTCCCGAAAGATGAACCAAGAGATTTAGCGAGAAGCCGGCAGCAAGCAGCTTTTGCTCACAGCTCGCGGCTCAAAGCTCACAGCTCATAAGGAGATTGAAACATGGCAAAGCACATTGTTCACGGAGAGGAATCCCGTCAGGCGATCCTCCGCGGCGTCAACGCACTCGCCGACGCCGTAAAAGTCACACTCGGCCCCAAGGGCCGCAATGTCGTCATCGAAAAGAAATTCGGTTCGCCCACGATCACCAAAGACGGCGTCACCGTAGCCAAAGAAATTGAACTCAAAGACAGCCTCGAGAACACTGGCGCCCAGATGGTCCGCGAAGTTGCTTCCAAGACCTCGGACGTCGCTGGCGACGGCACTACAACCGCCACCGTTCTTGCCCAGGCTATCTTCCGTGAGGGCGTCAAGACCGTCGCTGCCGGAGCCAATCCGATGGCCCTGAAGCGTGGCATCGAGAAGGCCGTCACTGTCATCGCCGGCAAGCTCGACAAGGAAGGCAACCGCCTCCCCGGCGAACTCGACAAGCTGTCGAAGCCCGTCAACAACGACAGCATGATCGCGCAGGTCGGCACCATCTCGGCCAACAACGATGAGACCATCGGCAAGATCATTGCCGAAGCGATGAAGAAGGTCGGCAAGGACGGCGTCATCACCGTCGAAGAGTCCAAGACGCTCGAGACTCAGCTCGAAGTGGTCGAAGGCATGCAGTTCGATCGTGGATACCTCTCGCCCTACTTCGTGACCGATCCCGAGCGCATGGAAGCCGCACTCGAGAACGCCTACATCCTGATCAACGAAAAGAAGATCAGCTCGATGAAGGACCTGCTCCCGCTGCTCGAGCAGATCGCCAAGAGCGGCAAGCCGCTGCTCATCATCGCGGAAGACGTGGAAGGCGAAGCGCTCGCCACCCTCGTCGTCAACAAACTCCGTGGCACGCTGCAAGTCGCAGCCGTTAAGGCTCCTGGCTTCGGCGATCGCCGCAAAGCGATGCTGCAGGATATCGCCATCCTCACCGGCGGCAAGGCCATCACCGAAGATCTCGGAATCAAGCTCGAGAACGTCCAGATCTCCGACCTCGGCCAGGCCAAGAAGATCACCATCGACAAGGACAACACCACGGTGGTCGAAGGCAAAGGCAAGCACGCTGAGATCGAAGGCCGCGTGAAAGAAATTCGCAGCCAGATCGACAAGACCACCAGCGACTATGACCGCGAGAAACTGCAGGAGCGGTTGGCGAAGCTGGTCGGTGGCGTAGCCGTGATCAAAGTCGGCGCCGCGACCGAAACCGAAATGAAGGAAAAGAAAGCCCGCGTGGAAGACGCGATGCATGCGACGCGCGCAGCCGTGGAAGAGGGAATTGTCCCCGGCGGCGGAGTCGCTCTGGCCCGTTGCGCCAGCGCGCTCGACAAGGTGAAGGCCGAAGGCGATGAGCAGATCGGTATCAACATCGTGAAGCGCGCCATCACTGAGCCCCTGCGCATGATCGCCGAGAACGCTGGCGAAGAAGGCGCTGTGGTTCTGGGCAAGGTGCTCGATTCGAAGGAGAACAACTTTGGCTTCAACGCCTTCTCCAATGAGTACGAGGATCTGGTCAAGGCTGGCGTGCTCGATCCGACAAAGGTCGTGCGTACCGCTCTGCAGAATGCCGGCTCTATCGCCAGCCTGATGCTGACTACCGAAGCCTTGATCGCCGAGATTCCTGAAAAGAAGGAAGCTCCGATGCCGGGTGGACACGGCGGCGGCGGCGGCATGGGCGACATGTACTAAGACGTATCTGGCGCGGGCGCCTCGCCCGCGAGCTGTCAGCCATCCGCTGTCAGCTAGACAAAGAGGGTGCCCCACTTCTGGCGGATTTTGCCAGAAGTGGGGTTTTTTGCTTGGATCGGCAAGAACCATGTGGGGACAGCCGCCCTCGGCTGTCCATTCGAGGCGAAGCTCGGCGAAGCGAGGCTGTTTCCGTCCCGACGCATTCCCACACCGGGAAATCCGGCGAAGAATTTGTTTCTTGGTAACAGTCAGCGAACGCGTCGCGTGGAAGAATTGTGGCGGAAGCAGTCGTGAGTCCGAACGTTGTTGGTGCGAAAACAGGTTCTGATGGTTGGGCGTTGACAAGCGAAGGGGCCCTGTAGCTCAGCCTGGATAGAGCACTAGGTTCGCACCTTAGAGGTCGTGAGTTCGAGTCTCACCGGGGCCACACCTAAGTTTGGCAAGACGCATTCCTTCTTGACATCCATCAAAGCGAGCGCGAAACTTTGATTGTAAGGTGCGAACCTGGTCGTTTCGACCTAGGCTGAGTTCAGGGCGGCCGCCAAGGCCGCCCCTACTATTTAGCGTTCTCTATTTAGCGTTCTCCCTCTGAGAAGGAGGGCTCCAATATCGGCCCTCCCAGCTGGGCCGTAAATCTTCGGCCGCTCCATGTTTCGGAGCGATCTTCTTACCAAACCAGCTCCGTTCGCGTCTAAGTCTCCAGCCCGACTGGTTCGCCGACTACAGTCCAAAGGAGAGTTTACGATGTTGCGTCCTTCCTATGCGCTTCTGGCCATCGCCCTTATGGCAACTACGGTTTTCTCTCAAGCTCAAACGCAACCCTCGCAACCGACAACCCTGGCCGCCATGGTCGACCGCGAGATCAGCGCCGTCGAAAAGCAAGTGGTCGAAGCGGCCGAAGCCATGCCAGAAGAAAAATTCAACTTCACTCCCGAGGGCCTGACCATCTCCGGAGATGACTTCAAGGGCGTTCGCTCCTTTGCGGTTCAGGTCAAGCACATCGCTTCGTCCAACTATTTCATTTGGTCTCCGATCACGGGCGATGCCGTGCCCGCAATCGTCAAAGACGGCAACGGCCCGGCGGACATGAAGACCAAGGCCGACACCCTGAAGTTTCTCAGGGAATCGTTCGCTGTCGGTCACAAGGCCGCCGCAACCCTGACGCCGGAAAACATGTTGCAGCCGTTCGCGCCGGGCAAGGCCGCGCGTCTGGACCGCACCGAGTTCGGAGTGGCCCACGCCTACGATCATTACGGCCAGATGGTGGAGTATCTCCGCATGAACGGAATTGTCCCGCCGGCCAGCCGCGCAAAATCCGATTAGGTATGCGACAGTGGAAATCCATGCTTGCCCACTTCCGGCCGTTTTTTGGAGTTATTCTTTTGCGGGTATAACGCATGCCGGCGGGCCTGATCGTCTCTTAAAACCCGCCGCCAGACGACGCTAATTCCTGTTCTCCGTGACCCACGTAATCCGCTTGTCCAAGCTTTGCTTGGCGGGCAGCCGTCTAGTACTTTTGCCCAAAGCGTGGGTATCTGCGAAAAAGGACGCGTGGCCCATACAACGCGGTTTTCGTTGTGTGGGAACCGATGCTGCCGACCTCACGGCTCTTGTCCAGCTGCAAGACTGTTGGCTGACCTATCCCTCGCGTCTATAGCAAAGCGTGGGTGTCTCTGAAAAGGAGGGTATCCCCTTAAGTCAACCCTGGGCAGAGGTTTTGTTGCTTTTCGCGGCGGGATGTCTGACAAAATGAGCGGCAATGCGGACTCCTTGATTGAGGGTAAGGCATGAGATCCGTGCTCGCGTTCGCTACTGCATTTTGGTTCAGCTTGTGTCTGGCACAGCCGGCTTTCGCACAGTCCGATGCGGGCGCGCACGTGCTCGCGCTCGATAATTCCTGGAACCGCGCTCTCGAAACCAATGACACGAAAGCGCTCGACATGCTTTTGGCTGACAACTTCGTTTCCATCGACATTGATGGCAGCATACAGACAAAGCGGGAATTCCTCGTGAGCCTGAAAAGCTCGGGATATCAGGCGCCTTCGCAAGCGGTCACTGAACAAAGTAAAGTGGATGTCTACGGGAATTCGGCGTTGGTTCTGGGCATCTTTCGCACGCAAAGCAAGGAGAAAGGGAAGTCCGTGACACGCCGCGAGCGTTTTCTCGACACTTGGGTCAACTTGAACGGCACCTGGAAGTGCGTGGCGTCCGTGACGGTACTGATCCCTGCGAGTTAGCCAACTCTGCCGCTGAGCACTTTGGCGTGTTTCGGGTCACGATCAGCAGTGACCGCCCTCACCGACATCCCTGATCTTTCTTGAGACGTTATTTGAGTCACGAGTGTGCCTTGCCTCCACGGACTCAGGTCCGATGGGGGCTTTGTTTTGGGCGAAAAAAGACCGATCGAAGGACAAACGGTGGCCCATTCAATCCCGACGTTGGTCTGAGTGGGAATGCTCGGATGCCGAGAGGTTTAGGATTCAGCCCTCAAAGCGATAAGCAAGCTCTTTGAAAACCAAATGCCGAA
>Ga0209168_10000101_pt1 | contig 97978 bp, 52 predicted proteins | sample Coa_R1_FD_187156 | JGI IMG/M metagenome (GOLD analysis project Ga0209168, IMG submission 187156) | Surface soil microbial communities from Centralia Pennsylvania, which are recovering from an underground coalmine fire - Coalmine... | ecosystem: Environmental > Terrestrial > Soil > Unclassified ...
CACGTTGCCAGTGTAGCCAGGGTAGCGGATCTGCGCTCGCAAATCTTCCCAGCCCGTTGGAGTAATACCTTGCCCCGAAGTAGTCGAGGCCGGATTCGGAATCGCGTTCTTTGCCGGTGAACTTGTAGTGGTTGCTGTCATTGTTGACGAACTGCAGCTCGCCTCCCCAGGGGTAGTAGTCCTCATCTTCCTTGATGTTTCCGGCTGCGTCGGTAATCACAGACGCGGTTTTCAGGTGGTCGGAGAAGTAATAGGCAACGGAGCCTCCCGGCAGATCGCGACGGGCCACCCGCTCACCGCCGAAGAAGACGTACTCCGACTTCAGTGCACCTGTGAGATCGCTCTCGGCGACGATGCCCGGAGACATGTACCAGTAGATTGTACCTGTGCTGCCGTTGGATTTTTCGACGCGGTTGCCGTCCGCGTTCCTTCGCCTTGGCAGCTCAGGACAGGCTACCGTGCACGTATAACTAGCGGCGCCGGTGATGCGGTTTTCCTGGTCAAAGGAATAATTCAGGTTGGTGGTGGCGTCGTGGGTCATGTTGCCGGCAGAATCATAGCTATAACCGACTAACTGATTATTGGCCAGGGCCGTCACGCTCAGGTTCTCGGCACTGCACTTGGTCACGGTTTTTTGCAGCAGGTTGCCCCAGGCGTTCCTTCGGCTGCTTGGGTCAGGTGGCCAGCTTGCTATCTCAGCTGGCCACAAAAGCAAGATGGGGCTGGTTTATCGCTCACGTGATTTCCACAATGTTGTCGTTGTCGCCAGATGGAAATCGCAGCTGACCTAGTTGGTTTTTTCGCGCTGCTCAGAGCCCCCGGATCCGAGCGAGTCCAGCGGGGCCTCCCATCCGTCATAGTCACCTCCGAACTGGGCCGCCAGGCCCTCCATCTCTTCGCGAAGCTCATCCATCTCCTCTCCGGTCTTCGGGGCATCCTTCGTCGCTACGAGAGCCCACTGTTCTCCATCCGAGTTTTTTCCAACCTCAACGGAGAACCCGCGATTGTGGAGCTGTTCGCCTGCTTCTTGCGCGTTCCGCCTTTTGGAGAAGTACAGAAAGTGTCGCATGCCCTGGTATGAGGACTCGTCTGCTACAGCCTGATTTTTCCTCTTCTCAGCAAGTTCGGCTTTATCCTTCAAATGCAGTTCTTCCGCGCGTTCCGGGATCCAACCCCGAGCCAGATTCTTTACCATGGCGGCGTGTGGCCAAATTTCATAAATGGATAGCCTTGTTTGCTCGAGCGTCAGCTCCGTAAACCGCGGCGCGCGAATCAGCTCTTCTACTGTGAGCGGATTCGCCGCGCTGATGATTCTCCAGCAAACCACTCTACCAAAATCATCCAAGGCCACGGCATGCCGCATCGTGGGATAGGGTTTCGCCCATTCTGGAACAGGTTGGTTGGATATGATCTCTGCCAAGCCGACACGAAGAGCATAGTTCATAATATAGAAAACGAAGTACAACTCTTTTTGCCGGGCAAGCGCTGCAAAATCAGCAGGGCGATTCACGTACAGTCCTGGGAATACTCTGACCAGTTCGCCACTGCTTCCTCCGTCATGCGTGTACTGAACGTAGGCCAACCCAGTAGGTGTGCTGATTTCGACGATATCGCCGATGCGCGCCTTTTTTTTACTCGTTCTTTTCATTGAAGGCCCATGGATTTCAGCAGATCTCTCCCGAACTGCACCGCCTTTTCGTAGATTGGATTCGTTCGAGCAATGCTGTTGATCTTGTTGGTGAGCGTTCCGCCGTTTTTAGCCAAACCTCTCTTTTCGATTATAGCCTGCTCGACTCCCTTGGCTTCAGTCCGGGTAAGGCCTTTCACAATCGGAAGGAGTTCCTCGCCGTGCGCAGCTTGCCGACTCAGTAGATTCTTTGTTATACCAACATATTCAGTCAAGGATTTCAAGTAAACAGAAACTACCTTACCCTCGATTTTACTTGCGGCCGCCTCTTCCCCGCCGAAAGGAATCAGGAACGATGCCCAGAACGTAAACTTCATCGCCTTATCCTGAGTGGGGTTAGCAGCCTGGAAATCAGGCAAGCTCATAACGGCCAACGCGTCCCTTAGCAAACCAAAATTCCAAGGCTGCTGGATGTACATCCCCAAGCCAGCCATTCCGGTCATGGATTTGAGCTGGTTGGCAGCCTCTTTTCCAACTCCGATGGCAACGCTTGCGGCCGTACTACGTTGTGGAGCAGTCGCACCAGGGCTACTTGAGCAATCGCTCAGCCCGGGGCAGGTTGACGGGCTCTTTTTTCTGAGCGCGTCGTCGCCATCGCCCTCATTCAGCTCCGGCATAGCACCGGCATGCCCGTCCGGATCAGCATCGCTTGTCGGGATATTGCGCACGTAGCTGTAGAGGTTCAGCGATTGCGGATCATGTAGATCGGAGTATGGGACAGCCTCCGGCTTGGCAGCCCAATCGGCAGACACAAATCGTCCCAGCCAATTTCCGTAATATCTCGCTCCGAAGTAGTCCAGGCCGGTCTCCAAATCCCGCTCTTTGCTCGTAAACTTGTAGTGATTGTTGTCGTTGTTGACGAACTGCAGCTCACCGCCCCAAGGATAATAGTCTTCGTCTTCCTTGATGATTCCCGCTGAATCGGTAATGACGGATGCTGTTTTAAGGTGATCAGAGAAATAGTAGGAAACGGTGCTGCCAGGTAAATCCTTTCGCGCTACACGCTCACCATCGAAGAAGACGTACTCCGACTTCAGCGAGCCTGTAAGATCGCTTTCACCCACGATGCCCGGTGACATGTACCAGTAAATCGTTCCTGTGCTGCCGTTGGATTTTTCGACGCGATTGCCATCCGCGTCATAGGTGTAGGTGTAGCCGGCGGCGCCGGTGATGCGGTTTTCCTGGTCAAAGGAATAATTCAGGTTGGTGGTGGCATCGTGGGTCATGTTGCCGGCGGCATCGTAGTTGTAGCCAGACAACTGGTTATTGGCCAGGGCCGTTACGCTCAGATTCTCGGCGCTGCATTTGGTCACGGTTTTCTGAAGCAGGTTGCCCCAGGCGTCGTACACATAGGCGTTGCCCCAGAACTTCGTCTTGCCGTTTAGCGTTGTCTGGCTGCAATCCGTTCCGGCATTCTGCGCGGAGGTCAGGCGGTTCAGCGCATCGTAGGTGAAGGTCTGGATGCGGGTGAGGTCTTTGTTGTTGACCAGGCGGAAGACGTTGCCGTTGTCCCCGCTCCCCAGGTGAAAGTCGTAGCTCAGATCGATTACGTTGCCGATGTTTGTCCCATCCGTGCACGAGGCAGGCGGGGCTCCAGTGGTTGCGGAGAGGCGGCAGGGCTGCAGGCGGGTGTTGTAGCTGAAGGTGTTCGCGATCCCGGCAAAGCTGTTGCTGTTGCCGCTGACAAAGCTGGTCAAGGCACTGTCCGGCCCGTAGGTGGCTCCGGTGATGTAGTTGATGTTGTTGCCCGAGTCCACGGCCGAGAGAATCCTGCCCGCCGCGTCCGGAGTGTAGGTTACGACCGCGCCGCTGGGATACTTTAGCGTGGCCACGGAATTATCCAGGTTGTAGGTGTACGCCAAGTTCTTCTGGATTCCCGCTATGGTCCGGCTCTCACTGCCGATCCGGCCCAAAGCATCAAAGCTGTAGCTGCCTGAGCCGGCCTGGTCAGTCAGGCTGGTGAGATGGCCGATGCCATTTGCGCCAGAGTCATAGGTGTAACTGACTACCGCGGTTCCTGACGGCAGTTGGCCATTGGTACACGTCTGCGCCGAATAGGCCTTGCCGGTTAGGCGAGTCAGCTTGTCGTAACAGGAGCTGATGGTCTGCGTGGCCGAGCCGGTCTGGTTGGGCGCGGGCGAGGTCTTCTGCAGCATGTTTCCATCGGCATCGTAACTGTAGCTGATCTGCCCGGATTCGGGGTTGGTGGCCGTCAGCAGGCGTGAGAGCGAATCGTAGGTGAACGACCGCACCCGGTATTGGCTGGAACTGGTGACCGTGGGATCGCCCTTTTGCGTTACATTCAGCAGGTTGCCCAGCGCATCGTAGCTGTACTGGGTGACAAAGTAGTTGAAGTCCAGCGACGCGGTTTCCGGGTTGTAGCCGCCGTTGAGGGCCGTAGTCGCCGGGCAGCTGAATGACGGGCTGGAGAAATAAGTCCCCTGGCTAGTGGAAGAGCCGCAACTGACGGAAATATTCCCCGCAGTGCCTACGCTGGCGTAGGTGATGGTAAGGGTTGAGCCGGAGACCGAAGCCGTGACCGGGGACCCGGAACGGTTCAGATTGTTGGGATTGCTGGAACTAATCAGCGCCGACGCCACCTGCCCCGCCGTGCTGTTCCCGCTCTGGCTGTAGGGAGCACTGGCGGTAAAGCTTCCGATGGTTACCGTGACTGTGCCCGAGTCATAGACCGTCGACGGGTTCGTGCCATTCGCGCCCCCGGTCAGGCTTGCGCCCGAGGCGCCGGCGGTAAACGAAGCCTGGGTGAAATATTGGGTGTTGTAGCTGGTGCTGGCCGCCAGGGAAAAATTGCCGCTCGCGCCCGCACTGCGCGCCTGCAGATACAGCGTGGCCGTGGGAGGGTTGGCTGACAGGTTCACGCTCACACTGCTCACCTGAACATAGGAAGAGGTGTTGTTGATGGTGCTCTGCAAAGCGCTGCTGATCGAGCTTACATTGTCGGTCTGCTGGTTCGCTCCATAGTTGTAGGTGTACGGCTGGCCGTTGACGGTGATGGTGACCGCGCCCGAATCGTAGGTAGTGGTGCTGTCCGTCTCCCAGTCGACACAGCGGCCATTGAGGCTGTACTGGTTGCAAACCCGGGTAGTCGTGATGATCGATTGCTGATGGCCGCTGATCGTCACACTGCCCGTGGCCGTTGTCGCATTGGTGCCAGGAATGGTGTACGTCTGCAGATTACCGCCAACGGAGAACGCGCCTTGCGCCTGGCTGCCACTGAAGCTATCGCCTGGCTCGTGCACCTCGGTGAGCCGACCGAGGCCGTCGGCGCAGGTAAGCCGCTGCTTGCCCGCTTCATCCGTGGTTTTGGTGCAATCTCCCGCGACTGCCTGAATGGGCACGGTATCGTAAGCCACGCTGCTGACGCTGCCATCCTGCTTGGTGACCTGCGTCACCCGCCCCAGCGCGTCATACTGGGTCTGGATCACTCCGTAGGTGGGATCGCTGGTGGAGAAGTAGGGATTGGTCACGGTGACGGCATGACCCAGCCCGTCATACGTCGTATCCACAGTGGCGTTGCCGTTGGGGGTTACGTGCTGGGTTCTGGAGGTGTGGCCCAGGCCGTCTAAGTAGGTGAACGAGTCTTCGGTCAGCGCCGTCGTAATCTCTTGCAGCCGTTCCGCCGTATGCGCGTCGGGGTAATTGAATGTCGTTTGCGGCTGATTTCCGTTCGCGTCCTTCGGTAAAACTGCTGAAGTGAGCCGCCCCATCAAATCGTAACTGTAGGTACTGGTGTGCGCGGGGTCCCCAGGCGTGGCGCCGCTGGCCTGGTAAGCGCCATTGGCATCGGTGAAGCTGGTCAACAGTCCGGTATTTGGGTCGTAAGTTCCGCTCACGCACTGGCTGAGAGCGTTGCACGTCTCGGTTGACAAGGCCCCGTTGTAAGCCAAATCGTAGCTGTGGGTCGTGGTGTATCCCAGCGGATCAATCGCCTTATAAACCTCTCCGGTGTCATACCAGTTTGTATGGCTGACAACCGCGCTTCCAGTGTTCAACCACCGGCTCACCGTTGTGGGATTCCCGCGTACCGGATTTGGAGCGGCAAGATGGGTGCCCGCGGGCAGGGCGCCGACGGTGCCTTCGTAGCTGGTGAGATAAGCAGCCTCATCGTACGTGGTGTCAGTCTCGGCCATTCTGTTGCCGCTACCATCCCTGGTGACCACGGAGGCGCGCGCCTCCAGGATATTCGCCGCCAGGTAGCGACTGTCGTTCTGCCACTGGTAGACAGTGTCCACTTCCTGAAGAAGCGGTCCTGTCGTGCCCTGTCCCCAGTCATAATGCTTTTGTGCAGTCACCAGACCCAGAGTCGGCGAACTGGAGTCATAGTCGGTGTGCACCAGGGTGACCTTGCCGCTCGCGCTCATCGTCGTCTTTTCATCCGTGGGAACACCCGGGCCCCCGCCACTTTTGATCTGCCACGTCGTATCCACCTGTTTCAGTGGGGTCCGCGATCCTCCGCTGCCCTGATAGGAGATCGTCTGCGTCTCCTTGTAGTTGATGTGATAGACCTGAGGAATCCCCTCGATTGGGCTGAACTTGTGGGTTGTATCATTACCGATGGGATCGGTGACGGTATGAGTCATCGTGGCATCGCTGGCTACCGCTCCCCATTGATAGTTCCAGATGAAGGCATTTCCGTTTACATCGGTCAAGGTTCGTGAATGGACTGCACGGCTGACTGAGGTGATGTCATATTGGCTGCTGACTGGAAATTGTCCCTCGGCCCACGAATACTGAATGCTCGCTCCGGTCGGAGTTCCCAGCGACGTGATTTCGCCGTAGCTGTCGTAAGCCAATGACCACTGGGTGTTGTCCGGCAGGATGACATCGGTCAGATAGACCGGCGGCCGGTAGTTGCCGGGAAAGGCGCGGCCGGAATAAGAGTCCTGAAACTGGTGGATGCCCGCGGGAGAGAAGCTGGTCGCCAGTTGCGGATAAGTGGCGAAGCATAATTTGATCTGGTTGGTTTGCCCATTAGGACCGGGATAGCTCAGATAGCCCACCCAGGGCGTGCCGAATGAAGTCAAGCAGCCATTTAACTCTGAGCTGCTGGCCTGATGAGTGGCTACTGCGGGACCATTTGTGTTTGGGTTGGCGATGTCGGGAATGCCCAGCGGGGTAGAAATAACATTGCCATTTGCATCCAACACGCTGCCCACGGCAAAGTGTTCGCTGCATGTCGTCGTCGATGTTGAACCCGGCAGCCCGTTTCCAGGATCAGTGGAGCAAGTGCTCCGGTCCTGCACGAAGTTGCCAATGTATTGTGTGCCATCGGGGTCGGTGACGGTTACGTTGTAAGGCAGGCCATTGAAATTCGAGCCGGTGATCTGCACCTGATAGCGGCTGGTGTCCATGGTCTCAGGGGCTCCGAAGAGCGGGTGCGAGGCGCCGTCCCAGGTCACCAGAGTATCCGGGGAACTCACCGAATAACTCGTTCCCTGACCATCGGTAAAGACGCTCTGATAGATCCTAGTCATGGCAAAACTGGCCGTGCTGACAAGGAGAGTGCCCTGGCCGCATGGACCCGATGCAGTCGGTGGCTGGGCGGAGCATGCAGTTGCAGGCAGCCATTGGTTCTGACTCCCTACTCCCGCATTTCCAGGGGCTGCAAACCAGGTCTTGGCGTTGACCACCAGGTAGTACTTGATCCCCGACTTGCCTCGTTGCGGCACGCTGACGGGCAGCGGGATGTGTACCGTCAGGTTTCCGTTCATCAGGTTGACGGTATCTGCGTCGGTGCCTGCATACGATCCCTGCGGAGGGATTCCGTTTTGCAGATTTGGAGGATCCTGCCCAAACGTAGAAATGCTGACTGCCAGAATCAATGCCGGGAAGAACAGCAACTTGCATGATTTCATCTCTGTGTCTCCAACCTATATGAAAGATTCGGATTAACCTACTGGGGCCCCCGGGACGACCGACTACAGATGACCTACCACAAACGATGACGTTTATTCCCCGCCACTCAATGCAGACACACCGCGGCAACACTTATTGACACGTCAAGCTGTACAAGGTTCCAGTGAACCAGGCACACCTCGGCGATATCGCCGTGCTTATTTGTTCCGGCTAGGGGCTGCTCACGCGGATGGAGTGGGCACGATCCTTCCGCGAGTTCGTTATACCTTATGCTTCCGCAATGCTTCAGCGTGCAGGAGTAGAGTGGGGTTCCTGCAAAATGCCAGTCTGATTCTTATATGGAAGGATCTCTGGAGCTGTCAAGAGGAAACCGCTAAGAGGATGTTAATTTTTCGTCTCGGCTATTTCGATAGGGGGGCTTCGCAGGATGACATGGGGCTGGAGTTGTCTGGATCAACGCGATTCCGTCAGTCTTCTTCCTGGTCGGCATCGTCGATCAGGATGCCATCAAATTCGTCGGCTGCGGATTCCAGGCGTTCATAGTTCTCAAACCATTCGGTCGAGACCTCATAGAGGAACATGACTCCCTGGCAGGGAAAGCCAAGCTGCACGCGGCCGACTTTGCCGACAAAATTCTTCAGCCAGCGCGCTTCTTCCATGTCCTCTTCGGTCATGTAGCTCAGGTCTTCAAGACGCTCGAGCAGGAAGTCAACGTCTTCGCTGTCCACCGAGCCGTAGCTCATGGTGACAAACTGCACGCCCGAGGCCTTGGCCAGTTCCACGAAATCTTTCCAGGCGTCCGGATGCTCCTCCTCAGGAGACCAGAGGACGTTTGGCACTTCGTCCTTAATGACGCCATGAAAACGCTTGAGACCATGGCCCTCGATGAAGGCGACCATGTCATCTTTGAGATTGTGCAGGTCTTGCTCCATATTTGCGTATGTACATCATAGCGCGTTCAAGGAATCCGAGGACATTTTTACACAGGCCAGAGCAAACCCCAAAAACCTTCCCACTGACGACACTGATTACACTGATCTGCCGCAAGGTCAAGATTACCAACCACGAAGGCCACGAAGGAATACGCCGAGGGCACAAAGAAACGCCAGCGAATGGAAAGGCAAAGGAAGGTGAACAGAAACTTCGCAGCAGGACATGAATTCTCGCCATCGTATGAGCTGTCCAGGCGCTCAGCTTACGCCTTCGTAGGCGGCTTGCTTGAAGTCTACTATCAGGGGCAGGGACAATGTGGCCTCAGCGCCGGCGCGGTCCTTGCGGTTGGCTAGTTGCAACGTGCCGCCATGAGCTTCAGCAATCTGGCGGCTGAGGATCAGGCCAATCCCGCTGCCTCCATGTTTGGTGGTAAAGAAGGGCACAAAGAGGTTGTCACTGTTCAAGAGACCCGGTCCCTCATCCAGCACAAAGATCTCCACCGTATAAGGGCCCACCCGCCAGCCCACTTCCACCTTGCCAGGCTGTTCCCGGGAGAGATCCAGCGTGGCATCCACGGCATTGCGGATCACATTAATGAGCAGTTGCTCAAGCTGATCCAGGTCAGCATCAATCTCGATTTTTGGGCCATCCAGCACACTTACAGAGAGCCTTCTTTCCAGCGCTGCGGCGCGATAGACCAGCGTTCCCACGGTGATCCTCCCTTTGGTGGGAGCAGGCATGCGCGCGAGCTGGGTGTATGCCTGCATAAAACGGCCCAGTGATTCCACGCGGTTCTCGATCACCTGCAACCCCTGCTGCACATCCTGATTGATCTCGGCCGGCAGACCAGCCCGACCGGTGATTGAGGTCAGGGTACCGGCAATGGACTTGATGGGGGCCAGCGAGTTATTCAACTCATGCCCCAGAACGCGGATCAGCCGCTGCCAGGCTTGCCGCTCCTCCGCCCGCAGCACCCTGCTCATGTCAGAGATAATCAGCAACTCGTGAGGGACACCGTTTTCACGAAAAGCAGTGTGGTTCACCGCCCACCGGCCGTGTTTGCCGGGAAATGTCATCTCCACGATCTGCGGACTGCGCGCATGCAAAAACGCATCCAACCCCAACTCTTCCGCCGTGAGTCCCAGCATGCGCGGCGCAATCCTGCTCATCAACTGTTCGCCGGCGCGGTTTACGATCCGCAATTGCTGTTGCTGGTCAAAGGTAAAGACGGCAACATCTATTTCCATCAACACTTTTTTAAGCAGCGCAGTAGCTTCAAGCGCACTGGTCTTCTGTTGCTGCATGCGGTCGGCCAGGGAGTTTAATTCATGGGTCAAATCGGCGAGGGAGTCCTCACGGCCGGTGCCGCGAACGCGAAAAGAGAAATCATCCTCGCGAATGGATGCCACCATGTTGGAGAGAGTCTGCAGCGGGCGGATGATCTGCCCCTGCAGCATGGAGCCGCCGATCAACCAGCCCAGACCAAGAAACAGGGTGACAGTCCACTTGAGTTCGATGGAATAACCGCCGGTCCAAAGAAGAATTTCAGAGATCGCCGTTGCCGGCAGGGCGACGAGGAGCGCCAGCAATAGAATAAAGGCGTCAAATCTCAGTCTTTTGCGTTTTGGCTGTATCAGGGATGGCGAGACGGGTCGAGGTTGCGGATCAGAGGCCATATTTTTCCATGCGACGATAGAGAGCGCTTCGGCTCAACCCCAGCGCCTCCGCTGCATGGCTGATGTTGCCTGAGTGGCGTGCGACTGCTTTCTTAATCAGGAGGCATTCTACTTCTTCCAAGCTCATGTCCTCTATTTTGGCGGAGCCAGCTCTATCACTCTCCAGTCCCAGATCGCTGGCCTGGATCTGGTCCCCAGTGCTCATCAGCACCGATCTCTCAATGGCATGGTCCAATTCACGGACGTTGCCGGGCCAGGGATGTTCGAGCATGCGCTGCATGGCCGAGGGCTCAAACCGATTTACATGTTTACGATAACGTTCCGCATAAATCTTGAGAAAATGGCTGGCCAGGAGGGGAATATCTTCCCGCCGTTCGCGCAACGGCGGTATGGGCAACTCAACCGTGTTCAGCCGGAAAAGAAGATCAGAGCGGAACCGGCCTTCAGCGCACTCGAGCTTCAAATCCGCGTTGGTGGCGGAAAGGACACGGACATCCACACGGCGCGTCTTGGATGACCCTACTCTCTCCATCTCGCCGGTTTCCAGCACACGCAGCAGTTTGGCCTGTTGCTTCATGGGCACGTTGGCGATTTCATCCAAGAAAAGCGTGCCGTGGTCGGCCAGTTCAAACCGGCCTACCCGGTCTACGCGGGCATCCGTGAATGCGCCTTTCACATGGCCAAACAACTCGCTTTCAAAGGTGCCTTCCGGCAGGCCGCCGCTATTCACAGTAATCATAGGCCGCGAAGCGCGGGAGGAAAGGGCATGCAGCGTCAAAGCCACCACTTCTTTGCCAGCGCCGTGTTCACCGGTAATCAACACATTGGCATCACTGGGACCAATGCGGCTGATCAGATTCAGCAGCGGCTGCATGGCCTTGGACTCAGCGATAAACACAGGGCGGTTCTGGGCCCGCAAAAGACTGTTTTCCGCTTCCAGGCGCTCGGCGCGGCGCAACGAGCGGTACAGATCGACCTGGGTGCGAATAATGCTGAGCAGACGTTGATTTTCCCAGGGCTTCTGGACGAAGTCCCGCGCACCACGCCTCATGGCCTCTACGGCCAGTTCGACGCTGCCCCAGGCGGTCATTACCACTACCACCAACTTGCTATCGATAGCCTGAATCCGGGAAAGAAGCTCAATTCCCTCCTGCCCCGAAGTTGTATCGCGCTGGTAGTTCAGGTCCATCAACACGATATCGAACTCGTTGCTTTGCAGGGCTTCCAGGACTGCCTGGGGATTGCTGGCGGTCGCGGTGTAGTAACCTTCAGCCTTGAGCAACAGACGCAGGGCTTCACGGATGTCCGGCTGATCGTCCGCAATCAAGACCCGCGTACGTTCGACTGCAGGAGGCGCTGGAGCTACGAGTTCTTCCGTGTTGGCCAACCGTGTTTTGCCTCCTTATCCCCTATCAGGCGGTAACGCTATCGATTACTTTGCTCGAGTCGCCTACGATCCAGCCATCCTTCAATTGGATCACGCGATTTCCGTAAGAGGCATTGACCTCAGAGTGAGTCACCTGAATGATGGTTGTGCCCTGCTGGTTGAGCCGGCGAAACAGTTCCATGATCTCCTGGGCCTGTCCGGAGTGGAGGTTGCCTGTAGGCTCATCGGCCAGGATCAACTTGGGATTGCCAGCGACTGCCCTGGCCACACCCACCAACTGCTGCTGCCCGCCGGAAAGCTGGTTGGGATAGAGGTCTTTCTTGCCAACAATCTGGAAACGATCCAGGATATCGGCCACCATGGCGGCGCGCTGGGCACGCGGTATATCGCGGTAGGAGAGCGGCACATCAATGTTTTCCTGCACGGTCAGGTTGTCCAACAGGTGGTAACTCTGGAAGACGAAGCCAACATACTTGCGATTCAATTCCGCGCGCCGCTTGCGGTCCATTTTGTGAATGGGCTGATCCAGCAAAAAGAACTCACCCGCCCATCCGTCATCCAGCAGGCCAACAATGCTTAGCAGCGTGGTTTTACCCGCGCCTGAGGGCCCCATAATGGTGACGAACTCGCCTTCTTTGATGTCAATGTTAATGCGGCGCAACAGCCAGATGGCGCCCGCCGGGCTCTTGATGGTCTTTTCAACATTATTGAATCGGATCATTTCGCGCGTCTCGTTTTTCGATTGAGGCTCGAGCCTGAAAATTGAGTCATTGGATTATTGCGTAATTGGTTCGTTGAAAACAGAAAGCGGGCTTCTATCTGGTGCCCAATTACCAGATTCCCTATTTTCCCAATTTTCGGCGCTGTCGCCACAGGACCAGCCTTGAATAGCGCGGGGAAGACGCTCAGGCTGAGACGGGAACCACCTGTACCGCGGAACTCTCATACAACGCGCCCAGCGCCCAAGCCGCATTCCTGCGTGCTTCCGGTGACGGCGACGTCTTGAGCACGTGAATCAACGGCGGAATCGAGGGACGGCCAATTTGCACCAGCGCTGCAGCGGCCTCTGCTCCCAACGTGGGCTTTTGTTCCTTTACGGCGGCCTGACGATACCGGGATGCATCAATAGCAGTCCTATCACCCAGCAAATCGGCCAGGGCGTTCACGGCCTCCGCGGTGGATAAACGGAGCTGTCCCAGCCAATAGGCTGCCGCGGCCTTTTGCTGTGGAGTACCGGACTTCAGCACGGCGAGATAATGCGGAACACCTTCGCCGCTTTCGTCTGCGCCAGTCTTAGTCCGCCGCGAACCAAATCCCGGCAGGAGAATCAACCCGGCCAATATCGATACGACCGCAACCCACGCCTTCAATTCACGCATAAACTCTGCCCCCAAAGGGCACCGTGAGGAACCTGGGCGGTGCTGCCCCGCTTACGTGGCACTTTTTATACCGAACCCTATTGTAATGTAAGTGACTGAGGAAAAGAGGTTTTCTGTGGCATTCCTTGGCGGACTTTAAGAAATGCTGTTCGCTTGCGAAATCTGGGTGTTCGGAAACGAACAGCGGGAACCCAGCCCTGCCATCGTGGACCTGCGATGGAATGATCTGTGACTTTCATCTGGAACTGATCGTGGACGCAATCGGTGCATCGGGTCATCTAAAGAACCTGCCTCCCGGCTCTCAGCTGTCGCCTTCATCTTTTTCCGCTTTCTCTGCTTCCTCTATTTTTCTCTGGGTGGCAGCAAGCGTGAGGGGAGTTCCGGCAGGTGTCCTGATTCTGCGAAGCAGCGGACCGGCCGAGAACTCCGAGCAGGGAGGGCCGATCGCTGCTTTCGCATCACCAACCAGCGAACTGCGCGAACGCCGGTGGAAAACTCAACTACCCCTGGTGCAAGGGATCGCGAGCTTGCTCTCCATTTTGCATTTCTAAGGCCGAAGGCTGGTCGACAGTAAGTAACTGAAAAGATGGGAGAAATCAGGCAAAGAACATGAAGCGGAATGGCACTAATGTTCGCTATTGAATTCTCGCTGTGCGGAAATGAACAGGAAGAGCAGTACTTAGCGTTCAAGTAGTTAGCTTTGACCTTCGCGAACGTCACGTTGAGTTGAGGAGGTAAGCTGCTTGGCCGCACGAATACAGCTAACCCAAAGGCTAAGAGCCCTCTTTCGTCCGCTCATGTCTCGAAACATAGAAAGCTAAAGGCACGGCTGAAAGCCGCGCCCTTGCAAAACGATTTTTTGTGACAAGTCCCGAAGTGTTAACTGTGCTTTTCTACACCAGCTCGGCTGTTGCGCTTTCTGTTTCTTCCACCACTTTGCCGTCGAAGAGGTGGACGGTCCTATCCGCATGCTTGGCAAAGCGGGCATCGTGAGTGACCATGCAGATGGTTGCGCCCTCACGGTGCAACTGCTGGAGCAATTCCATGACGGCTTCGCCATTGCGAGAATCCAGGTTTCCGGTAGGCTCATCCGCGAGCAGGATGGAAGGAGTTCCGGCAAGTGCCCGGGCCACGGCGACGCGCTGCTGCTGACCGCCTGAGAGCTGGGAGGGATAGTGCCGCATACGATGGGCCATACCTACCTTCTCCAGCGCCTCCTGCACACGCTTCTTGCGCTCCGGAGATGACATGGAACGGTAGGTCAAAGGCAGCTCAACGTTCTCATAGACATTGAGATCGCCAATCAGGTTAAAGCTCTGGAAAATAAACCCGATTTCCTGATTCCGGATGCGCGCCCGTTCGGAAAAATCCAGCCCCTGGACCTGCTTTGAATTCAGCACATACGAGCCATCCGTGGGAGAATCCAGAAGACCGATGATGGAAAGAAGGGTCGATTTGCCGCATCCCGAAGGTCCCGCGATGGAGACATACTCGCCTTTGCGGATGTCCAGATGGATTCCGGAAAGCGCGTGTGTCTCTACTTCATCGGTATAGAAGACTTTGGTGACGTTGCTCAGCTTGATCAGCACCTGTTCATTGGTTGGCACGTTGTTGTTCTCCTGGTTCTGCTATTTTTTCAACCCTGCAATGACCTTGACACGAAAAACTTACTCAATCACGAATTGATTCTATCTGTCCAACTTTATCCGGTCTACATTGTCCCAGCGGGACGTGTCGGAGAGAATCACTTCGTCGCCTTCCCTGAGGCCACGTATAATCTCGATCGCGTTTACGGAGCTGCGGCCTAACTCCACGGGGACGCGCACCGCGGTCTTGCCGTCGGGCTCAATTCTAAACATTCCCACAGTGCTCTTTTCCTGCCCGAATGCGGGACGTCCCACGTAAAGCACGTTATCCAGCTTTTCCATGGTAATGGTGCCATCCACACTCAGATCAGGACGGGCACCCTTGGGCAGATCGCCTTCGAGCTTCACGTCAACGGTAAAGGTCCCGTTCTGGGCCGCCGGATCAATGCGCATTACCTGGCCCTGGATGATGCCGTTGTGGGTATCAACTTCCGCAGCCTGGCCAATTTCAATGTCCTTGGCCTGGGTTTCGGGAATCTTCAACTCCGCCTTAAGATGTTCCGGCTGAACAACCTTGGCCAATATGGTACCCTGCGTGGCCCGCTGGCCTACTACGACAGGCACAGGCACTGCCTCTAAAACTCCGGGAATGCCGGCGCGGACCTTGAGCGCATCCAGCTGCTTGTGTTTGAATTCTGAGAGCGCGCGTATCTGGTCGATCTTGGCCTGGGACGACGCCAATTGAGTCTCCGTGGCTTTTTCGTTCAGGGCGATCCGCTCCTGCTCGATTTTGTAGCGGGTGGCCAACTCTTGTTCCTTACCTACTGAAGTATCCAGCACCTGCTGGGAAAGGACTCCAATCTTGACCAGTTCGCGGTTGGAATCCGCCGTGCGCTTGGCGTCCGTGTAATCGGCATTCACCGTTGCGGCTTCCTGCTTGAGCTGTCCCAGGTCACTATTCACCTTGGCTTTGGTATTGAGGTAGTCAGCCTGTGCGGCCTTCAACTGCTGATCCGCATCCATAGCTTCCTGTACAACCTGCGGATTAGAGAGTTCCATGATTATGGTGTCAGCTTTGACCGGGGTGCCAGGCAGAGCAAGGATTCGATCCACCTGTACATCTGTCGCCGCCGATATCGTGCGGACGTCTTCAGGAATTGGCACCAGTGAACCTAATCCGCGCACCTGGCGCAACATTGAGCCACGTTTGACTTTATCCGGCCACAACGTAGAAAACTCTACGCCGGGAGGCGCCGGCTTGAGCCGGGAGACTCCCAAGGTGATTCCGCCGATGGCCAAAACAGCCACGACTGTCAGGAGTATGCGCTTTTGTTTCTTCCGCCGAATTACCGATTCGCCGCGTGCAATATCCATAGCAATCCTTGTACTCGCACATACTTTGCCAAACTCAATAATGTCCTATGTTGTTGATTATACATCCGAAAAAGCCCCGTCCAAGGGCAACCATTTCGCGCTCAGTGTCCAATCCCGAAAAGAAATGTCCGGAAACGGACAGCTCCGGGGGAAGACCCGGGGATCGCCATGGTTCGGTAATCGGGAGATCGGGAAAAGCGCGATGTCACGGCAATCACGGGATCTTCGTGGTAATTTCTAAATGTGACCGCCTCGTCAGATCTCGCTTTTCTCACTCTCTCCGAAGCCAGCCAGCAAATTCAAAAGCGCGCTGTTTCTCCCGTGGACCTTACCCAGGCTTGCCTAGCGCGGATTGAGCGCCTCAATCCGCAGTTGAACGCCTATATCACGGTGACCGCAGGGTCCGCGCTGGAAGAAGCAAAGACCGCAGAAAGAGAAATCTCCGAGGGTAAGTGGCGCGGTCCACTGCACGGCATTCCGATGGCGGTAAAAGACCTGATCGAGACTGCCCAGGTCCGAACCACGGCGGCCAGCGCCGTGCTCCAGAATTATGTGCCCGGCCACGACGCTCCCATCGTGCAGCGGTTGAGAGAAGCAGGCGTAGTGATGCTGGGCAAATTGAATCTGCACGAGTTTGCTTACGGGGGCAGCGGCATCATCGGCCATTTCGGGGCCGCCCGGAATCCGTGGAATACGGCGCACATTACTGGCGGTTCCTCTTCTGGCTCGGCTGCGGCGGTATCCGCGGGACTTTGTTACGGCGCGATTGGAACAGATACGGCGGGTTCCATCCGTTTGCCTGCTTCATGCTGCGGCATTGTCGGCCTGAAGCCGAGTTACGGACTGGTGAGTACTCGCGGTGTAATTCCGCTCTCCTGGACGCACGACCATGCTGGTCCGATGGCACGAACCGTGGCCGATACCGCGCTGATCCTGCAGGCCATTGCCAGCTACGATCCCGCGGACATCTGTTCTCACAAATTCCCCGCCGTACACTATCCTGCAGCGATGGAAGAAAACACCAGGCCACTCCGCCTGGGAGTGCCGCGCGAATTCTTCTGGCAACAACTGGATGCCGAGGTTGAGCAAGCTGCAGAAGCGGCCCTCAAGCTTCTGAGTGAACTTACCACCGGCGCTCATGACGTAAGGATTTCCGTTCCGACTGACACTGCAGTTTTCCGCTGCGAGCCATTTTCGTATCACCAGAAGTACCTGGCGGAACATGGCAATGAATATCATCCTGAAACTTTGCGGCGCATCCGCACCGGCGCGGAGGTGACGGCGACGGAGTACATTGACGGTTATCGCAAGCTGCAGCAGCATCGCCGCGACATTTTGCGCGTCTTTGAAGAAGTCGATTTGCTGATTACACCCACGACTACGATCCTGACGCCTACCATTGCCGGGCTGGAGGCTGCGCCCCAGGAGTTACGTCCTACAGAGATAATGATGTTGAGGAACACGCGGCCATTCAACGTCTTTGGCCTGCCTACAATCTCTATTCCGTGCGGCTTCTCCAAGTCCGGTCTGCCAATCGGCTTGCAGATCAGCGGCGCACCTGGCGCCGAGGGCACAGTGCTGGCGCTGGCCAAGGCCTACGAATCGGGAACAGAGCAGAGGAATCCGGTGATCGCGTGATGGGAAGACCAAAAGCCTGTTTGGCTGCGAAATCAATGCGAATGGTCGTGAATAATGAAAGTCCTAGACAACCGGACGCCGCCGGGGCCCTCTATCTGGAACAACGATTGGCAGAGTCTTAGATACCTCGGAAGGCACAGCTTCGTCCGGCTGGAGGCCTTCACTCATGCCGGGCTCCTGGTTACTGCCGTTTCCGGACGCCCTATCGCGAAGCGGAGTCTGATGCAGCCATTGATCGAGTTCTTCCGGAAACGCGACCACTGCACTCCTATTGGTTCCTTTAGGGCGATGTACGGGTAAACTGAGGTCCTGTTCCCAGCGCTGCACAGTCCGGACACCACGTCCCATATACGATGCTATTTCTTTCCATGAGTTCAGAACCCGACGCTGATGGGAAAGCGCGACGGCAGCGCCATTGGTGGCGTGCAATGTTCCCGTTTCTTCCGTAGAAACGATAAGAATATGTCCGTTTGGCCCGCAACTGTAAGCCCGGAGTTTTTCGATTGAACAGTGCCCGTTCCTTAAGAGGGCATAGACAGTTTTATCGGCCAGCACGGGCTCAAGTGGCCCACATCCGCAAATCGGGCAAAAGGTAAGCACGCTATACACTTTTAAGGCGCTGGGATACTCCGCCATCCACAAAACCACAGCGTCCATGGAACGTCAGATTGCCGCTTGGGTCTCTGAAGGGCTCGGGGCCCAGAGCATGGGCAAGATTCTAGCGAAATGCAGGTTGTGCGTCTGTTGGGTATCGAACAATATTGTACAGGAAACAGCCAGGTACGGTACATGACATAAGAAAGAGTAGAATGGTAAGTAAGCCCAGGCGAAATCTAATCAGGAATGGATTCGCCAACGGGTTTCCTACCGACATTGAGAATGGCTGCGGTGCTCTTCTTTGTGCCGTCAGGGCGGAGCAAGCCACTGAACGGGGGCCATTCCATGAAGCGCAGCATCAGTGTCAGAAAGCCATTTCAGAACGCTATCCTAGCCAGTCTCCCCAGCGAGGTGTACGCCCGGTTTGTACCGCACCTGAAGCCCGTGACGCTTCCGGTCGGGCAGGTGCTCATGGAGGCGGGAGCAGACATAGAACGCGCCTATTTCGTCAACTCTGGAATGGTGTCTGTGGTAGCCGTGCTCCGTAATGGAGACACGCTCGAAGTAGGAGTGATCGGCCGGGAGGGCGTGGCCGATGTGAACGCGCTACTGGGTTGCAAGACCACGCTCAACCAGCTGATTGTGCAAGTTGCGGCGACCGGCTTGTGCATTAAAGCCAGCGTACTTACGCGCCTGTATCAGGAGTGTGGGCCGCAGTTGTGGGCAACCGGGCAGCGTTACATCCAATACCGGCTTAACCAGGTATCTCAGTCGGCCATCTGCAACCATGCTCATGAGATCCAGGAGCGGCTGGCGCGATGGCTGCTGACTACCGCGGACACGATAGGAGCGGACCGATTTGAGCTTACGCACGAGTTTCTCTCGCAGATGTTGGGCGCCCGGCGCTCCAGCGTGACCTTAGCAGCCGGGATCCTGGCACATGCCGGAGTGATTGAATATAGCCGGGGGCGCATCCTCATCCTGAAGCGGGCCGCACTTGAGGACCTTGCCTGCGAGTGCTATGGGACGCTTAAAGACGAGCTTACAGAGGTGGCTGGGCGGCAGTAGTTGAAGGCCAATGTTGTGCAGCGAACCGACAGCCATAAGAACTGTCATTTAGAGTGCCAGAGTTCACGCTCGAACAAGAATGGCACACTCCCGAACGCGCCGGCCGCATTCCTCCGAAGAGAACTCTATCCAAAACCGCCTGTTAGCACAATTTCCGACTGAGATCTATCGCAAAATCGCTCCTGAGCTTGAGCCCGTCACGCTTTCGTTCGGCCAGGTTGTTTATGAAGTAGGCGATAGAGTGAAGCACCTGTATTTCCCGCACAAGAACACCATGTTTTCACTGCTCTGCACCAGCCAGGACGCAAACGCCGTGGAGGTCGCCGTGTCCGGATGGGAGGGGTTTGTCGGCATTGGGACATTGATGGGCGGAGATTTGAGCCAGCACCAGATCATCAGCCAGATTCCGGGCACTGCTGTAAGAATCAAGTCAGACGTGCTGCAGCATGTCTTTCAAACCAGCATGGAGGCGCGAACCCTGCTGCTGCGCTACATTCAGGCGTTAATCAGCCAGATTTCACAAACAGCCCTGTGCAACCGCATCCACTCGGTGGAAGAACGGCTGGCGCGCTGGACCCTGGTGAGCCAGGACCGCACGGACAAGAGCCAATTGCCGCTGACGCATGAATTCCTGGCCAGGATGCTAGGTGTGAATCGCTCTACTGTGAGCCTTACTGCTGCGACTTTACAGCAAGCCGGGGTGGTCCGCTATTCGCGTGGCAAATTCACCATCCTTGACCAGGAACGGCTACAGGAGGTCTCCTGCGATTGCTACCGGGTGGTTAAGGAGCAGTATAAGCGACTGGGAATATTTTGAGCTGCAGGGGCCGTCTTGCGGACGCTGTTCAGAGTGCCCAGCATTGCGGCGAGCCCGAAAATCACTGCGGGTTAAGATTCAGAGGGCGCCGATCTGGGGCAACCATCTCCCGCCCCGCGCCTATCCTTCTTCACGTCGTAGCTGTAATACAAACGATAGTGTTCACGGTCTGAACCGAACATCTCTACAGCTTTGAACTCGCACGGCTACAGGAGGTCTCCTGGGATAAAATGCTGAAAATGTCATTCTTCTGCGATGATGACCGGAGGTTTGTGCAATAGCTTCGTCCGATACCAGCGGGGCTAAGGGGCACGGCGCCATGCTGCTGGTGGTCCGCCAAGCGATATTCTACGCATTGATTCTGGCTGTCGCCGGGCCGCCACTGGTTCTATTGTCCGTGTTTGCTGCCGCAAGTGCTCTTTCGTTTGGATTGCGAATATTAGCTCTTCTATTTGGGTTGTCGCTTACGGTTGTGGGAATTCGCAAATTGCAGAACCGTCCAGTGATGATGGAGTTGACTGAGCGTGGCATCATGATCCACGCCAACGCAGATGGCGTCTGTATCAGCAAGTCCCTTCAGCGCGATCTTTTTATTCCGTGGCAACGTATCGAGTTCATGTCTTATCTCACCCGTAAGGAAGTACGGGAGCAAGGCCTTCGGATGGTAAGCGGCGCTTGGGGAGCTGCAGATCCTGCCATCGTCATCCGTATCCGGACAGATGAGATTTGGCCACAGCATGGCACATTGCGAGATAATTTCGTGACACGAAGCTCCCGACCCAATGAAATCTACCTTGATGTAGTAGAGTGCTCGCCTAGCGAGACTCGGTTGTGGGCCCAGGCGCAGGCAATCGCCAGACGGTACGGAGTCTCCACTCCAGAAAGGTTTTAGAATGGCGCCTGCTTAATGTCCAGTTGGGTCTGTCGACCGACGGGGAGTAGTGCCTGTAGCTCGCTTAACTTGCCGGTGACTGAGACCCCTGTATCGCTTGTAACCAGTTGGGCCAGATTGACGGAGCTTTCTGCAACAAAGGTAAAACTGCCGACGGTAGCCGGGTTTCCACCCACCGACACCGGGGATTGGTTGACGATTGCCTGAAACGCAGCAGTCAGTTCAGATTCAGTCCAGGTACTGTTCGCTTCTTTGAACGCAACAAAGTCGGAACCTGTGGCGCCGCCTGAGAGAACAAGGTCACCCTGAACAAAGATGATCGAGCCGTCGGTCGCGGCGGTTGATACCAGCACATCCGCGGCTTGAAAGGCGCCGGGTGTGACGACGCGGCCCTGAATGGGGACGCTGTTGATTACGATTGAACGCGGACCGCTGGCGCGGAAAAATGTTCTTCGGGGGGCGCTCACGAGTTCTTTGAGCAATGAAAATGAACCTTGAGGGGTTGCGGGTACTTCCACTCCGGCCAGCGCCGTACCATTCGAGCTGCGGAGGTATTGAGAAAGCGAATCGATTACTTTCACTAGTTCATCTTCCGACACAGATGAACTGTTGGTGATGGAGATCCAGTCGGCAGCATTGGCTTGAGAGGAACCGGAAAACAAAGTGGAATTCTGCAGACCCACCAACTCTTTGCCGACCTTTGCATACTCTATCACTTGCAGGTTGTGGTTTTTGATCAGATCCTGCAAGGTCTCCATGGCCTGCTCGATCTGGCTTCCGGGGGCTCCGGCTTTGCTGGCCGCGCGCACAATTTGTGCGCAGCTTGGGGGAGTCTGCGCAAGAACAAAAGATGGGAGACTCAAGTATAGCAAGGCCGAAGCAACCAGAGCCATCGTTGGTATTTTTCTATCTCTCACGCTACAAATTCCTCATTACGGCAGGCTGCACTCTGCCTGAATCAATTTCGCCAGGCCCGCGACCGCATTCTTTCCGTTCGGGCTCGGATCGGAGGAGAAGACCGGCAGATTCACTGTTGTGTCAACCAGCAATCTTACCGTCTCGGTGATCGTCTGATCCTTATAGGTTGTATCCCCAGACTGGGGCTTCAGGGTAAACAGCACATTCCCCGCATTGGAGCTGTACTTGATCGCCAGATTCGCGATTACCTGTTCGTTGGGATCGGTGTTCTGCGCGACAATAAAACCAGCTTCCATTGCGCCGATCGGCCAGGTTTTGAGTAAGGCACTTTCGTCTTTGTCCGCACTGCTTCCCACAATCTGCTCCAGGAAGTCCTTGATTCCCAGGGCCAAGTGCAAGGTGTTAACCCAGGTCTCAAGTTGCGCGGCCGTTGCCGATTCTGAGAGGGCCGCACGTCCGAATATAGTAGGTATCAGACGGAAATATTCCGCCCCCGCTCTCTCCACCATTATTGGAATCTTCAGCAAGGTGTCAAAGACGGGTTTAAGCAGGGTCTCCGTTACCCCTGTGATGTGGGCAAATATCTCCCCGAATGCTTCCAACATTGGGCCGGAGAATTGGTAGCCCCGGAAGACAGTGAGTACTTCAGTGGACTCCGTAACTTCAAGGAAAATTGCTTGAAATTCAGTTTCGGTGACCAGGATGGCGTTGCCTTCCTCATCGGCCACAAGAATGAAGCGCTCTATCACGACAATGGCGACTTCGAAAGTGTCGGCCAAATCGGTTGCGATCTGCACAACAAATGACGGCGCCCTTATGGCGTCAATCACGCCATCAGCGATCGCGCCAATCGCTTCGGTCAAAGCCCCAGTAGCCAGTAGTTCGAGACCCATCCAGCACACAAATCCGACGATGTAGCCAGTGGCGTAGCCTGCCAGAGACGGCAACAGGGGAGTGAGATCCAGCAAGTACGGCACTGCATTTCTAGCCGTACGCAAGCCGTTGTGTATTTGAGTGATTATATTTCCCCACTGAGACGGGCTCAGTGCAGTTTTTACAATTTTGATCACTATTTTGGTTATAGCGATAGATAGCTCGACTACCCCTTTAATTAGCCCATAGATGGAGTCGATGGGGTGCAGGAGGAGGCTATTCTTCCGCCCGAATTCAAAGCCATCCACAAAACCCCTCGCCCACGCAACACCATATTGAGATACCAGTGATTCGAAAGCATCCGCCACCCTGAATAATAGCCCTGAATTGGGACATGTGGATCCACCGTTACAGGTAGCACCTGGATTTACTTTGTCGTTGATATCCTGGATCAAAGCGGCCCAGTTGCCATCCGGCGTGAGGGTGTAATTGAACAGTTTGAGATTTTTCTGCTGCGTTTCACTGTAAATCACCACTGTGATGGTGGTGAGGTTCCCCAATACGGTGCCGATTTCGTAGGCCTGCATTCTTACCGGATTGCTGATGCCGGCAGCGGCGGCAAACGTATCGATCTTGCGAGTTACCCACGCGCGATTGGCCTCTGTGCTTCCATCCTGAATCTGGCCACCGGTCCCGTCGGGATTCACATTAAACCAGACGTCCGTATTGAGATAAGCATTGGCAACGTCCGATGACGTAACCTGGAAGGCAGGACTACCGGATGCATTGCCGTTGAGATAGAGCTTGACGGTGTACTTGTCGATGGGATTGTTGTTCTTGTCGAGAAACAGCTGCTGGTCCGGCAATGCGACTTGGATGCGAACCATTTTGTCATGGCTTTGCACGGCAACCGGGAAGCGCATCAGTGGAACTTTGGTCGCTATGGTAGGCAATTCTCCGCCGTTGAACTGAGCATGCACGGTACCCAGGTAGTTGAACCCGGGAGCGACTATAGTCCCGCTCGGCCATGTCACCGTGCCCGCACCGCTCGCCACTGGACCAGGCAAAGTTGCTACCCGGCCGCCAGTCTGCACATCGATATGAACTTCGGCAGTAGTGATGTCAGAAATGGGCGGAATGATTCCATAGTTGATGTGCACATCGGAAAACAGTTCGCCTGACGCCGACACTTCGATGAACTTTGGATCAAAGGACTTTATGTAAGCCAGCGCTCCAAGGCTGGCGACGTGGAGACCACTGACGCCGCCGCCCATAGTTCCAAACAGGAAGCCGTTGAGCGTGAGGGTGCCGGAGATCCCGTCAATACTTCCCAGTAGAGCGGGACGAGTGGGGTCCGCAAGATCGACGATCAACGTCTGGCTAGACATAGAGACCAGAGCCAAGTTGTCCTTGACGACAACGTCGAAGGCTGAATCGTTCTGAGTGAGGCTTAGAGCTCCCACTGGTATCGGATTTCTGGGATTGTTCAAGTCAACTACCATCAGAATCGGCTGGAATGCCGGATCCCTGCCAACCACCGCAGCCACGTTACAGTTGGCTGGGTTAGTCAACACACTCGTTGGACATGGCACGGAAAGATTTCCCAGAGCAATACGGAAGCCCTGCTTCATGGTCCCATTGGGCGACTGAAGTTGCGTGGTTTGAGCCAGGAGCTGGCCGCCTACTGGGTCAGCTACGACCAAGCTTTCTATGCCCGAGGCCACCACAATGGTTTGAGTCTGCTGGTCAAGCGGCAAATCTCCAGCGGCTATTCCGTACAGCGCCGCTGGTACAGGCGTGGGGCCATAGGCCGTCGTCATCACTGGTATTGTGCTGACCACAGCATCGCGCGCGAATCCTTCGCCATCCGTCGTGACTTGCGTTCCAAATTGGATCGGGTTGGTAGTGATGACCTGTTGGTACTCTGACATCGCTTGCTGAATGTCCACTACCTGAATACCCTTCCGGAAAGTGGCGGTGTAGGCGAAGGTATCTTTCATAGCCATGCGCAGGATGGCCCCCTCCTGCGCGGCGCTGCCAGTCACGCTCGCAGCTCCCACCCGCTTGATGTTATTGGGGTCGGACACATCGAAGAAGAAAATATTGGAGGGGAGAGGCAACATACCCACTCCCGTAGCCACGGCCAACAGGCCGTTGGTGCCCGGGAATGTCTCCTCGCCGGCCAGATCCTGGGCTCTTCCCAGCAGGAAGAAGGTAGCCCCGGCAGCAGTGTTCGGCTGAGGATGTACCGGATCACTGACATCATATTCCTTTACCTGTGACATCACCGACCCGGCGGGTGTGGTGACATAAGCGTGATTCTGCATCACGACTATTCGCGGAGAGGAGAAAGTGTCGAACGTCGACAGTTCTGTAGGGCCAAATGTCTGGAACACATATTGTCTGGGAGCCTTAATAAGGAATCTGGGTGCCGGATTGCCATTGGCGTCCTTGTTTAAGTCCGAAATGCCGCCATTTAGCTTGATCTTGTACCACGTGGAATACTTCAACACATCCAGCGGTTGAATGGTAATGGCGGTGACGTTGTCCGTGTCGCTTATCTTGTCGAGGGCGACGTTAGTGGCGTTGCCCTGACTATCGAAAACTACGGCCACACCAGAAATCTTGACATTGACGCTGGAGCCGTCGGACGCTCCACTGGAGTCCGTTTCCAGCAAGCTAACGTTGCTGACAACGTTGTTGACCGGCTCGGTGAAAACCACCTGCGGGAGCACCGTTGTGGGAACTCCAGTCGCGTTGTTCTTGGGAGTAAGCTGACTTTCATCGATGTCAGGGGCGGTGCTAGTAACCGAGTTGTTACTGCCGCCCGACTTGACTACGAGGAAAGTCAGGGATGCAGTCACGGCGGCACCACCGGTTACTGGAACGGCAGTAGCGGTTACAGTGTAGACCCCAGCCTGCGAGAGGAGGACGTCGGGATCCAGGAACATGCTGTTGGGATCGGTTGGATTCGCGCGAATGCCATAGTTCACTCCCTGCAAGGTTGCACCGGTGATCTGGATTTGGGCACCACTGCTGGAGTTGGTGGTGGCCTTGATAGTGAGCGTAGTACCAGTGAGGAAAGGACCTCGCGCCGGCGACAAGAAGCCGTTTTGATCGGATTGGAACAGGTCGAGCTGGAGTTGAGGTGGCGGCGCTGCCGGCGGTATTGCAGGCAACGTTATATTCGCGAAGCCAACATTGCGATAGTACTTGAGCAGCGGGCCGGCAGTATCGATCGTGTTGGTATCGACCACCGTAACTTCAAAGGCAGTCGCATTATGACAAGAGCCGTCTCCGCCGGGGGCCGTATCGCAGGCCTGAAGCACAACCGTAGAACCAGTCTGGAAGAACGGCGCCCACAATACATACTTACCGTCTGCTTGGGAAGTTCCCAGACCCAGGTCGTAGACAGGCCGACCGTGAACGTCGACAGGCACTACCGCGACTCCTGGAACCGGGTCAAATTCTACCTGCGCCTGTGTTTGACCGGGCTGAAGTTTCTGGAACTTGGGCCGCAATACCCGCCCAGTTATGATCCCCGGTAGAGGTATTCCGGGCAAAGCTGGAGTGAATGACCATGCCAAGAACAGATAACTGACCAGCGCGCCGCCGAGAATGACGCCTCCCGAGGGATCCAATCGATAATTGCCGTTGAGGTTAGCGACGCCCGGGAACGGCGGGGAGGCGGTGACCACCCTGGCATCGGCTCCCGTTCCCTGAACAAACGCGTGATCTAGGGTCTCATAAGTGAAAGTTCCGTTAGGACCTTGCAAACGGCGATAGACATAGTAGAAAGCGCCGTCTGGAGCATCCGGCGGCTTGGCGAATGACACCTTGACTTCACTGTTGAAATTGGTTGTCCGGTCAACCGTGATCTGCATTCCCCCGCCAAAGTTCGCTCCCGGGAGCGGAGGCCGGTCAACAAACTGGTCAGGACCAAATGCCTGGATCTGGAATGTCACCGCCTTGTCCACCGAGCCATTGGGAATATCCAATTGCACTCCACCGGGTCCAGTGACGGTTCCACCGCCAGGCCCGATCGCGACTCGGCCGTCGGGAGCCACAAACTGGCTGCGGGTAAAGTTCGTGGTAGCGCCAGTCGGGTCAGTCACGGTGACTTGCAGGACATCGTTGACCGTCCCGGGGAAATTGCCCGAGATCGATCCATCATTCAATGCAGTCAGAGAAAGCACGATCCCATTTCCCAGATCCACAATCATGACTGTGGTTCCGGGCTTGAGAGAACCAGCGGGAGCGCTCACTGGGATGTTGCCATTTGCATCTGGGAACCCGAATGTGATCGCGTTGGGATCGACGTTCAACGCAACCACCGCCTTGGTAGTAAAGCTGGAGACCGGAACAGCGACTGCGCCGCCAAAGGTGTCGGCCAGGCCAGCGACCTGAATGGTGTATTGGGTCGCCGGATCAAGGTTGTTGACCGGCGCGAAGGACAATACCGTTCCCGAACTCGAAAGGACAAAGGGCTGCAATGCCACAGGCGTGCCTGAAGCGGCGGTTCCCTTCAACAGCACCAGATTGGCCTGCGAGATCGATTGCGGATTCAGTGGAGCGGTCGTTGTAACTGTTATAGTCGTGCTCGGCGGTACGCCCAGGGTACCGTCTGCAGGCGCTACCACCGCATTCGTCACGGTGCCTGCAAGCAACATGTTGGCTTGCACGGTCTGCCCTGCCGTTACCTGGACTGTCGCGCTCCCTGCCAGGTTGGTATGCGGCGAACTGGCTTTCAGATTTGCAGTGCCGGTAATCGCGGGAACAATGTAGAGACCATTCGCGCCGGTGATACTCACAATCTGCAGGGAATCCGTCTGCACCAGGGCCTGCACAGGTCCTGCGCTGGAAGAGACAGCTCCCTGAACGAATCCCACAGGCGCGGAGATGTCATAGAAAACATACTCGCCGCCGGTAGTGACCCCCGGCAATCCTGGAGAGGCAACGGAAATAAGGTTCGCGCCGTTGATTTGGGCCAGTGCTACCAGGACGATGTGCGGTACTCCATCAATCCGTTGGACTTGGGTGAGCAGGAAGGTGTGGGCCGGGTTCAAGCCGGTAGACGCAATAGAGAGCTGCGCCGGGGTGTTAAGAATATCTCCCGAGAAGTCGACCAGGACTTCCTGCAACGCGCCCAGACTGCCATTGGTGGGAACAAAATTCTCCAGCGCAATGCTCTGCACGGAGATGGCTGTATCTTGATTCAGCGCGCCACCCGGAACGGACAGCGTGGATACTCCATCCGTTAGAGTCAGAGGATCACTGCCGCCGGGCTGACCACGAACGCCTTCACGTCCGGCCAGGATGTCCAGATGCACTTTGCCGGTCAGCAACTGGGCATTGGCGAATTTGCGTGAAGGTGTAACCGCAAATTGCGCGCCCAAGCTTGTATTGGCAGGAGCAAGGGCGTTATAGATGACGATGTCTTCAGACCGATTCTCCTCTGATACCACCTGGCCGGAGGTGAGAGAGAATGTCTCGGAGATGTTTGCCTGGATCACTGTGCCGGAGGGCACGGCCGTCGCCGACTGCACTCCAAGAGTCGCAGTTGACGTGCCGCCGCTGGGAGGCAGGATGGCCGGACTCAGGCTGCCGCTGCTTGAAGCTGCAGGGTCGAGCAACTGCATGGCTATTCCCGTCAGGGGGCTGCCGGGGCTTGGAATAGTGACGGGTGGAGCTGCCACATCGGGAACGACCAGCGAATAAGATCCGGGAGACGGCAGCACAAGGTTAACGTTGCCGCTCACGGCATGAAGGTTTGCGGCCACCATAGTCCAGGCATGCAACGCCGGGTTGTAGGTAACCAGATGCAAAACCGTATTGGGCATCTGAGCAACAACGCCAGAGAGATTCATGGCCGAAGAGCTGGCACGAAAATCGAAAGCAGCAAGGGGTGACCAGCCCAGTGGTAATAATCCGGGCAGACCCTGCCCGGTGAGGGACGTCAACTGGAAGGTGGTTCCATCACTGACGGTTCCTGCTGGAACGGTGATCGTAACGCTGCCCGCGGTCAGAGTACCGCCTGCCGATCCAATGGAAACGGGTGCAGCCAGCGGGGTCAGACGGGCATCCACCGGCACCGTTCCAACGCCCTCCTGCACGAACACTTCTCGCTCCACTGTAGTGCTAGCAGGGGAGGCGCTTGAGGCACTCACGAACAAGTGAGAATCGCTGGCCAGCAACGAGTAACGGCCGTGATCGTCAGTCTGGTCGGTTGCGCTGGTGGTGGCAATCGATTGGACGGTTGCGCCCTGGATGGGGAAGCTGGTCACATCTGAAAGCACCTGGCCGACGATTACGCCATCCGCAGCTACGCGGACGGTGCGCGAGGCGGTCTGGGTATTACCGGCCTCGTCCGTGGCTTCCGCCGTTACGGTGAGAGTATCGCCGGGATTGGCGCCCGCCGGCACTTGAAGAGCAACTTGATAGGGAGCGCTGGTAAACGTCCCTAAGGATGTCCCATTCACGCTGATGGTGACCTGGGTCACGCTGAAGTTGTCATTGGCTGTGGCGCTGATCTGTCCGCCATGCAGGCGGGAGATGTGATCAGGAGTCGAGAGCTGGACAATCGCAGGTGGAGTTTTATCAATGCTCAGGGTAATTGAACCGATGCCCACGTTGCCGGCGACATCCGTAGCCTGACCAGAGATATTCTGATTCTGTCCTTCCGAGGCGACCAACTGCTGCGGCGGACAGCTCGCCACTCCTGACAGGCTATCTGTGCAGGTAAATGTTACGGTGACATTGCTATTGTTCCAGCCGGCTCCATTGGGCGACGGAGCAGCGCTGGCAGTCACCACCGGCGGCGTCTTATCAATATTCAATGTGGTGCTAACTGCGGAAGCATTGCCGGCCTGATCCACAGCCTGGGCGCTGATGTTTTCTGCTGCACCCTCGTTAGAAACCGTAACTGGAGGCGGACAGATCGCAATTCCCGACAAGCTATCCGAGCACAGGTAGGTGATTAACACATTGGTGTTGTTCCAACCGGCGGCGTTCGGCGGGGGCGCAACACTGGCGCTGATCAATGGCGGCGTTTTATCAATGTTGACGGTTGCGCTTGCGGTATTGGATTTTCCCGCCTGATCCGTGACTGTTCCGGTAACGCTCTGCCCTCTGCCCTCTGTGCTCACAGTGGTTGGCGGATGGCAGCTTACGATGTCAGACCCGCTGGGTGTGCAACTGAAATTTACGGTGACGTTGCTATTGTTCCAGCCAGCCGAATTCGGTGGGGGCGCGACGGTGGCAGTGATGCCAGGAGCCGTCTTCTCGATATTGAGTAACACTGTGGCCGTGGCAGTATTGCCCGCCACATCACTTACTGTGGCATAGATCTGCTGCGCCTTACCTTCAGTGCTGACAGTCTTCTGGGCAGGACAGGCCACTATCCCGGACAAGCTATCCGAGCATGCATACGTGATGGAGACGTCCGTAGTATTCCATCCGGCAGTATTTGGGGCCGGCGCGGGCGTAGCCGTGATTACCGGTGGCGTCTCATCAATGTTCACCGTCACGGTGGCCTGGGCAGAGTTCCCTGCTTTGTCTACAGCCGTGCCGGTAATTGCCTGTTGCACGCCTTCAGTAGTCACCGCAACTGGAGCGGGGCAGGTGGCAACTCCGGACCCAGCATCTGAACAGGTGAAGGTCACGGTCACAGCGGTGTTGTTCCAACCGGCGGCATTGGGCGGCGGATTGATAGCGCCCGTGATTGTTGGCGGCGTGCGGTCGATATTCACCGTCAAGGTGACGGAGGAGGAATTGCCGGCAGCGTCCGTGGCCACCACATGAATCAATTGAGTAGCACTGGTGCCGAGCGTGATTCCCGCGGATGTAAAGGTATTGCCTTGAACCGGAACTGACACCCCTTCGACCGTTACGGTTACAGGCGAAGCATCCAGCACCGATCCAGTAACCACCAGTGAAGCCGCATTGGTGAACAGGCCATTCGCCGGTTGAGTAATGGTGATCTGTGGAGGAATGGTATCCACCGTGAATGCCTCGGTCGCAGTTGAGGGATTGCCGGCGAGGTCCTTAATGGACGCGGTGATTGCGTGCAAGCCATCTGGCAACACCGAGACCGGGGTTCCCGTGGCCCCGGTTGCCGTCACTGTGAACTGCGACGTCTGGTCCACACCGTCAATCGAAAGCTGGAAGGAAGCTACGTCGATGCCGCTACCGGCATCGGAATAGGAAACCGCAATCGGGAAATGATTATTGTTGGTGTAACTTCCAACCACGGGTGCGGTGATGCTGATGGCCGGCGCAATGGTATCCACCAGGAATGACTGCGGAACCACCGGCGCGCTGTTACCCGCACGGTCCACCACGGTAACGTCCACTTGATGCGTGCCATCTGCCAAGGCGTCGCTGGCCAGCAAGGTTCCGGACACTCCCGTGGCAGTGACTGTCACCCGATTGGTGCGGTCCACGCCATCGACGCGAATTGCGAATTTCGATGGATCAACTCCGCTGCTATCGTCCTGGTAGGTTACGACCAGAGTGGGAGTGGCGATGTTCACGAAGCTGTTGGCGGCGGGCAACTGGATCACATATGTGGGCGGCGTGATATCTAACTGAAACGCGGAGGTCGCGCTGCTGGTGTTTCCAGCATTGTCGGCCACCTGCGCCCGCAAATGGTAGGTACCGGGAACCAGTGGCGTGGAGCCGCCGATGGCGCCGCTGGCCTGGCCGACGCCCACGGTAAACAGCGAAGTGATCTCTGTCTCCGGATTTGTGCCTGATTGCAGGAAGATGTGAATGGACGCCGGGTTTATGCCTGAGCCAGAGTCGGAGTAATTCAGGGTCACCAGCGGCGCAGTACTATTGATGAATGAATTATTCGCCGGAGCGCTGAAAGATGCCGCCGGCGGTGTGATGTCCACCAGGAAGCTGACCGACTGGTCGGCCAGGTTCCCGGCGCGATCCGCCACTGTCACCCGCAACTGATGCGGGCCTTCACTCAACCCGGCAAAGGTTCCGGCGACCGAGGCGCCTCCTACACTGAAGCTGGCCGTCACATCACTGCCATCCAGGAAAACATGAACGGAGCTGGGATTGATGCCTGTACCGGAATCAGAATACTGCGCCAGTGCGCTGGGGCTCACCGTGTTGACCGGGCCGATGGGAGATACAATGGTCAGCACCGGCTTGATGGTATCTACAACGAAGGTGGAGCTGGTCTGCCCCACATTGCCAGTCTGATCGGCAATCTGCGCAGTAATGGTGTGGGAACCCTCTCCGAGTGGTCCCTGCAGCAACGCCGAGGCACTGGTGGAAGTAACGGCAAAGAACGAAGTCTGGTCAACTCCGTCAATGGCGATCTTCAGCGACGAAGTGTTGATGTTCTCATTGTCTCCATACTGCACCTGCACCTGAACACTGGCAACATTCTGGATCGCGCCCGGGGGCGGCTGGATGATATGAATGCTCGGCGCCGTGGTATCCACCGAGAAGGCGGAAGAGGTACTGGCCTGGTTACCAGCTTTGTCCTTGATTGAAGCAGTGAGTGTGTGGTTGCCGTCAGCCAGGGTGACCATGCCCGAGGCGGTGGCGGCTGCGGGCGTGACCGGGACAGACGTACCATCCACAGATATCTTCAATGAAGTCAGATCCAGCGCCTGGTCATCACTGTATTGGATTGCATATTCCACTGCCGAAGAGCCATGGGTTGATCCGGGGGTGGGATGCAAGATGGTGATGACCGGCGGGACCGTATCCACATTAAAGGCCACTGAGGCTGTGACCTGTTTGCCGGACTGGTCAGCAATGCTGGCCACGATACTGTTGGCCCCTTGCTGGCCGGGTACATTTCCGCCGGCCCCGGTCGCCGTGACCGTGAACAGTGAAGAACGGTCTACCCCGTTGACCGTCACCTTCAAAGTGGACGTATTGATGGTGATGTTATCGCTGTAGGCCAGTTGGACAGGCACGGTGAGGCTGTTCAGATACACACCGGCAGCCGGCTGAACAATTTGGAGCGCAAGCGTTGAACTGGTGATTACCTGGAACTGAGAGGTTGCGCTGGTGGAGTTCCCGGCATTGTCCTGAATGGAAGCTGTAATGGTGTGTGAACCCTGGCTGAGCGCCAGCGACGCGGGAATATCCGCACTGGCATCATTGGGGCGTTCAGTAAATAGACTGGTGCGATCAATCCCATCCAGGAGCACCTTCAGCGTCTGGGTATTCACTCCCGAGGCGGCCGGCTCATTCGTTCCACGGACATCGTTATAGGAAAGCGCGATGTGCGGCGTTGTGGTGCTGATAACGCTGCCCGAGACCGGAGCGGTGATATTCAGAGTGGGAGCCGTGTGGTCCTGGTTCTGTCCCAGTGCCGTGATGGTCAAGAAGGACCCCGGCTTGCTATCCAAGTCCACAGTCAACGTGGAAGAAGGCGACTTGAGGCGGATCACGCAATCAGCGGTTGCCACCTGCTGATTGAAGGCCGACTCGCTCAGGATGGTGACCCCATCCATGGCAATCGTGGCCGAGGAGACTCTGTAGTTCCCATTGCCGTCGCCATTCACTACATGGAGGTAGAAAGGCTGCGCAATCCACGCTGGAGCTGTGATAGTAGAGGTAAAGTGATCCGTCGCCCCCTTGGTGCGCACGTAGGTTTGCGGACCGAAGACCGTTGTTCCGCTGGCAACAATGGGCGGGTTGGGGCCGCTGGGGTGATCATCATTGCCGTACTGGTAGTTGTGCGGATGATAGTCACGATATTTGTCTTCTTCATCGCTGTCTTGCTGGTCATCACCATCCTGTGGTTGCGAGGAGTGGATGCTGCAACTGCTGGACTGTCCGTCGTCAGCGGCCGGACTGGCAGCGCTCAGGGACGCGCTGCTGGCGGCGCGCAGTCCGGCATAGTTGGCAAGGAATGGTAATTTGGAGGAGACCTGGGAGGAAGCCGCGCCTGCTTCTGCGTGAGCAGCAGCACGGCTCGCCATCTGATTCATGGCAACCAAGCCAGCTTCCTCGAACGAGGAAACCCATTGGGCGGGACGCCGGGCCGGTCGTCCACCGACCGGCGGAGCAACGGACCACATCGAGGTAGCAAAGAAACAATACGCCAAGAGGAAGGCGCACGCTTTCCTGAGCATTAAACCCACAGCACTCTTTGGCGGTTTCAGCATTTTAGATACAAATCTCCCGATACTGAGAAGCACATCTGACGTTCAGGAAGTACATTCTCTGTGGCACAACCTGCCGTGTTTTGTACTCGAAAAGATCTCTTCTCAAAACCACTCCAGTCATTTAGTTCGCCGTCTCAGCGCCCAGTGAATAGAACGTAGCGGGCGTCCTTTGATTATTGAATTCTGCCGAGATCCAATCTGCAGAACGAGCCGTGCCGGAAATGCGGATTTCGTCCACTTGCCCGTTCCAATAGCGACTGGTGTCCCAACCCACGCCGATTTTCACGTCATTGAAGGTCGACGGCCAAAAAGTATTGCTGATCGTCTGTGCACTCTTCCCGTCGTAATACGCTGTTTCCGTGTTGAGGGAGGAATCCCAAGTCACAATCACCGAGTGCCATTTGTTGGCCGTGAATGACGATGTAAAGGCCGGACCGCTGAAATTGGAGCCACAGCCCGCATTGTCCGCGCCGGTTACAGCGCCGAAGACGCCGGCAGAATTTAGCTCAAAGCGGAAAACTCCGTTTCCGCATGCCGAACCGCCCAGGGTCCCGGTGGTGAAGCTATTAGGGAAGCTGGCCAGCACCGGCGCCTGGACCCACATGGAGATAGTTCCTTTTACAGGTCTTGGGCCGATGTTGCCAATCTCAATGTATTGTCCCGAACCGGAGAAGTTGCCAGCGCCATCAATCTCTCCCGCGGTCGGGGTAGCGCCAAAAACAGTGCCGTTGTGGCGATTGGCTGTGGAATCGGAAGCGGATAGCGTGCTGCGGCCATTCAAGTGCCATACGGCTTGGAAATTACTGTCCCAAACCCCGGCCTGGTTTTCCTGCGTGCTGGTAACTGTGGCGCTCCCATATTGCATGAAAATCGTTGTATCGGTGGTGCTGGAAAGATTCGGAACCCGAACCCAGAAGTTGATCTTGCCGGTAACCGGATCATAGCTTTCAATCTCGTGATCAAGCTTGTTGGCTCCAGCAGCATCGCTGCTAAAAATAATGTCGTAGCCATTCGGGCTCTGTACCTTGCCGCCATTGGCCACAGTTGCCAAAAAGCTGTAGGTCCCGGAGATCAACACCGGGAAGCTGAGTTGGTCGCTCGGAACCTTAGTGTGATCGATGGTGAGAGCGCGCCGGAAGGTGAAGGTGGACGGCGTGAAGAGCGTGACCACCGCCGTGGCTGTTTTGGTGGAATCAGCCGCGCTGGTGGCCGTAATTGTAACTACCGGCTGTGCTGGAACCGAAGCAGGCGCGGTGTAAAAGCCGGTGTTATCGATGGTACCGGCGCCGGCAGGACTGATCGCCCACGTTACGGCATTGTTGGATGTATTGACTACCGTAGCGGCAAACTGCTCGGTCTGCCCCGGGGTCAAAGCACCGTTGTTTGGACTTACGCTGAGGCTTACGGACCCGGTGTTGAAGGTACTCTGGAAGAAATTCATGGTGTTGCCAGCAACATCCGTGATGTTGAAAGCGTCCAGCACCATGAAGGTATTGGGAGGTAACTGCTGGTTGGGAGCAAAGGTGACTACCCCGCCGTTCACCGCATAACTGCCGCTCACCAGAGTGCTGTTATTGATCAACAACTGCATGGTCGCGCCGTTCACCGTGCTGGCATCAATGGGTGCATTAAACTGCAACTGTACTTGCGTGATGGTAGGCACTCCGGTTGCCCCGTTTGCCGGACTTACACTTAGCACGCTGGGCCGCGTGGTCACACTCGCCGTCCCCGTGCTGAAGCTGCTGCTGAACGCCGGCGCTACGTTCCCGCTCACGTCCGCTACCCCGCTCACGCTCACCGTGTAGCTGGCATTCGCACTCAGCGGACTGCCCGGCGTGAACACCATCACCGTGTGGTCCCCACTGATGCTCACCGTCCCCGCCACCACTCCGCCACCTGCCGCCGTCACCACCACCGGGTTCGACTCCATGCTCACCGCGCTCATCGCCTCGCTGAACTGCACCGCGATGTGCACGTTCAACGGGATCCCCGCCGCTCCGTTCTGCGGGCTCACACTAATGACTCCCGCTGGCGGATTGTTGTCCGCCGTCTGCCCCGTGGTGAAGTTGCTCTGGAAAAAGTTGATCCCGTTCCCCGCCAGATCCGTTATCCCCGAGTCGTTCACTCGCACCGTATACCCGGTTCCCGGCAACAACCCTCCCGCCACCGTAAACGTCGCACTCAAACCGTCCGCCGCAGCCGTCGCCGTGCCCGCAATCGGCACTCCGGTATTGTTCGGCCATACCTGCAGGGTCCCGTTGTTCACCGACACCGGATCGACCCGCTCGCTGAACTGCACCCGGATCAAAGCGTTGGTCTCCACTCCACCCGCTCCGTTGGCCGGATCCACCAGAATCACGCTCGGACGGATCAGGGCCGCCTCCGTGCCGGTAGCGAAGCTGGTCACCACCGATCCCGTCATGGTGTTCCCGACCACATCCTGGATTCCGGCAATGGTCACGGTGTAGGTGGTATTGGCAGCCAACGGATTGACCGGCGTGTACACCACCTCCTGGCCAAACACGCCAACTTCTACCGCCTGCGGCACGCCATTGGCAGTCAGCACCGACTGCGCCCCGTTGAACACGCTCTGCCCTTGCACCGGCTTATTGAACAGTACCGTCAACCTGCTGTTGATCGGTGCTTGCGTCAGACCGTCCCGTGGGCTGTTCTCAAGTACCTGGGGTACGGTCAGGTCAGTGGTCGAAGAAGTGGTAAAGGCGTAAGCGGTAGCAGACACTCCGTTGCCCACATAATCCGTCAATGTGGCAAACTCCGAGATGTACACCGTGAAGTGGTGCCCGGCCGCCAGCGGCGCTGACGGCGCCATCGTCACCGTCCGGTTGTCCGCGCTCGCCGTGTACGTCCCGCCCAGGAACTGCCCCGTGTTGTTGTCCTGCAGCGCCAGCGTATTCCCATTCACCGATCCGAAGTCCACCGCCTTGTTGAACCCGATACTGATCACCGCATTCAGCGGCACTCCCGTCTCAGCATTGAACGGCAGTTCCGATACCACAATCGGCGCCGCTACGTCCGGCCCCGTCCCCGTTGTAAAGTGTGTCGTCTGCCCCACCACCACGTTCCCCGCCAAGTCCTGTACCCCGCTCACCGTCACCGCCATCTGCGTGTTGTCCGGCAGCGGCTCGTGCAATACCACCACCGCATCCTGATTGTTGTTGCTCAGGAAGATCGTCTGCGCTGCCTGCGCCTGCGCCCCCGCGCTCACCCCAATCGTGCTCCCGTTCACCGTCAGCGGATTCACCGGCGTGCTGAACCTCACCCGCACGTTGGCGTTCACCGCCACATTCACCGCCCCGTCCGGCGGCTCCACCAGAACCACCTGCGGCGCGGTCGTCACCGCCGCCGTCCCCGTGCTGAAGCTAAACTCCAGCCCCCCAAGATTGTTCCCCGCCACGTCCTTCACGCTCGCAAAAATAGAGAAAAACACCACGTGGTTGTGTCCCGCCACCAGCGGCGACGCCAATACCAGATTCACCGTCGTCCCATCCGCGCTCTGCGTGTACGTCTGCCCTCCAATGAACTGCCCCGTCGTCGTGTCCTGCACCGCAAAACTGCTGCCGTTGATGGTCCCGAAGTTCAAAGCCCGGCTGGCCTGCACACTCACCACCACGTTCAGCGGCACTCCACTGGTCCCGTTCCCCGGCGATTCTCCCACCACCGCCGTCGCCTGCGTGCTCGGATCCACCGCCGTCCGGAATGTCCCCTGATAGTTGTTCAGCGATGCCCCGTCCGCATCCTGCGCCGTGCTGTCCAGATTCACTTCCACCAAGGCATTCGTCTGCCACGCACTGCTGGGCACAAACTCCACCGTCTCTCCGCTGTCCCGCACCTGCACCGTCCCATTCACCACCACCCCGTTCTGCACCACGTGCAGCGCTCCCGCCAGCGTCCCCACATTCATCGCCTCGTTCAGGTACAGCACGATCGTGCTGTTCAGTCCGACTCCGCTGGCCCCGTTCCCCGGCCTCTGGCCGGCCACGGACGGATGCGTCGTATCAAAGCTCGCCGCCGTGGTAAACGTGCTGCGGAAGTCCGCCAGATGGTTCCCCGCCAGGTCCGTCACGTCCCGCGCCGCCACCACCGTCACCACACTGCTCCCTGGCAGCGTCGACCCACTCAGCACCACCGTCTGCCCGTCCGACGACAAACTGGTCCCCAGCGGCAGCCGCGTCCCGTTGGCAAACAAGGCAAACGTATTGGTGTTCACCGTGCTCCCACTCAACGGCTTGGAGAACGTCAGCACTACCGACGCGTTCAGTCCAATCCCCGTCGCTCCATCTCGCGGCGTTACCGCTACCACCACCGGCGCCGTCGTATCCGGCCCTGTCGCCGCCGTCGTAAACGTACTCTGGAAGAAATTCACCACATTGCCGGCCACATCCGTCAGGTTGAACGCGTTCACCACCATGAACGTGCCCCCCGGCAGCGCCTGGTTCGGCGTAAACGTCACCACCGCCCCGTTCACCGTGTAACTCCCGCTCACCAGGATGCTGTTATTAATCAACAACTGCACCGTCGCGCTGTTCACCGTGCTGGCATCAATGGGTGCATTAAACTGCAACTGTACTTGCGTGATGGTAGGCACTCCGGTTGCCCCGTTTGCCGGACTTACACTCACCACACTGGGCCGCGTGGTCACACCTGCCGTCCCCGTGCTGAAGCTGCTGCTGAACGCCGGCGCTACGTTCCCGCTCACGTCCGCTACCCCGCTCACGCTCACCGTGTAGCTGGCATTCGCACTCAGCGGACTGCCCGGCGTGAACACCATCACCGTGTGGTCCCCACTGATGCTCACCGTCCCCGCCACCACTCCGCCACCCGCCGCCGTCACCACCACCGGGTTCGACTCCATGCTCACCGCGCTCATCGCCTCGCTGAACTGCACCGCGATGTGCGCGTTCAACGGTATTCCCGCCGCTCCGTTCTGCGGGCTCACACTAATGACTCCCGCCGGCGGATTGTTGTCCGCCGTCTGCCCCGTGGTGAAGTTGCTCTGGAAAAAGTTGATCCCGTTCCCCGCCAGATCCGTTATCCCCGAGTCGTTCACCCGCACCGTATACCCGGTTCCCGGCAACAACCCTCCCGCCACCGTAAACGTCGCGCTCAAACCATCCGCCCCAGCCATCGCTGTTCCCGCAATCGGCACTCCAGTATTGTTCGGCCACACTTGCAGGGTCCCGTTGTTCACCGACACCGGATCGATCCGCTCGCTGAACTGCACCCGGATCAAAGCGTTGGTCTCCACTCCACCCGCTCCGTTGGCCGGATCCACCAGAATCACGCTCGGACGACTGGTAAACGAAGCCGCCCCGGTTTGGAAGATAGAGCTTCCGGGATTGTCGAGAGCATTTCCGGCCACATCAGTGACCGCCGATGTAATGGTCACGGTGTAAGTGGTGTTCGGAAGCAACGCAGGGTTCGGCGTGAAGGTCATGCGCTGGTTCCCGTTGGAAAATGCAACTACCCCAGAAACAAGTTGCCCACCGGTAGACACTTGCACACCGCTCTGAGCGCTGACTGTGTCAACCGTCTTGCTGAATAGCACATCAACGACGGCATTGGTCGGAACAGCCGTGGCCTGATTGACGGGACTCACTTGCAACAGGTGCGGAGGAGTATTGTCTGACACGAAAGATGTGTGGAAGTTGAAGACCCTGCCGCCCAGCGCATTGCCCGCGGTATCCGTGATATTCGAGTTGGATTCGTTGAGGAACACGTTAAACGAGTGCCCTGCCGGCCAGAGCAATTGCGGGACAAAGGAGGCCACAGCACCGCTGGAATCAACCTGTATGATTCCATTTAAGAACTGGCCGCTGGTGGTGTCCTGGATAGAGAAATCGCCGGTGTTGAATGTGGCCGGGTTCATGGGCTTGCTGAACTGCACCACATAAGGCGCGTTCAGCGGCACACTTCCGGCGCCGTTGTCCGGGCTGACACGCAGCACGGTGGGCGGTGTTGTGTCCCTGACCTGAGCGGTGGTAAAGGAGCTCTGGAAAAGGACAACGGTGCTGTTGGAAGCGGCGTCTTGGACCTCGGCCGTGTAAGCCGTGAGGCCCACCAGCGGCTGGGCAGGAGTAAAGGTCACGGACAAATCATCATTTGAGAGGCTGACCGCGCCGCTGACAGATGTGCTGCCCTGGAACAATGTAACTGTGCCATTCACAACTGAAGTGGACTGCACCGGAGCAGCAAAGCGGACCACCACAACGCTGTTGACAGGGACATTGGTCGAGCCGTTTCCAGGCTGGATGGAGGCTACGGGCGGCAACGACGCCGTGTGGCGAACCGTAACCGATGTGGCCGCACTATGGTTTCCAACCACATCTATGGACACAAGCGAGAGCACATCACCAGCGGCTGCAGCAATGGTGGTAGAGAACGAACCATCGGCAGCCGCGTTGGTGGTTACGACTACCGAACTATTGGTATTCGTAATCTGGACTTGATCACCGGCTTCTACGGATGTCGCGCTTCCATGCACCAATGAAGATCCGCTGCTTGGCGGTTCGGCGTTAATCAACGCTGGATTCGGCGCCGGTGGCGGCGTCTGCTTCACATGGATCGCAACCGTGGTCGAAGCCGTCTGCGTCCCGAATCCGGTCGCATTGACGGTAATGATCTGCTGCCCGTCCGGCACAGAAGCAAGACTCAGAGTGGCCTGGTAGGGCGGCTGAGTCACGGTGATAGTCTGCGAGCCAAGGGTGAACTGTACTTGCTGGACAACTTCAGAGACTGAGGCCACCACGGTCACACTTCCGCGGAAGAAGCTATTGGGTGCTGGCGAAGTAACACTCACCGTAAGCGGCCGGTTCTCCACAAAGACCTGAATGCCGGCGCCAACTGGGCCGATGTTGCCGGCAACATCAATAGCGCGCGCACTGAAGGTGTGCGGCCCTTCACTGAGCGAAAGAGTATTGAAGGACGTCTGAAAACCGGGCGGCGTCAAGCTAAGGATCACGCTGCCATCGACCAGAACATCGATGCGAGCCACTCCCGAACCTGCATCCGTTGCTGTGGCGCTCAGTTGAATGGTTCCCGCGACGACTTGGCCGCTGGTCAGACTCGCAATCTGGGCAGCGGTGGGCGGGACTGAGTCGATGGTGAACGTACTGGAGAAATTCCCAACGTTGCCGGCGTTATCAGCGGCGCTGGCCGCGAGAGTGTGCGCTCCCTGACTGAGCGGCGTTGCAGGCGTGAACAGGATTTGCGACGCGCTCCGCTGGGGCGTGACCGCCTGCCCGTCAATGGACAGAGTCGAGCTCGCCGCATTCACGCCACTCAGGTTGTCCGTTACACCGACTGAAATGAGCGGCTGCGCCGAATTAGTAAAACCGCCGTTGGCCGGCGATTGCAGCTGCAGCACTGGAGGAATCGTATCCACAGTCAAGAATGTGGATATAAATGGAACCGTTTGCACATTCCCCGGAGGATCTGTTTCACCGTTGACAGTGACAGTGAAGCTGCCGTTGATTGGCAGCGGAGCCGCTGGGGTGAAGACCGCCTGGGATGGCGTGGCAAAAACCGTGGCGCCCGCGATTTGCCCTGAAGGTCCATTGACCACGATCAAATTCGTCAGGTTGCTGTTCGTCGCCAGGTCCTCATTGAAGTTCACTGTGAATGTAGCCGAACTAGGCACTTGAATTGTTCCGCTGGCCGGGATCACTGACACTACATGAGGAGGTGTGAGATCCACAGTCTGGAACGTAGCGGTGGTAGTTTGCGATGGATTGCGCCCGAAGATGTCGCTCACGGCCGTGCTGACTGTAACCGTAATCGAGGAGTTATCCGGCAGTGTTCCGGTAAAGGTCACCATCTTCTGATCGGTGGACAAGGTGTTCGGCAAAAAGAGGCCATTGCCATTGGCGGTAATGGAAATACCGGATGCCGATTGCAGCGGATCAGTGAACGCGATCTTGATGCTCTGATTGATGGGAACGCCGGTTGCGCCATCCGCAGGATCGATCGAGACCACGGCCATTGGAGTATCGTTCAGGACGATGTTACCCAGAGCCACGAGTTGGCCGTTGGTGGCGACACTGAGTCCCGTCTCCAAGGCCTGGCCGGTGCTGGTCGGATCATTTACCCGCAGAGTGAAGGCTCCCAGTGGAACGCCTTGAGCGCTGAATGTTCCGTCTGTCTGCGCCTGAACCACTACAGAGCCTCCGCGAGTAAGCGTTAAGGTCACGTTCGCCCCAGGCGCAGGAGTAACTCCATCCGAGCGCAACACCGTGCCAGTAACCGTGCCGCTCGGCTGGACTTGAATATTGACGTCAGTGTTCTTGCTCGGCAGGACGCTGGCGGAGGTTGAACCAAACAAGGTGAAACCACCAGATTGAACGCTCAAGCTTGCGGTGAACGTTCCCGCCAATACCGTAGGCAACGAGAAACTTCCATCCGTGCTGCTATCCAGGGTGTAACTATATGGGAATGCACCTGTGCCGCTGATGGTTATATGGCCCTGAACGGGATTACCGCTGGAATCAAGCGTGTGCCCGCTGATCGAGCCAATTCCGTTCAAGCGAATGGTGGTTTGCACGGTGGAACCGGAAAGCACTTCCACGCTGGACTGGGCTTCATCAATACTTCCCAAAACGTTGACGGTGATGTTCGCCGTCCCCGCCGGAACAATGGGGAAGCTGAAGTTGCCGTTCGCATCCGTCGAAACGGTGAGAGTTCCGCCGCCCTGACCTCCGACCTGGACCGTCACCAGGGACGCAGTGGCGGGAGTTACGCCATCTGCCTGAACCACCTGGCCGCTGAGTGCGCCTGAGCCGCGCAGGGGCACATTCAGATTCAGTTGCGTTCCATCTCCACTGAGCGTTCCCGAAGCGGAACCGGAGAGGAACCCATTCTGCAGGCTGGCGTTGGCGACAATATGCCCTTCCGGAACACCGCTAATCAGGTAAGTTCCAGTGGAATCTGACACCGTGGTCGCGTGATAGCTGCCGGAGAAAATATCGACGTTCGCACCCGGCTGCTGCGTGCCATTGCTGGTCACCAGTCCTGTTACTGTGCCTAATCCTTGCGCCACCACATCCAGCGTGAGCACCTGTCCATCTGTCGTGATGTTGCCGGCGGCCGCCCCGGTGCGCGCCGTCACTGGGTCCTGCGCATCCAGTGACACCGGTCCTGCCGGCACAAACGTAAAGCTATAAGATCCAGGATCGCCACTACCTTGGGTTGTAACCTGTCCCAACTGACGCCCGCCTGCAAACAAGCGAACAGTGCCAAACGGAATTGGCGTGGTCCGGTCCGGCATCAGGAAGTGTCCTTGAACCGTGCCGGTGCTCGTAAGCTGCACCACTACATTCACCGTCGCGCCTGGACCTGTCAACACTGAGGAACTTCTTCCGCCGCGCCCGAACACGTCAGAGGCCTGGACAGAGAACGGCCCTTCGAATACTTGCTGGAAGGTGATCGTCCCCTGGTTCCCAGGTGTTACTGAATCCTGCTCGACGTGGTTGGGGAAGTCGCTTTCCGTCAGGGTCACGGCGGCGTTGTCCACCGGCACATTGGACCCATCAACGACCTGTACGATGACCGTGCCTTTACCCTTCAGCCTCAGGTCATGCACCACGTCCTGCCCGGCCCGCAGGAAGATGCTATCCCGTATAACCCCGCCGCTGACCGGGTCGCTGGCGGTGAGCGTGTATCCACCTTCAGGGAAAATCTTCGCGAACGCGAAGTGGCCGTTGGTATCGGTGTTGACGGTTACATCCGGCAGCACACCGTTCGCGGTTACCTGGACTCCAGCTCCTGCCGGGGTAACGCCATCCGGCAAGAACACTGTGCCCGAGAGCACTCCTGAGATGGTGTTGACCAGCTTCAGGTTGAAATTGACAGTCTGTCCTGCGCCTTGAATCGCTCCTTGGGCGCCTACTTGCGTTGGGAAGAACGGTTGGGACGCAGTGACGCCTACGCGGCCAACTTTCACATTGGTAAATTTGAAATTACCACTCTGGTCGGTGGCGACCTGTTGCGAGACACCTGGCGCCAACGAACAGCTATCAGCATTAAACACATTTGAGGAGAGCGCCAGATTGGCGCCAAAGGACGGGGTGCCATCCGGATTCAGCACGTTTCCCGTCACGGTCCCGGCACCGGCAAAGTGCAATACCCCAAACCCCGTGCTCCCATCGGAAGCAATGGACGCAGTTCCGTTGGCTACATCAAAGGAACTTGACACGGCAATCGCGCTGATCTGTCCAACTCCCAACCCGGTAAACTTAACGATGCCGTTGCCATCCGTAGCCTGGGGATTGCAACCACAGGCGAAGGGGCATGCCCCGCCAAGCAGCGCAACGTTCTGGCCAGCGACTGGTTTGCCGCTGCTATCAAGTACCGTGAATTGCGCGCTGCCCAGACCCGACAAAACGATGTTCGCGCCATTGACCACCTGGCCGGGCTGAGTGAGTGAAACGGCGATGCTGCCGGAACGCAAACCATCTTGCGTGGCAGCCGAGATCGTCAGCGAGTTAGGCTGCGTATGCAATCCGGGCAGCGAGTAGGTGCCGTCAGGATTGGTGAGCACTCCGGTAGCACCGCTGAATACCAAGACGCCGGCCACGGGCGATTTGTCCGGCATGGTTACAGCGCCATTCACCGTACCTATATTCACGGTGTCGATCACAATCGTGAGGTTCTGGTTGGTGAGGTTCTGATTGGCGGTAGCAATTCCTGTGATGCTGCCCTGATCGTGCGCCGTCAAGAACGCCGATATGACGAAATTGCCCTCCGGAACTCCAGTGAAGCTGAAGTTTCCGTTGGCATCCGTGTTCACCACGCCAACCGGTGTGGGCGGCAAACCCGGATGATCAATAATGCTGTAAATCACCTGCCAGTTGGGAACCGGTGAGGTTACGCCGTTCTGCTGTACCTGTAACCTCCCGGAGACATTCAAGCTGCCGCTATCCAGAGTTACATTCACCGTGGCGGTATTGCCGGCCCGAGGAATGGTTCCCGAACTATGCCCGAGGCTGTTTCCTTTGCCCGCCTGCACCACGACCGGGCCTACGGTAATTCCCGAAACGGAATAGTTACCACGGCCATCGCTGACGGTTTGCCCCCCGATCTGGGTGTCAGTCTGGCTGAATGCAACAACATTGGCGCCGGGCACAACATTTCCCACCAGATCCTTGATAGTTCCCGAAACCGATCCGCGCCCGAAGATGGCAATGTCCAGAATGATTTGCTGGCCATTGAAACGGACGAAACTGCTGACCTGACGCTGCCCGCCGGTGTTAGGGTCAGTTGTGGAAATCTGGAATGGAAGCCCGCACTGGTCCTGATGCACATAGCGGATCTGGTACCGGCCATCGCCATTCACGGGAATAGCGGAAACTCCTACCGGCCCATTGTTCTGCTCAGTTGCGCAATCCGCCGGCGGCACGGTGCTGTAAGTCACAACCGCCGTGCTCACTGGCGTTCCATCGCCGTTGAAAACACGCCCAGATACCACGGCGCCGGGATCCTGGATAGTGCTGCCAATCGGAGCGGTTCCTCCCGGACCGACCACGCCGCGCGTGTCCGCGATGCCGCTGACCGAAACCGTGGCAGGCACGATCTTGCCCTCCGGCTGTTGCAGGTTGGCCAGTACAATGCGTCCGGAAAGCTGCGACAGCGCCTGCTGCACGGCATTCGATGGAATCTGATAGTTCGCAACCTGCTGGGCGCTGTTTCCATCCACCACGCGGTCAAAGAGCAAGGCCATCTGCACGCCTAAGGCACTGGCGCCGGGCAACGTCTCCGGACCTATCACATTTGCGGAAAGAAACTTTGGCCCCAGAGGAGTAATGATGGTAGTGCTCAACGGCACCTGGGTGGCGAAGGTCCCATCGTTGTTCGTGTCTTCTTCCAGAACCAGGTGATCGGGCTGGGAGAAGTCCATCACGATCCGGGCCTTGCTGCCGGCGGAAACCGCAATGCCGGAAATCTGGCCGCGGATAGCGTTGCCATCTCCATGCGGCATGGTGACGGCAACATCCATGGTGCCCGAGCCGGTTCCGATCAAGCGCAACGTATACGGTGAACTTGTGGGAGTTGTTTCCAACGCCAGCAGCGGCGAAGCATCCGTGTTGCCCAGGGGCACCTGACCGAATCCGGGAACGCCACCGCTGATATCGGCGTTCGAACCGATGTTACCGCCTACATTTCCAATGCCATCCGTAAAGGTAAAGGTCACCGGCGCAGCTGAAGCGCCGCTGGACAAGGCAAAGGAGATCGAGTCTGGCCCAGAGGCGTAGATTTGCGAGAGCTGTTGCTGATAGGTGAGCGCGCCGCCCGCGTCAGAGACCGGCTGCGCCAGCACCGCACCAATCGCTCGCTCCAGGTTGCGGCCGGCATCCGTGCTTCTGAGCAATTGATCGAAACCTGGATCCAGCGGTGAGCCGCCATAGAAGTCGTCCAGCAGGTCGCGGACCGCGTCTCCTACAGGCTGACCCAATCCCACGCGCAGCCCGGCTTCCGCCAACGCCAGGGCCTTCCTGGTCACTACAGACTTGTTGGTTGGGATCACTCCCGACGGCAAAGTTCCTGCAGGAGCGTTGGCGATGCTCCAGCCTTCGCCCAGCACCAGCATGGCCGCATCGACTACTGACTGCGGCAGGTTCTGTATCGAAGACGGCAGGACCAGGGTGTCCGGCGAAAGCGGGATGCCGCGTTCACCCACTCCCAAGGTAAATTTCAGCTCTCCGGTCGTTCCGTCTGTGGTATCCAAGTGCAGATAGCTGGCCACTACCTGCCCGGTCCGCAGGCTCTTGAACTGATACTTGAGCGTAGTAGCGCCACCAGCAGCAATGGTGTTGACAGTTTGCGAGGGATCGCTCAGCAGGACGGCGCCGCTCAACTGCGCCGAATCAATCGTCACCTTGACATCGTTGGCAATCGCCTGGCTGATGTTCTTGACAGTGATGTACACGTTGAACTGCTCGCCGTTGCGCACAACACCCGGGACTGCAAACGTCATGTCAAAGAACGGATTGCGAACCAGCACGCCGCCTTGCGCCAGACCCGTGACCGTTACCGGCCCAGTAGCCAGGCCATCCAGCGTGCCCTGTATGTTAAAGCTGATCTGGTGGAACCCTTCCTGTTGACCCTCCAGGATGAACTCGGACTGGCCTTGATCTCCGGGATTAAGAATATTGGTGTCATCGGCCGTTCCGGGCTGGCCGTCCGGACCGACTCCCCTGACCGGCTTGGTTGAGGGTTGCGGCGCACCCTTCAGGTTTGGCAACGTCAGCGGATCGTCCGCGGTTCCAAAGACTCCGTCTGCTCCCGGAGGAAGGTTGATGGTTCCAGTAACATCGTGGACCACCAGACCCGAGCCCCCTGGCGCACCATTGGCGACAAAGAGTTGGGCAGAGAAAAACTGCTTGAGGAAGCCTACGTCGCCAGGAATAACCAGCACGCTGGGAATCTTGACCGGAGCGGGCGTTCCATCCGGCAAAACGATCTGATTCGCAGATAGGGCGTTTCCGTCCGGACCTATCAAACCCAATAGCACTGGGACAATGGTGGGAACAGGTACTCGGCTTGGCGCCGGTGGCGGAGTTATGAGTGGAGGTATCGGCACACCTTGGCGGTTGAATACCACCGGGAAAGTGATTGAGGCGACGTCGGATTCCAAGGCGAGCCCAATGGTGAACTGGAATCCCAGGAAATCGTTGCTGTCCAGCACCACTCCCGCCGCCTTGATCTCATCCAGAGTCAGCGGGCGAGTCTCCACGGAGGTGATCAGGATCTGGTCAATAACTTTGACGGGAATGGTGGATGGCGAAACGTCGAGAGCGGGACTCCCGTTCACTGTAATGCGGAGGTTGCTAAGAGTGTAATTGCCTGCCGTAGTCAGCGCAGGAATCGGCAGCAGCAGGGGATCTGTAATGGGCGCTGTGCCGCCGTTCGGATCGATGAAGGGCAACGTAATCGTGCCATTGAGTCCGGGCCCGGACAGCTCACCGTGGACTTCAAAACTTCCTCCCAGAAATTTGGCTACGTCAGCCGAACTCAAGGTCCCCGAAGGCGATGTAACAACAATTCTTACACCCGCGGCGGTGTTTTTAGGAATGGTGGGATTGGCTGGCTGAACTGTCGCGGAGATGCCCTGGACCTGAAGCTCAAGCTCCCCGATCTTGCGCAATGAAGTTTGCGCATGGAGCAGGGTTGCTACTCCTATAATAAAGAGCGCGACAGCCGCATTGCGTAAGCGCAACTAGCCTCCAGTCAGTTCCAGGCAATATCCGAACCATAACCAAAGTCGGCTATCCTTCGGACAGAAGTTTTTGGAAAGCGTCGTCCTGCTGCGAACAAGTTTTGTTCGATACTCCATGAGCGACCCCTGGGGGGTGATCGCTGCTGACTATCAAACCCGCCGCGATATTCCGCTGTGACGGTGATCACATATGTCAGTGATCTGCTGGTGGACGTTTTTTGCGTCCCACGATGTCACTCGCTTCCTACGGCAGTGTTGTTAGGGTTGGGCTGAACCTGGCAAAACACATTTACACCTAGTCCTGCTTTCCTCCCCCTCAATCCCGTCCTGCAAGAGGCAAAATGCTCCGAGACGACCCTTAAATCGGGCCCTGAAGTCTCAAGTCTTTATTTAGAAAAGTAATGGCATTTTACGTAGATTTATAGACGAGTCAAGAAGAATCTTTTGCCTTCCGCCCCTCGAATATGCCTGTTAGGACGATTTCACTCCTGCGACAACGTGACAGTCAAGCGAGAACTCCGGTTTCCGCGGCCACAGCACTAAAGGTGCTATGACCGCAATGAACTCCGGACGGGCAGGTGTCAGGGCCATGACAACCGGCTGGTAAGGCTGCCATTGTTCCCCGGCGGATCGTTTGTGTATCTTTAAAGCGACCGTCGCAGGCACGCATCTCCGGCGCCGCAAACAGGAAGTGAATGGTCGCACGGAATCAAAGGTCCGCTTTGCGTCCCAGGCTGCAATACTGGCATCGAGCAGGGCGTTGGTTAGGACGAAGAACAGCTTTACATCCTCATTGATGCCGTGATGGTCTCGGGCGGCATTTAGCCTGACTTCTGCTCCGCGGTCAGGTCGCCGTGCCGCCACCTCAGTCGGCGAAACGACCGGAACAGATTTCCCGGGGTAAGCTCAGCCATCTTCCGCACACAATCGCCGAATCTACGCTCCGCACGTTGATGGGGTTGCGGACTTCGCGGGTAAGTTGCCCATTCGTCCGGTACGGGCACCTTCTATTCGGTTTTTGTCCATCGACTCGCACGTTTGCTCCATGCTTCCTTCGGACTCCGCCTTGCAGCGAGAGAGCCTTGGCACCGAACACCGTGCCGCAACGACTAGCGGCTCTGATCTTATGCCGATTAAAAAACCAAGAAATACGGGGGTTTGGTGGGCCTGCTCGGATTCGAACCGAGAACCAACAGATTATGAGTCTGCTGCTCTGACCGTTGAGCTACAGGCCCCCATAAATATATTCTTCAGTCTCGCACACGGCTCCTACGTCTGCCAAGTTCACACGGGCGAATCTGTCACACGGGCGGATCTTCTCAACAAAACACTGCTGTTCACGGTCCCGTCTTCACGCGCATTCCCGCGCCGCTCGGCGCACCACCATTCAATCCCTGGGACACACGTTGCCCGCTCTGTGCCGGTGGCGTGTGGGATTGCTTGGTGTTCTCCTTGGGCCGCAGTCTTCCCTTTCCAACCTCCGCCGGAGTTGGCACTCCTTGGTTCGGCTGGTTCAGCGGTACTACACTGCGGTCCGACTCCTCCGTTGCGTACATGCCCGCCTTGTGGCTTTGCGCCTTCGCGGCCCGCCCTGCCTTACCGGCAGGGACAACGGAGGTCTCCCGGTTCTCGTGCATGTTGTTTCTTGGCGTGCCCTGGGTCTCAGACTACGGCAGACTCGTCTTGCCCTCGCGCTTACGGTCAAGCCGATGTTGCCTTCCCTGTCAGTTATCAGGTCGGCTTCTCCATCTTTCTTTTCGAAGCTCAATACCCGGGGCACCAGTGCCCCTGCTTACGCTTCGACAGTCACCTCACGGTAACCGCCGCAAAACTCGGGGTTAGGATGGTTCGCTACTCCTTTCCTATAGGGCTCTTTCATCCTCTACAACATGCCGGTTTATCCCGGCGCACAACGGATTGAAAATACGGTGCACGGATGGATGCATTTGGAGCTTTCAAGTTACTTCCTGGACATCTTATTGGAGTCTTAACGGAGCCTGAACCGCACGTGAAGGTTCTTCTGCTTTCGTGCTGCGGAGGCTGCAGCCTTTTCAGGCGTACCAAAAATGTGCTTTCAATGACTTAAGAAAGCTCGGTGGCCTGCGTAAGTTCTTGAAATGTCGCGAGAGGCAAATCTGGCTTGGGTGGAGTTCTTGGGTTGCAGGGTCCAATGTGGAAACCGTTTATTTAACTGCAGACGGGTGCAGGAGAGGTGAGCTTTGGCCTCGGTCGACTATGGTGCTCGCAATATGGGAGGTTACTGCCATCCCCATTTTTCGGGAGGAGTTGGCCATTCCGGGTCCGACGCTTGCGGGGCGGACGATGTGGAATGAGTGGCACCCCAAATGCGTTTCGCGACCTCAAGAGCGCTCTTAATGGATTCGTCGCTGTCGATTTGTTTCAGATCGCGACCGGAAAGCAAGATACTCGCGATCAGCGCTAGAAGATCATCTTTGGATGCAGTCGTTGCCATGTAGACTCCTACGAACTACTGTGGCGCTTTCTGGGTTACCTCTACGTCTAGCTCAATTTTGATCTCTTCACCAATCATCGCCGCAGGTGCCTTTGTGCCAACACCGAAATCCTTACGATTGACTGTTGCTGAGGCATAGAGTCCACGTCGTTGGTTCGGACCTACCTTCAGCGGGGCAGACGGCCCATCAACGTCGAGGGTGATCTCCTTGGTCATTCCTTTGATCGTCAGATCGCCGACGATTTTCAATTTGTTATCACCATTCTTAGCGATGCTCTTGGACTTGAAGATTATTGTGGAAAATTGTCCGGCGTCGAAGTAATTGGGGCTCCGGAGGTCGTTGTCACGGTTGTCGTTACCCGTATCGATGGACGCCACCTCTATGGTCGCGCTCACGCTGGATTTAGTGATGTCTTTGTCATCCAAAGCAGCCGAGCCGCTTACTCTTGTGAACCTCCCGTGCACATTGCTGATGCCGAGATGACGAACCGTAAATGCCACTGTGGTATGCGCAGGATCGATCTGCCATTCCGAGCTTTGCGCCCAGGCGGCAATTACAAACAACGCCACGACGAACAGAGTTGCTGCACAGCGTCTCATAAGGCTCCTAACGAAGGACGCGATAGGCTGATACTGATAGTGCCTCGAACGATCGCCACGAAGCGCTTACGGCAGTGCGAACGCCATTACCGAATCGGCGCTGCTTTTATCGCCCAAAAAACCTCCACCGGTTCCTGTGACAACGACGTATTGCTTGCCGTCTTTGCCCATGAACGTTATGGGAGCGGAGTGGGCGCCTGCATCAATTTTCGAAACCCAAAGTTCCTTGCCAGTTTTGGAGTCGAAGGCGCGGAAACGGCTGTCGTCAGTAGCACCGATGAAGATCAGGCCGCCGGCCGTTGCTACCGAACCACCCAGATTCGGGCGGCCTGTATTCTGCTTTCCTTCCGGCAACGAATCCGTAATCCCCAAGGGGACCTGCCAGGCAATATCACCTGTGTTGACGTTGATGGCAAATAGACGCCCCCACGGCGTCTGGTTGCACGGCATGTTGTTTTCAGGGTTCCAAAACCTGTTGATTCCTTTGTAGCTGACGCGGCTATAGGAGGTATCATCGTTCTTGACCATCGTGTTCAAGCTCCCAAAGTCCTGCGTGTTCACGAACAGATAGCCCAGGGTCGGATCGTAAGAAGGCGGGTTCCAGTTGCCGCCTCCTATCGAACTGGGGAAGATGACGCTCGGAGTCGTCGAATAGTGGGTGAATGCCGGACCACTGTGCAGGCCGCCGGGAATGCTGTCGAAAAGCTCCTGGCAGAATCTTTGCTGCTCGGGTGTGATGTTCGTGATCTCCTCGCGGGTGAAGCTATTGCGCGCCAGCAATGGAGGCTTGATCGGTAACGGCTGAGTGGGAGACGAGGGATCTCCCGGAAGCGCATCCTTCGTCGGGATGGGTCGCTCTTCGACACCAAAGACAGGCTTACCGGTCACGCGATCGAAAATGAACAGAGCGCCGGTCTTGGTGAGTTCGGCGACAGCGGGGATCGTCTGCCCATCTTTGTGTATATCGAGCAAGACGGGCGGCGCGCCGAAGTCATAGTCCCAGGTGTCGTGGTGCACGCCCTGGAAAAACCACTTCAGTTTTCCAGTGAGTGCATCCACGGCAACCAGGGATGTTCCGAACAGATTGGCGCCCGGACGGTCTCCGCCCCAGTAGTCCGTTGTTGGTTCGCCAATGGGCATGTAGAGAATGCCCCGCTCCGCATCGATCGTGAACAACCCCCACGTGTTCGTACCCGATCGACCCTTCCAGTCATCGCCGTGCCAGGTATCACTTCCCGGTTCACCGGGATGAGGAATGTTGTGAAATGTCCAGACGAGTTTCCCGGTATGGACATCCCAAGCGTGCGTATCGCCGGAAGGTCCGATGCTCGGTGACTCTTGTACGTGTGCGCCTGTGATCACGACGCTTTTGTAAACGATAGGAGGTGAGGAAAGATCGAAGAAGCCGTCTTGCTGTCTATTGAGGGCGCCAGCCTTCAGGTCAACCACTCCCTTGTCACCGAATGTCGAGATGGGTTTTCCATTCGTGGCGTTGAGTGCCAAGAGCTTACCCTTGGAAGTTCCAAAGAAGAGGGTTGGCGGCGACTCTTTGTCTCCCGGCCAATACTCCAATCCGCGCGTACTCGGTGTGCCTTCCTTCACTTCATAGACCCAAATCTCTTTGCCGGTTTCGGGCTGAAGCGCCGCGATGCGGTCGTACGCCGTGGTGATGTACATCACGTCATTCACGACCAGCGGGGTTACCTCGGAAGTGCGCCTGTTCAATCCGGCAAACGGATTGGCGCCACGGCTGGGTCGCGCTACCCCTTGGCGACTCTGGGCGGGCGCACCGTTTCGGGCTGGAGGCACCTCGTTGCCCTCCTGAAACGTGGAACCGCTCCCTGGGTTTTCTACCTTCTGATGATACGTCCAGACCCGCTTGAGCTGAGATACATTTGTGGTGTTGATCTGCTTCAAGGGCGAATAGCGAGCCCCGGCGAGATCGCCACCGTAGGTTGGCCAGTCACTCTGCGCAAAGGCCGCCGCGGATGTCACGACGACCCAGAGTAGCAAAATGGAAATCCGCAGCTTCATCGGGGGCCTAGAAGTCGTACTTTAGCGCAAATTGCATCAGCCGCGGCCCTGTTACCGACGGCCCGAGTATCTTTCCAAAAGTGCTGGGACTGGCCAGCGTAGCCTGTGGAGCCGGGAGGTTGGTGTGGTTGGGCACATTGAAGACCTCCCACTTGAACTGTAGACGCTGCGCCTCTTTAATCGGGAAGTACCGCGACAGTCCCGCGTCGAGCACCACCTCGCCAGGATTGACAACGCTAAAGGGGCTCATCGTGCTCAACGTCCCGGCAGTCGGGAAGGCGAAAGCCGCCGGGTTCAGGTATTGCCCTGCCGAAGGGTTTGGCATAAAGACGTTGGGCAGCAACTGCACGGCACGCTGTATCCCGATGCCGGTCAAAGCATTGTCCTGACCGGTCAGGACGGTTGAATAGTCGCCAGTCTGATAGCGGAAGATGGTGGAAAGCTGCCAGTCGCCGGCGATGCGCTTGAGCCATGTGGTGCCAAACTTAGGGCTGTCCAGTACGGAAGAGAGATTCACGACATGCCGCCTGTCAGAGGAACAGTTCGAGCGGTCCGCGCCGAGGTCATTCGGATTGACAAAAGTCGGCCCGGTGATTTCCGTCGTCTCCGGGGCGCTGATGCAGTGCGACCACGTCCAGTTCGCCAGCGCATTCACATGTTTAGCGATACGGCTTTGAACGGAAAGGAGCAAGCTGTTGTAGCTGCCGGTTCCCCCATCGTCGACCGCTCCTATCGTCGAGTAAAACTTGCCGTTGATCGGGTCCAGCGCCGTGAGGAAGCGACGTGCATTGGTGTTCGCCAGCGTCGCCGTCGAACTGAAGACTGCAGGATTCAGCTCACGACCGGTGGGCATGTGGACCACGTCGTGCCCGAGGTACGTAGCCGACACGACGGTATTGGCTCCAAGCTCGCGTTGCACGCCGAAATTCCATTGCTCGAGGTACATTGGCTTCAGGCTGGACGGCGCGGTTACGTAGACACCATTCAGTGGGAAGAACGAACCTCCGGGAAATGGATTGCCGCCAGGCTGACCTGCATATGGATTGCTGAAGCCGCCGGCAGGACTCGTCAAACTCACCTGGGCGCCCCACGGGGGGTTGTTCGCGACACGAGTGAAGAAGAAGAGTTGCGGAGTGTCAAAGAACAATCCGTAAGATGCGCGCACAGACATCTTGCCGTTACCCTCCGGATCCCAGACCACACCGGCACGAGGCGCGAAGAGGTGCCAATTGCCATTCGTGTTGCTGCTTCCGGGATATCCAGGGTCCCCGGGGAACAGCAGGCCTGCAGGAGCGCCCGGCATCGCGGTGCTCTTCACGCCAGCTATGAATCGATTGATGTCGAAGTTCTCGACAAAATTCTTGGAGTTCGTCTCCGGCAGGAACGGCTCCCAACGCACACCGTAGTTGAGGGTCAGATTCTTGCGGACTTTCCAGGAATCCTGCCCGTACAGCCCGATGTAGTTAGATCGGTCGTAGTCAAATACAGGGTTGCCCTGAATGAACGATGACAAGTCCCCGAGCAGGAAATCGGCGTACCCCAGGCCCGTGGTCTGTCCGCTAAACGTGAATTGGCCATTCGACGGGCGGTTGTTGAGGGTGTTCATGACCGAGTGAATCCACTCCCCGCCGATCGCGATCTGGTGTGTGCCCTTAACTATGTCGAAGTCCTCGGCCAGTTGCACTCCGGTCGAATTGAAGTATCCCGGGTTGATCGCCGCAGCGCCAACGGTGAAGCCACCTGTAATCGTGATTCCCATGAATCCGGGAATGGCATTGAAGACGTTCACGCCTACGTTGTTGGGCGCGAAGTATGGCACCATAACACGGTCGGCCCGCGTTCGGATCAATGAACCATGAAACGAACTGACCATCGTCGAACTCAGCGTGATCGTATCTCCAAGCACAAAGGTCTGCGCCTGGTCGGCGACGCCGGTCTTGTTGGCAAGAAGAACGTCCTTGCCGTCCCACGTGACGGGATTGTTGTAGTTTCCGATGAAGTAACGGCCGTAGAGCGTGTGACCTTCTTTCAAGTTGTAGTCAATGCGTCCGAGGATCTGGTGTTCACGGTTATTGTTGGAGATACCGTACGTCAGTCTCCCGCAAGGATCGGTCGAAACCGGGACGAACTTTAGTACGTTGAGTGCGGCCCCATTAAACGATAGTGGAGAGATTTGGTTGCCGACGAAAGGACCTTTCAATGTCACAGCTTTAGCTTGGCAAGCCGTAGAAGCAAACGTGGTGAAATCGCCCGCCAGCATTTGCGCGGTGGGCACAATGGTAGTGGTCGTCGGCGGGTTAGAACGCTCGATTGTCCCTTGGTAGCCGGCGAAGTAAAACAGTTTCTCGTGCAGGATAGGACCGCCGATCGTGCCCCCAAATTGATTTCGCTTGAGCGAGTCACGGGAAGTTGCAAAGAAATCCCTAGCGTTGAATACATAGTTCCGCACGAACTCGAAGAGGCTTCCATGCAGTTGATTGGTTCCGGTCTTTGTGACAGCATTCACCACAGCAGAAGCGTGTTGGCCATAGCTCGCCGGCAACGCGCCGGTTTCGACCCTGAACTCCTGCAGCGCATCAGGAAACGGCACCGGCAAATTCAAATTGTTGAACGGATCATTGTGGGTTCCACCGTCTAGCAGGTAGTTCATACCATTGGGTAGCCCACCGCTGACGGAAATCGTCACCGTTGGATAGTTTTTGTTGGTGTTCAAATCGCCTGCCGGCGCCGGATTGGCAGCGCCGGCCAAGAAAATCAGTTGCGTTGCCTGGCGGCCGTTGAGAGGCAGATCAACGATTCGCTCCCTGTCAATCACCTGACCCACGCCTATGTTTTGCGTGTCAATCATGATGGCGCTGTCACTCACTTCGACGGTCTGGTCAGTGGCGCCGACGGAGAGTGCAATATTGATGGTCGGATTGACGTTCACCTGCAACTCGAATCGCTGCTTGAGGTTGCTGAAACCCTTTTGTGATACTCGCAGCTCATAGTGTCCAATCGGCAAGTCAGTCAGGACGTATCCGCCATTTGCGTCGCTCGTCACAGAGCGTGTAAGACCGGTTTCGGTCTGCGTCACCCGGACTTCTGCTCCGGCCACAACGGCGCCTGTCTGATCAGTTATAGTCCCCCTGATCTGCGCTGTCGAAACAGCCTGAGCCAATGTGTATAAATTGAATCCCACAGTGCACAGCAGCAGGAGCACCAAAATGGTTTTGCTTCGCATGCCATCCCCCGTCCAGGCCTGATTTGCGGCGTCATGACCGCAATGGCGTCTCGCATGGTAGCGAGTCAGAGCGGCTCATGGACGGCGTTACGGTACCGACACGGTAACACGGTGCACATGTAACGCAGGTGTGGCCTAATGCTAGGACGATGGAAGCCTGGCGTACCGGCATTGTCACAGCTGACGCGGAAAGCATCTGGATTCGCGGTTACGACGTACGCGACCTGATGGCCGGCCATTCGTTCCCAGACACGATCTTTCTTCTGCACCAGGGTCGATTGCCTGATGTCAACGAGAGCAAGCTGTTGAACGCGGTCCTCATTGGGGTATCGGACCACGGAGCAGGTGCCCCATCATGTGCAGCGGCAAGGCTGGTCGCTTCCGGGAACCGGCAGTCGCTGTCGGCGGCAGTTGCAGCGGGTGTTCTCGCTATCGGCGACGAACACGGCGGCGCGGGCTCGGCCTGTATGGAGTTGATCGGCAAAGTTGTCGAGCGGGCCGCCAAAGAGAGAATCACGATTACTGACGCATCGAGATGCGCAGTCGACGAAATTTGGGCGACTCATGTCAGGATCCCCGGCTTAGGACACCGCGTCCATACCAGGGATCCACGCGTCGAGGTGCTATTCAAGATGGCGGATGAGACTGGAATCGCGGGCAATGGCATCACCGTAATGCGGGCGCTGGAAGAGGCTGCATCGGTTGCAATCAAGACTCTGCCCATCAACATCGACGGCGCTCTGGCGGCCGTGCTGTTCGATCTCGGCTTCCCCTCTGCCGCAGGGAAACTGATGTTTATCGTGGGCCGGGTTGCCGGGTTGAGCGCCGAAGTCGCAGAAGAATATGCGCGCGAGAAGCCCATGCGAATTCGCATCCCGGTGCAATACGACGGTGTGCCCCCAAGATCGAAATAAAGCCGAGGAGATGGGATAGCAATATGGCCACCAGCACGTTGTCGCAACGGCCCATTACGATCGAAGAGAAGCAGAGCGTGCTGGAGCTCGTGCGGCGAGGACGGGCCACCATGGCCGCGATTGCCCACTATGACCAGCCAACTGTCGATCGGCTCTGCCGCGCGATCGCCTGGGCCACATCCAATGAAGAAACGTCAGTTCAACTGGCGAACATGAGCGTCGATGAAAGCGGTCTCGGCTCGCGTGAACCTACACGGCGCGCCAAGGTGCTAGGCATTCTTCGCGACGCCCTCCGGCAGAAGAGCATGGGCGTGATCGAAGAGATTCCGGAGAAAGGCATCGTCAAGTACGCGAAGCCGGCAGGCATCATCGCCAGCCTGGTACCGGTGACCAGCCCCTACGTCACACCCGCTGGAATTGCGATCTACGCCATGAAATGTAAGGATGCCGTGATATTCGCTCCGCACCCGGCAAGCAAGCGAACCACGAACGAAGTTGTCCGCCTCTTGCGGGCTGCGATGAAGAAGCAGGGCGTGCCGGAAGACATCTTTCAATGTGTCCAACGTCCCAGCATTGCGGTGGCCCAGGAGCTGATGGCGACCTGCGACCTGACGATTGCGACCGGCGGACCGGCCATGGTCCGTGCCGCCTACAGTTCGGGAAAACCGGCGTATGGCGTTGGAGCGGGGAACGCCACCATCGTGATCGACGAGACCGCCGATATCGCTGAAGCGGCCAAGTTCGTCTGCATCAGCAAAACGAACGACTACGGCTCCGGCTGTTCCGCTGACGGAAATGCGTTGGTGGATTCCCGCATCTACGATGCCTTCCTGACGCAACTGCAAAGCCAGGGCGGATATCTGATCAACGCCGAGGAAAAGGCAAAGCTGCAGGCGGCCTACTGGGACAAGGAGGGTCATCGCACCCTGGAGACGATCGCGCGCCCAGCCCAGATGGTCGCCACGCATGCCGGCTTCACCGTCCCTGCCGACAAGTCGTTCTTGATCGTGTCCGAGGACAAAATCGGCAAGCAATATCCGTTCTCGACTGAAAAACTGGGTACGGTGCTCGCGATCTTCAAGTACACCGGTTTTGACATGGCGCTCGACATGGTGCGCCAGATCTTTGACACCGCCGGCAAAGGCCACTCGTGCGGAATCTATTCGTTGAGCGATGAACATATACACCAGCTTGCCCTGGTGGCCCCAGTCAGCCGTATGATGGTGCGCCAGCCGCAGTCGCGCGCGAACGCCGGTACCTTCACGAACGGTATGCCAATGACTTCGAGCATGGGATGCGGCGTTTGGGGCGGTAATATCACGAACGAGAACATTTCCCTGAAGCACTACATGAACGTAACATGGGTGAGCCGGCCGATTGCGGAAGACCGGCCGTCAGACCAGGAGCTGTACGACGAGTTCTACAACAGCGAAATCTTTTGAGGATTGTTCCATGGCTACCAAAGCGGTAGAGGGCAAAATCTCGAATGGATCATCTGCCCGTCCGGCCCCAGAAACGCGCATCGCTGCCTACTTGCTCTCCGAATATCTGGAACAGCTCGAGGTAGAGGTCGTTTTTGGTCTTTGCGGACACACGGTAATCGCGCTGCTCGATGCGCTCGGCAAAAGCAGCGTGAAATTCATTACCACGCGTCATGAGCAGGTGGCGGCCCATGCTGCTGACGGATACGCGCGCGCCTCAGGCAAGCCCGGTGTTTTGCTCACTCACCTCGGACCTGGCTTAACCAATGCCGCAACCGGCGTAGCCAATGCTGCGCTCGATTCGATTCCGATGGTGGTCATCGCCGGCGATGTGCCCTCCTATTATTACGGCCGTCACCCGCATCAGGAAGTGAACCTCCACCAGGATGCCGACCAGTTCGAGATCTACCGGCCATTCTGCAAGCGTGTGTATCGTGTAGATCGCGTGCAGGACCTGCCACGCGCCATGGAGCGAGCGTTCCATCTCGCGCAGACGGGAAGGCCTGGCCCCGTTTTGGTGGACGTCCCTATGGACGTGTTCTCAGCCGATTTGCCGGTGGACGCATTTCAGCAGTTGCCGGCTCCCATTGCCCGGCCGACGATCGACGAAGCCACGGCGGCGCGCGTGGTGAGTATGCTGGCCGATGCGGAGCGCCCGCTGCTCTACGTTGGCGGCGGCGTCCTGTCGGCACGCGCGTCGGACGAGTTGGAGTCGCTGGCAGACGCTCTCGGCTTGCCGGTTGCCCATACATTAATGGGTAAAGGAGCGCTGCGCGACGATCACCCGCTGCTTCTCGGGATGACCGGTTTCTGGGGCACTCCCATCGCCAATGAAAAGTGCCGTACTGCGGACGTCATCCTGGCGATCGGGACACGCTTCGCGGAAGCCAATTCCAGTTCCTGGGACCCGCGCTACACTTTTGCCATCCCGCCCACGCGATTGATTCAGATCGACACTGACGTTACCGAAATCGGCCGCAACTACGCTGTCGAACTCGGTATCGTTGCCGATGCCAAATTAGCGCTGGGTGCTCTAGCCCGAGCTGCAAAGGGCAAGCAACACCGCAATCGAGGCCAGCTCAAGCCGGAGATTGCCCGCGCGCGCAAGGCCTTTGCAGGGAATTGGAGTCACCAATGGTCTTCGGATCAGTTCCCGCTTCGTCCGGAACGCATCCTGGCGGAAGCCCGTAAAGCAATTCCGGAAGACGGGTTCATCGTCACGGATGTGGGTTGGAACAAAAACGGTGTGGGGCAGCAGTTCCCGATAACGATCCCGGGCACGTTCATCACGCCTAGCGGGCTGGCCACGATGGGATTCGGCGCGGCTGCCGTTCTGGGAGTGAAGTACGCCCAGCCGAAACGCGCAGCCGTGGCGCTGGTCGGTGACGGGGGCTTTGGCGCAAATCCATCCGTGATGGCGACGGCGATGGAAGCCGGCCTGAACGTTGTTTGGGTGGTCATGGACAACGCCGGCTTCGGCACTATTGCCGGGCTCGAAGCCATGCACTACGATTGGGATTTCGGGTGTATGTTCCACTGCAACGGCCAGCCCTACCGTGCAGACTATGCCGCCATGGCCCGTGCCTACGGCGCCCATGGTGTCACCATCAGCGCTGCCGGCGAATTGGGCCCGGCGCTACGCGAGGCTCTCACAGCGGACCAACCCACGCTGATTCAAGTTCCGATGGAGAATGTTCCTACGCCCACGCCCGGCTACTGGAACATCAACGATATTTATCGGAAGGGAGAGTAGACTGCCGCCCGCTACCACAGAAAGAAAGTCGCGCTCGCCGCGGAATACCCCAGGACCTGCCCATGATGTCGCACACAGAATTTTTATTGGATGCATCGCTTTCCCCGCGGCGGCGCGCGCCTGCGTGGCTGGCATGGCTGGTATGGGCAACGGCTGCGCTGTTCTATCTCGTCGCCTTTTATGTGCGCGTCTCTCCTGCCGTTATGACGCAGGAACTGATGCAAGACTTTCACATCGGCGCCGGGAGCCTCGGCATAGTGTCGGCACTCTATTTTTATGCGTACGTCGCGATGCAGATCCCGACCGGCATTCTCGTGGACTCCTGGGGTCCTCGAAAACTGCTCCTCGCCGGTTCCGTGACTGCAGCCGCAGGGACTTTTCTCTTTGGCAGCACCAGTAATCTATTCGTAGCTTGTGTCGCCCGCGGAGTTATCGGCGGAGCCACCGCCGTGGCCTGGGTGGTGACCCTGAAGCTGATAACACATTGGTTCCCGCCACGACGGTTCGCCACGCTTTCCGGGCTTAGCTTGTTCGTCGGCAACATCGGCGCGCTTTTTGCCCAAGTACCTCTACGAATATTAGTGGAACGCTTCAACTGGCGCATCGTTACATTTGGCTCTGCCGGAGTCGTTCTCATCATATTCGCGCTGGCCATCCTCACCGTGCGGGCCGATCCGTCCGAGAAGGGATATCTTACGTATGCGCCGCAGGGTCCGCACACTGGCGTCGAGGGAAATCCAAGGCACATCCTGCGCGGCTTGGGTAACATATTCACATACCGGAACACGTGGCTCATCTTTCTTGCACAAGGCGGTTTTCTGGGTGGTGTGCTGGCGTTCGCCGGACTCTGGGGGCCGCCTTTCCTGCGCGTACGCTATGGCCTCGAATCCAGGTCCGCAGCGGCGGTGTGCTCGGTCATGCTGGCCTGCTTCGCTGTGGCAAGTCCGGTTCTGGGAGCGATATCGGACCGCATCGGCCGACGCAAACCTCTGTACGTGTCCGGTGCTGTTCTTGCGAGTACCGGGTGGGCCGTGCTGTCTTACAGGCCTTCACTGTCGCTGTCCGGCTTTGTGGGGATCGCGGCATTCACCAGCTTTTGCGCGGCGGCCATTATTCTTGGCTTCGCTTTCGGCAAAGAGTCCGTCCCGCAACAGTACCTCGGAACCATAACCGGTTTGATCAACATGGGGAACATGCTGGGGCCTATGCTCCTTCAGCCTGGGATCGGATGGCTGTTGGACCGGCGCTGGTCTGGAGCCACTGCAAATGGGCTCCGCGTGTATAGCGTTGAGTCGTTTCGTGGCGCATTTGGGCTGATCGTGGCCTGGTCTATCCTCACTGTCGTCCTGGCCAGCCTGACCAAGGAAACTTATTGCAAGCCTTTAGCAGAATCCGGGCAGCCCGGGTGTTGAGGAGGAGACTATCTCCATCGACGACGACTTCCGACGCCACTCCTTGCCGCGCGAAGAAAGCATGACACGCGCCTTCCCGCTGGCGGCCGCCGGCGATTCTCTTGTAGCCCAGACCCGTAAGCAGCCGAAAAACGGCGGTATAATGGAAGCAATGTCCTCCCGCAATACTGGCCCCATTCCAGGCAAAGAATTCGACAAGCGAGTGCGGCAGCAGCTCGATCGCATCCTGAATAGCGCGACGTTTCGCGATGCGGGACGGCTGAAGCGCTTCATTGATTTTATCGTCCTGGAGGCCCTCGGCGGCCACACCGATCAGCTCAAGGAATATGCTGTGGGCGTTGAGGTCTTCGATAAGAAGAGCAGCTTCGATCCTCGCACCGATCCCATCGTTCGCGTACAGGCGCGCCGCTTACGTGTGATGCTCGAACGTTACTACCGCGATGAGGGACATCGCGACGAAATCGTCATTGATCTCCCCAAGGGCGGCTACGCTCCGGTCTTCGCGCCACGAGAAAGCGTCGCTCCGGCAGCGAAGGGTGCGGTCACGGTCACGCTAATGCAGCGGAATACCGTCGCGGTGACTGCGTTCGCCGATTACAGCCCGGGCACCGACCTTGACTACTTCTGCAAGGGACTGCGGCAGGAAGTCATTGGTAGCCTTTCGAAGCTGCGCGATATACGGTTGCTGGCGTGGGTCCCCTCCTCGGCAACCGAACAGGCGCGCGCCGGCGGGTCTATAGCGGCCACGATGGTAAGTGGCAGCGTACGGAAATCGGGCAATGAATTGCGGGTCGACGTCCAGCTGATTGACGGTGCTACCGGCTGCTATCTCTGGTCGGAAACCATTGATGGCGACTTGCAGGACACGTTTCCGCTGCAAAAGGAAGTTGCTTATACTGTCGTCAAGAAGTTCCAGGCCGAACTATTCAGCGCAGAGCATGCTCGCGGCTGGATGCGCCCCAGCGAGAACCTCGCCGCGCGCAACCTGTATCTTCAGGGGCGCTACCATCTCAACCAGCGCACCGAAGAGGAACTCCGCAAAGCAGCCGACTTTTTTGAGCGCGCCCTGCGCGAAGATCCGCAGTACGCACTGGCGCACAGTGGGCTGGCCGACGCTTACGGACTGCTTGGCCATTACGGCGTACTGGCGCCGGCCGATGTCTGGACCAAGGCAGCTTCGAGCGCTGCGACCGCCGTCATACTCGACGACAATTCGGTCGAAGCCCATACTTCGCTCGCTCACGTCAAATCCACGCAGGACTGGGACTGGGGTGCCGCCCAGCGCCAGTTCGAGCAGGCCTTTCGGCTCGATTTCAGCTACGCCACCGCACATCATTGGTACGCGATGTCGTGCCTCGTTCCGCTCGGACGCCTGGACGAGGCCCTCAACGAGATGGTAATCGCGCAGTCGCTCGATCCGGTTTCGGCGATCATCGCCCGGGATGTCGCGGTCGTTCATTGCTATCGCTGTGAGTACGAAGCCGCACTCGAACAGTGCGACCACACGATTGAACTGAACCCTCATTTCTCGCCTGCCTTCTGGACATTGGGCCTTATCCAGGAGCAGCGGCGCGACTACGAGGAGGCCGGGGCTGCGTTTCTCCGCGCCATCCATCTTTCGCCCGATTCCCCGCGCATGAGGGCCGCGCTCGGCCATCTTAGCGCCCTCTCCGGCAAGAAGAGCCGGACACTTGAGGTCCTGCAGGAACTCAAAGAGCTGGCAGCACGCCGGTACGTCTCTCCATTTGAATTTGCCTCGTTACACTTCGCTCTCGGCGAAACCGATACCGGGTTTGAATGGCTCACCAAGGCCGTCCAAGACCGCTGCTTCGAGCTTTTGGCGATCAACGTCCATCCCCGCTTCGACCGCCTGCGCAAAGACAATCGCTTTTCTTCCATCGTGAAGCAGATGCGTCTGCTTCCTTCACCCCTTTTGGGCTCGACTGCAGGGATGGTGTAACGGTGTTTGTACGGTTACATCCGCTGCCTCCACCCAAGGGGTGGTAGCCTCGCCACATGCGGCTCCCTGACGTCACGTCTTGCCTCTGCGTTTTAGTGTTGATCGCCTGTACCTGTTGGGCGCAGCAATCTTCTCCGCCGGCTGCGCCAAGTCCGCGACAATCTGCTCCGGGCTCCGACCGGCCGTCGGAAATGGGCGGCCGCCGCGATCCTCGCCGGCCGGGACGCAAGAACGTTCTCGCATGGGTGGACGTCCGCAACGGCTTTCAACACGACTCGATTTCACATGCCGTATCCATTATTGAGCGCCTCGGATACGAATCAGGGTTGTACGACACCTACATTCGCTCGGATTCACAAGTGATCACGAAACACGGGCTCTACGGCAGCGACGGTCAAAAGGTGTACGGTCATGACCTGAACGACTTCGACGCCATTTTCTTTTTTGGCGTGCGCGAAATCGACTTGACCGCGCAGCAGCGCACCGACTTGATCGCTTTTGTGCACGATGATGGCAAAGGATTCGTCGCTGTGCACTCGGGGGGCACGGCATTCATGTCCTGGCCCGAATTCGGTGAAATGCTGGGCGGACGTTTTGACGAGCACCCTTGGGGCCAGATCGACGAAACGGTGATCGTGGAAGAACCGGGTTTTCCCGGAATGGGGGCCTTTGCCCGCACCTTTCGCTGGCATGATGAGGCCTACCAGGTCAGAGATCTTTCGCGTGCCAAGGTGGATGTGCTGATGCGGCTTGATACGACGGGGTTGAATATGAACGCGCCGCTCGTGCATCGCAAAGACGGGGATTTCCCTCAGGCTTGGGCAAGGATGTTTGGCAAGGGCCGCGTCTACTACGGTGCGCTTGGGCACGATATCACATCATGGGATGATCCGCGCATTCAGCAGATGTATTTTGAGGCGTTGAAGTGGGCGCTCGGGCTCACCTCGGCGGAGTTGCGGCCGCATCCGCCAACCCCGGCTTCGCAAACGCAAATTACGAGTGGCAAAACCGGACCATAGCGAGCGCGAAACTCTTCGTCAAGGTGACATAATGCGCAATACACAATGGATCGCCGTGGTGCTCCTGATTCTCTGTGCTGCGGCAGTACGGACAGTGGCGATCCAATCTTCAGCCGGCAACGGAAACGCAAGCGCTTCGAAGAAACACGTCGTCGCGGTTCCCCCGTATGCCTCTGCGTCCAATCTCACCACGGCGCGGAAGATGCCCAAGGGTGCGGGCAAGAACGTTGTGGTCAGCAAATGTGGGGCCTGCCACGCACTGAGCGTAGTCACCAGAGATCGTAAGTCGTATGACCAGTGGGTCGAAACGATCAATACGATGGCCTCAAGGGGAATGTCGGCGACTCAAGGGGAAATGTTTACCGCGCTTCAATACCTTGACAAGTACTACGGTCAAAAGACGCCAGCCAAATCTCCGAAGCCGCTGAATAGCGCCAAGCCGGTCGCCTCTAATTGAGGGAGGCCGCGGTTTGCGAACTCAGAGAAAGTTCATCTGTCCCTGTCAGCATCTGTAATCTCGAGAAACAAATCCCGGCGATCCGCTGAACCGAGAAATGGCAAACGGACGTGACTTGCTCGATAGTCGCTTTTCAGAGAACTTTCCTCTGTCCCCCGCTTTGTCTAAGAGAAAAGTCTCATCCGTGCCCCTGGGGGAATCTTGCAGTTGAGCGCGTGTGATCGAGATTCGCGGCAAGCTCATTTCCCTTCACATCACCAGAGTACCCGTTGCGATTCCTAAATATGCGGCGATGGCTTTCCAGCCTTTGAGAGCCTCAGCAGCGAGTTTCTTCCGAACATCTTTGGACGGCATGTTTACGCTCCGGGCGGCGAGACAACTTAAAACAACGTCTGCACGGGGGCGTTGGGAGGAGCCTCACGAGAGCACTCCTCGTCGTCATTCTCAGAGTCCAGTGATCCAGAGGAGCACGAAAAAGCCTACTCAACCAAGCAAGCGATTGGCCCCTTAAGTTTTTATCGCTTCTGTCGATTCTCATGCTAGAACCACACCCAGCATGTGACAACTTCTCATTCAAGTGTGATCCAGGCTGAACGTGGATCAGTGTAAAGGTAGGGGGATATGTGTTTAAGATAAAAAGCCTAGAAAATCTGCTTTTCTGCGTCTTGGTCAGTTCATCAGCCATCTGCTTCGCGCAGGCAGTCTCGACTGCGCGCGTATCAGGTGTTGTCGTCGACGCCGCGGGATCAACAATAGAGGGCGCCACCGTAACCATGACGCAGACCGATACCTCATCGGAACGGAGTGTTACCACAAACTCGGACGGTTCTTATGTGTTGACCAATTTGCCAGTGGGTCCCTACAAGATTGATATCAGCAAAACGGGCTTTAAGACTTATTCCCAGAGCGGCATTGTATTGCAGGTGAGCACGAATCCTGTGCTAAATGCCACGCTCAGCACAGGTGTCTCCACCGAATATGTGATGGTTCAATCGGGCGCGACCATGGTGGAAACACAGGCGGTGGGCGTTGGACAAGTCATCGATCAGAGGCAAATCGTCGGATTGCCGCTCAATGGCCGCCAGGCAACGCAGCTGATTCTTCTCGCCGGGGGAGCGAATACAGCCCCAGCCGGAGATCTCAACACCAACAAGAACTATCCGACTGTGACTCTCTCTGTGGGCGGTGGCTTGCCCAACGGTATGACCTACCTGCTCGACGGTGGCACACATAACGATCCTTTCAACAATCTCAATCTCCCCCTTCCATTCCCCGATGCGCTCCAGGAATTCAAAGTCGAGACTAGTTCGCTGGCTGCTCAGTACGGCCAGCACGCCGCTGCGACCGTGAATACGGTCACAAAGAGCGGCACGAATCGGATCCATGGCAGTGCATTTGAATTTCTTCGCAATTACGCTTTCAATGCACGGGATTTCTTCGCTGCAACGCGCGATTCATTGAAGAGAAATCAATTTGGAGGTGTTATTGGCGGTCCGATCAAAAAAGACCGGCTGTTCTTTTTCGCGGGCTTTCAACGAACTATCGAACATTCCAATCCTCCGACCGTAACCTCTTTCGTTCCCACGCAGGCGATGCTCAATGGCGACTTTACCACCTTCGCCTCTGCAGCTTGTCAAGGTACTCAAAAGACTCTGGCGGCTCCTTTTGTCAACAATCAGATTTCTCCTGGTGCCTTCAATCAGCAGGCCTTGAATGTCTTGAAGTTCGTGCCGGTTTCGTCCGATCCATGCGGCCGACTCGATTATGGCATTTCCAATAACAATAGTGAGTACCAAGGAATTGGACGCCTCGATTATCAAGTGAGCGATCGCCACTCACTCTACGGCCGCTATTTCACCGGCAACTACGAGAACCCAGTGACATGGGACAACAAAAATGTCTTGTTAGCAAACAAAACCGGCGTAGCGGATCGCGCTCAGACGCTTCTGCTGGGTGATGTATTTACCTTTAACGCCAAAACTATCAACTCTTTTCATGCGACGGTGGCTCGCACGGCGAACCTTCGCAGTGTGGTCAAGTATTTTTCGCCCAGCGACATAGGTTCCAACGTCTCTAGCCCCCTGCCTGGATTCTCGGGGATTACGGTAGCTGGTGGTTTTACAATAGGCGCCGTGGCAATCAATCCCGGCTACTTCAACTCGACGCTATACCAGTTGACTGACGAGGTTGACCTTATCCGAGGGCACCACAGCATTTCAGTAGGTGGAAACTTCATCCACTCCATCATCTACACAAGCAACAACCGGCCCACAAATGGGCAATTTACATTTAGTGGCCAGATTACCGGCTTAGGTTACGCGGATTTCCTGCTCGGGGACTTGTCATCGTTCATTCAGGGCAACCGTGTTTATGACGATGATCGTGCCAACTACGTCGGCTTATATGCCCAAGATTCATGGAAGATTCGGCCCAGACTTACGCTGAGCTATGGAGTGCGGTGGGAGCCGTTTCTGCCGGAACAGAATTCCAAGGCTTTCGCCGAGAATTTTGATATGAGCCGCTTCGTGGCAAATCAGCACAGCACCGTAAATCCAAGTGCTCCCGCAGGTCTTCTTTTCCCTGGAGACCCTGGCTTCCCGGGTAAAAGCAACACTTTTGGCAACAGTCATCTTTTTGCTCCCCGATTCGGCTTGATTTGGGACCCGGAGGGTAAGGGAAGAATGACGATTCGGGCTGGCTATGGGATCTTCTACGATACGCCACAGCTCTTTTTCTTCACGCGTGTCGCCAACAACCCTCCGTGGGGAGCGCAGGTCAGCTTGGCCAATCCGCCAGGAGGCTTCACCAATCCATATGCAGGTCAGCCTGGTGGCAATCCCTTTCCCGGAGGATCATTCTTCCCCCTGAACGGTGTTTATGTGACATCGCCACTCCATCTGAAACCGACTTACCTGCAACAGTGGAATCTCAGCGTCGAACGGCAAGTAGGCGCCAACCTGTTGCTGTCCGCCACGTACTTTGGAAATAACACAATTCACATGCCAACCGCGACAGAACTCGATCCAGCCATATTTGGGCCAGGGGCAACCGTGGCGAACACCAACAGCCGGCGCCTGCTCCGCCAGATCAATCCAACACAAGGCCAATTCTATTCAACGATCGCTGCGATTGATGATGGCGGCACGGCAAGCTATCATGCCTTACTGCTGTCGGCCCAGCACAGGTTTGCGAAAGGGTTTAGTGCACTCGCGAACTGGACGTGGTCGCACTGCATTAGTGATGCCGAAACAACGGAACTCGCCTCGCCTACGTATACGAATCCAGGGAACCGGGGGGCAGATCGTTCTAATTGCTCGTCGGACCGTCGCCAAGTGGGGAACCTCTCGTTGGTTGCGGACTCGCCCCACCTTTCCAGCGGGTTGATCAACCGTATCACCGGCAATTGGCAGTTATCCATGATCTTACGTTACGAAACTGGGAACTACTTGACCGTCGTGACGGGACGTGACAACGCCTTGAATGGGATCTCTGGACAATTCGGCCCTTTGCAGAGGCCGATTCAGGTGCTCCCGAATATTTATGCTGCGGATCCCAGCGCTCAGCAGTATTTGAACCCAGCTGCTTTCGTTCTGCCTGCCGCTGGCACCTTAAGCCCAATGCGCCCTTTAAGCGTTCTGGCGCCCGGTCAAACGGTGCTCGACATGGGATTGTCGCGCTATTTCACGATCCATGAAGCCCAAAGGGTCCAATTCAAGTGGGAGGTATTCAACGTGCCAAACCACGCGAATCTGCCTCCACCCCAGCTTTCAATGGCGGTAGGAACCTTCGGCACGATGCAGGGTCAGGGTGCTTCAGCCACCGGACCGAGAATCATGCAATTGGCATTAAAATATGAGTTCTAGGCGATCAATGCGCAAACAGTCTTGGTTACTGGAAGTCCGGAGACGTGCTTCGTTGCGGGCAACTAGAAAGCTAAACATAAAGGACCCAAATTGGACTCGAATGAATCCTGACCGGATAGCGCTTGGCGTAATATGATTGAAATATGGTCGCCAGGGACGGAATCGTTCGCGCACACCGTGTTGTACCACGCAAGTTATTGATTCTACAAGCGGACAAAAGGACAGGACGGTGAAAGAGCCGATTTGATTGTACGGCGAGTTCTTCGAGAAAATCTCTTCTGCCGAGAAAGCAGGCCACTGTTCTTAACTCTACTGCAGGGCAACAAAAACCCGGATCGCTGCGGTTTGCGACCCCTGGCGCTGCACTGCCAAGAATAGCCGATCAAGTTCGACAGAGAAAAAGCTTGTGCGCGCCCCTTTCACCGTGGATATCCGCGGCAACTCTGAGTAATGATCCGCATCTTTTTGTTGAAAGACGGAGACGGCGCCCTCGCCCCCCGCTGGCATAAATCCGTTTGCGAGCTTGATCGTAAAAACACGTCGTCGCAATCGCCAACCGCCGAGACACTTTGGACGATCTTGCCCCGTATTCGTATCAAACACGAGCAATCGTGCCGGGCACCGAGTTGCAAGGATGCCCAGGATGTTGTCACAGTTGTTTCGTTGTTTCCGTGTCGACCGTGTTGCCGAAGCTGTCGCCACCGCTAAGGGCGCCCGCGCATCTTTTTCTTCATTGAATTCTTCACTGCAAAGATACGGAATTCAAACACGCGGAAGGTCTAAATGCGGGGAGATCGTCATACCGTCTCGCCGTCTCCAGTTACTGTTTGGGCGGCATGCCCAAAGTCTCTCGTTGGAAAGCCTTCCGAATCAGCCATCCGCATAGAAACCGCTCCCCGAGAGTGGCTTCGCCCAATCATGGAGCGACTGCCCTTTCTTCCAGTCAAGAGCCGCCGTTGAGTACCCTTCCGGCTTGTGAATTGCTGACAAGCACATGGATCATTGGACAAGTGCTCCCCGAGAATACATTCGTCATCTGGGCTCGCGAAAATCAACGATAGGGAAACACGAACAACCTCAACGGGACCAAAGGGTACGGATTGCAACAGTTGCCGTTCCCGGCAATCGCCGCCAAGTGATTAGGATTGTTGAGCTTAAGGTTGGTTGCGGGGGGTGGATTTGAACCACCGACCTTTGGGTTATGAGTTCGAAGATAATCGGCTAAGTGAGTGAAAACAGGGCACGAGTGGCCGCTTTAGAGAAGGCTGAGGAACGGCAAGAAACGGTTAATGGGGGTCTAATGGGGGTCTGTCAAATCATCTTTGGGGACCTTTCCCAAAGGTACAAATCAATCTTGGATGGCTTCTTTTTTGTTTCGGCCTACACCCTTCAACTTTGCTTCTAAAAGTCGACCGGTGCGCTTACTGCGGCTCCTCCGAAGGGATAGCCAGCCGGATTTTCTTCTGGCCGGCTGGCGTTCAGGAAATAGTCATTACTCAGATGATTGAGAGTTCTTTGGGAGGCGGCGGGTATACCACGCCCGGAGAGCAACATCTAAGGACTTACTTTGTCCTGATGCTGGTATTCGCTGCTGTTATGGGGTATGCCGTGTCTGTTCCCATTCTGTTCCCATGTTTGTTCCCATTTTCCCAGCATCGCCCCGTCATTGGGACCCCACCGATTTTTAAAGGTCGCTCTTCCCTGCCCGATTATCGGGTGTGCGCCGATGTGGGCCCTTCAGCGTCATCAGTCCCGCAACTCTACGCACCGACCAGCTTGGCGTAAGCGCTTCCGTTATGGGCTGAACTTCTGCGGGCATTGTTGAACACATCAATGTGTGCCCCGCGCCGGTATCGAAGCATCGAGCAGACCGGCCAATGGGTTTCCGACAGCCGGGTTCGGCGCGCCAGCAGTGGGGGTCGCGTCGAGCGTATGCCATCCGTTCGACGCGGGAATAAGTACAGCAGGTGCACAGCGACCCACGTCTTAAAAGGGCCCTGACAAACCGTAACCTATTGAAACTACGCGGCACGGATGGCTCCTAACCGCCCTTTCAAGTAACACCTGGGACACCTTATCGGCCCCTTGGATTTTGAGCTAGGGAAACATGCAATAAGGCTTGCTCTGCGAAAGACATGGCCGAGAAAACAACGATAACGCGGATTTGCCGTTGATAGGACATGCCAGCTCAGAAGGCCCGGTACTGTCAACACTTGTTAGCCCGAGATGCGAGTGTGGGTTCTCGTTATTTTCACAGAAAAAAGGCGGCCCTGTTTCCGAGGCCTGTAATTATCTTCACTGCATATTGACCTACTGGCTAGCGCCTTGTACCGGTGCGCCTCGATTCAATTCTCTCTGCAACTGCAGGAGCTGCCGCAGTTCCTGCGCGCTCACTTGGCGTGCGCTAGGCTGGACGCCGGCTTTGGCAGCCTGGTTAGGGATGTTCTCCTTGCTTTCCTTGGCTGGCTTCTGCAGCACGACGTAGATCTCCGTGCCGGCAGGAACGAAAACCACAAATTCGATTGCGTGATGGCCAGGTTGGCGACGGTTTGGTCGGGAAGCCTCCCCGATTGCTTACGCGTTCGCGCAACAGATCGCCCGCACTCAACCGGCGACCTTTTATGACGACTGGAACTACATCTTGACACCACCATGAAGCGGAACTCCCACTGTGAGACTCTGGATGCCACTTTTACGAATTGTGATTGCTCGCTTCGTTGCAGACGGATCAGTGTTGATTCAAAACTTAGATAATTCAAATCATTGATTACATAGGCTAACTTGTGCGGAGCTAGCGGAATCCAGCAACTTGGAACCAAAGTTGCTGAAGCTAGCTGCGCAGTCACAATCACCGAACCTTGGGGGATCCGCATGAACCGATTTTCCATATAAAATCGTCTGCACGAATCAGTCCCGCTCGAGCCGTCCCACGAAATCTGTCGAACTTAACCAACTTCCGGTATCTACATTGAGCTGCCACGCGTTGAGTTTCTTAAACCCCCTGGAGGACCGCAATGATGTCAGGAGCCGCATTTCCACTTTTCATTTTCAATTCTAAGCAAGCGCCTCACGGCTGCCGGTGGTATCAATATGTGTTGGCGTTCCTATTGTTGATAGTCTCTGCGGCATCAGCTCAGACTTACCTCAATGCGACTGGGATCCCGACGTTTGCGACAGCATCCAAGGTGGAGACCGGACTCCTAGACCTGAGCAATGGCAATCTTCACCTGGAGATACCGTTAGCAACTTTTTCGCAGCGCGGCAAGACGACTCTAACAGCCAAATTGGTCTATGACAGCCGTATCTGGCAGGTAGTGAATGATGCTTGGCAGCCTACCAACAGCCCCAACTCTCAGGGAGGCTGGCGGTTCGTGACCACGGCTGATCCCGGTGCTGTTACACAAACCCTAACCAGCACGAGTTGCAATGGGAGCCAGATAATCCAAACGTGGCAGGCATTCATCTGGACCGACCCGATCGGTACGCAGCACACCTTTCCCATCACCACGACTCAAAACCAGTGCACCGGCTCAAACACCACAAGCGGTGACGCCTATGCCATGGATTCCTCCGGATTCCACATGTACGTCGTCAACTACACCTCAGCGACCGTCTTCGCCAAGGATGGCACGCAGACGTACCCGTCGTACAGGGATACCAATGGCAATTACTTCACCACTGATGGCAACGGGAATGTGATTGACACCCTGAACCGAACGCCGGTCACCAAAACCGTCAACGGCAGTACAACCTATTACGATGTTCTGAATTCTCAAGGGGTAACATCCCGGTACACAGTTACGACGACAACTGTCAATGTGAACACGAGCTTCGGCCAATCGGGGGTGACGGAGTACTCCGGCTCATTTACTGCCATACAAAGGATTTCGCTACCGGATGGAAGCAGTTACAGTTTCAGCTACGACTCTGGAACTACATCCGGTTTTTACGGTGAACTGTCGAGCATGACCTTGCAGACGGGAGGCCAAATCGAGTACGGCTACACCAATTTTTCTGACGCCTACGGTAACATTAACCGTTGGTTAACCACCCGCACCGCCTCCGGGACCTGGACCTACACTCCGCAGGTGCTCACCTCCTGCTCGCCGGGTACGACCGGATGTGAGCAGCAAGTCACTCTTACCAAGCCTAGTGGGGATCAACGAGTCTATACGTTCACCTTGAACAACGGAGCGTGGACCACACAAATCCAAGTTTACACTGGCAGCGCGGGAACGGGTACGCTTCTTAGAACACTTGCCAAGGACTATGATTTCAGTAATGCCTGTCCGACGTCAGGATGTTTCGGTAACGCCTACATTCGTCTGATCCGCACTACCATCACGGATCCCATTCCCGGCGGAAGTATCTCCCGAAAGGCCGAGGACACTTATGACAGCATCTATTATGGAAATATTTCTGCGATCAAGGAATGGAATTACTATTCGGGCAGCCCGTCCGCTACTCCTGATCGGGAGACCGACTTCGTGTATCTTACTTCGTCCACCTACGTTTCGAAGGACATTCACAATCGGGTAACGAGTAAGACGGTGAAGAATAGCGCTAGCACGCAGGTGGCCCAGACACTAACTACATATGACTCCGGTACCCTCACATCGATCACGGGAGTAACTCACCATGACGACACAAATTTTGGAACCGCCAATACGGTTCGAGGTAATCCGACACAAACGCAGCGATGGGTCTCAGGGTCCTCATACCTCACGAGCACTTCAACTTACGACATGACAGGCCAACTCCTAACTGTGACAAATCCCAGGGGACACACTCGCACCTACAGCTACGCCGATAACTACTATACGGATGCAAACCCGCCAGCCAACCCGCCAGCAACCTACACGCCAGCAGTCACCACCAATGCCTATGTCACGCAGATGAAATTCAATGAAACCTCGGGATCAGGCAGCCTATATTGGGGTTACTATTTTAATACAGGAAAGCGTGCCCGCGAAAAGGACGTAAATTTGGCCGATATTTACCATCACTATATCGATCCCCTTGACCGCGAGACCCACACCTATGATCGCAAACTAATCGACGGAACACGGGGTTGGACACTGACGGTATACACCTCAGCCTCACTGACCGACGTTTACCGCGGCATTGCCGATACGACGCCGTCGACTGGCTGTGTCTCTTGCCGTCACGACCAAAAAACCGTCGATAGTTTTGGAAGGGCGACGCGATCCACCGTTGCCAGCGACCCTTCCGGTGCCGATATGGTCGACACCGGCTTCGATACCAGCGACCGTTCACAGACACACTCCAACCCCTATCGCAGCACCAGCGACCCCACCTACGGCGTAGAGACGAACAGCTTCGATGGCTTTGACCGTCCCGTTCAGCAGACTCACGCCGACAACAACGTAATTCATACGTATTATGGAGCGGCAGTTGCCAGCGCCGGAGGAGCGAGTTCGCAACTGTGCTCTGCTGGGACATACGGCCTGGGTGTTCCAACACTGACTGTAGATGAAGCCGGCAAGAAGTCACAGAGATGGGTAAACGGGTTTGGCAGCACCATGGAGGTGGACGAACCAGACAGCAGCAATGCCATGACCGTGGCGACCTGCTATGCCTATGACGCGCTTCAGAACAACACTCAGATTGTGGATGGAAGTCAGACTCGCAGCTACGCATTTGATGGGATTTCGCGCATGATTACTACTACAGAGCCAGAGTCAGGAAGCACGAATTACTATTACACAGCGAGCGATGGCTCCATCTGTAGCGGCGCAGCGGATCTGTGCCGAAAGGTTGACCCCCGGGGCGTTACGGTGACTTATACGTACGACATCGGAACGGAAAAGGACAGGCTCATCACCGTCACCTACTCTGATGGAACACCTACGACCAATTATTACTATGATCAGACCAGCTACAACGGCCTGACAATCTCCTACGGTGGAAATCGGCGCACCGGGATGAGCGACGGCTCAGGCCAGACCGCTTGGAGCTTGGATCCGGCCGGTCATATCATTACGGAAAAACGCACCATTAGCGGGGCCACCAAGACCACTTCTTATTCCTATAATGTGGACGGCTCAACCGCGTCGATCACCTATCCCAGTGGTCGGATCATCGTCTACAGCTACAATAATGCTCAGCAAACCACCTCGGTCGTAGATACAACGAGCACGCCTGTCAACTACATCACCGGCGCGACCTACGCACCCCACGGGCGACTTTCCAGCGCTGTTCACGGTTTTGTAAGCGGAGGCTTTGGTGGCGTGACCGAGAGCTATAGCTACAACAACCGCCTCCAGACGGTAACGCACACTGCTTCGTCAAGCAACGGGACAGTGCTGAACCATTCTTATAGCTATGACCAAGGGGGAGGCGTTAACAATGGTCTGGTCGTCTCGCTTGCCAATAACCTGGACACGGGTCGGACTCAGAATTTCACATATGACAACTTGAACCGCATAGGCAGTGCCCAGAGCCAAGCCACCAGTGGAACAGATTGCTGGGGAGACAGCTACGGCTATGACCGCTATGGCAACCTTCTGAACATAAACGTCACCCAGTGCTCCGCCCCGAGCTTGAATGTGACAGTGAATAACAACAATCAAATCACGAACACAGGTTTTACTTACGATGCCGCGGGCAATCTCACCAATGATAGTTCCCAGGCTTACAGTTGGGATGGAGAAAACCGGTTGAAGACAGCCGTGAGCACCAACTACACTTTTGACGGCGACAGCATGCGCGTGGCGAAAGGGACCAATGAGCTCTACTGGTATTCCGCCGCCAGTTGCCAACACCCGCTGTTTGGACGCCCACTAACACCGGGGCCTATACAGACGAGTTTGTGCACTTCAACGGAGCGCAGGTCGGATACCGCGACGACAATACGGGCAGTGTGTACCACTATGTTAATGACCCCACCGGGTCAGCCCGGGTGATGACGGACGCTTCCGGGGTTACCCAGTTCGAGTCTGACTACTATCCTCAAGGCGGCCAGCGTGCCGTCACAACCACAGTAGACAGCTTACTCAAATTCAAAGGGATCCAACGTGATGCAGAAAGTGGCCTTGACAACATTCGTCGCGTCTACGATCCGTCTTTAGGACGTGTGCTGGCGGCTCGCATCCCGGCGTCCCCGACTAAGGGAGGAAGGTCTGGATCGAATCCGCAGAAGCTCAACCAGTCTAACGCCCCGGCGGGCAAGCCGCAGAGCGTCGGAGCATCCTCACCACTGTCCCTTATCTCATTGTTTCGGGCATCAATCGCGGAGCAAACGGGCGAAAATGGTCTAGGCTGCGGCGAGATAGGGGCAGGTGATCCATTTGACGGAGAATCGTTCGTTTCGCTGTGCGCGTGGCCCGCACCGGCGGATTTCAGTTTTCTGGACTTTTTTGGTCAGATTTGGGGATGCACCTTCAGAGAGCGGGATCCCTTTCACTGCAATTACGTTTGCTCTCCCGAATTTATCGCGATAGGTTTCTTGCACGCGCGCATCGATCAGAGTTGGATTAGACAAAACTGTCCGACCAGTAAGGTGGATTGTCCGCACTTTCTTGAATTAGATCTCGGGGAATTTCCGCCCCCGATCATCATTCGCGGTGGCGACAAACCGCCGATCGTACCGAATAGCTGCATTGACAATCAGACATAAAGTGGCTTAGCGTCAGATCTGGCGTAGCCAATGGAACTGCAGACGACTACTTTTCGTAGTCGGTGCGAGGAAATTGTGGGAGGCTCAATCTTGACCAGATTTGCTGGTTGTAGGGTCGAGTCAGGAAACATGCAAATGTGATTCGAGGTAGGATCAAAATATGATGATCATGAAGCTGTCGCTGCTTACATGCGCGCTTTACCTAGGGATTTGTGGAATTCTCGAGTTGGCGATCTTTATCGCAATCCGTTTTCGGTGGGCTAATATGATCGGTGCCAAAGGCATCGGTATGTTTGCGGTCTTTGGAACTATTTGGCTGATCTCGTTCTACGCCGCTGCGCGAATATTGGCTGCGAGCATGAGGGCGAGATTCCCACACTAAATTGGGCGTGCTAAGCGAGCCGGGGATCTGGTTGATGACGTCAGTGTGCGTCGATATCATGTGCGCGCTGCTCTATTGCGAAGCCTGCGAGATCGATGTTGCGCCCATGGCGATGGCCGCGCCCGGCAGGCCTCAATCGATGATTGATTGATGTTGGGTCGCGGATCGTCTCCGGCTCTGCTGACGGCAGCTAGCTCGACATAGGCAGCAAGCTCACTGGGTGAGATTCCGCTTTGATATTGATCGCGGCCGAGGCTTTTGAGCCAGATATTTCGGCAGTCCACTTACAAAACAGTGGCGCACCCAAATTGCACCCAGATTCCAAGGTCTGATCTGCAAGAAACTGAAAAGAGACTCGACCCTAACTTCGGCAATCAAGAACGCTGCTGGGTGGCGGCAGCGTCCTGAATCTGTCTATCGGCCCGGTGTTACCGCAGTGAAAGTGAAGTATCCAGCGGTAACTCATTGAAATTACGCGACACGGATGGCCTCCCTAAAGCGCGTAAAGGTAGTCTCTGGACAGATAATTGGACCATAATTGGACCATAATCTTTGAAGTCTTTGGCCCGCTGTGACCCCATAGGCAAATATTTGGACCACGGATCTATAGTGCATTCCCGCCTGCTTTCTTGGCCTTGGCCCAACGCGCTTTGGCGGCCTCAGAGATTCGTTTTTTGGCTGCCGCGCTGAGCCTCCGCTTCCCTCTGATAGGTTGACGTCTGTACGAAGTTGAACGGCGTCTTCCATTTCCTCGGGGCGTTCCTTCGAGTGCGGAAATAGCGGTATTGACACTGTCGAGTTGGCCTCTGAGCTCTTGGAGTATTTCGGTTAGGTCCATAGACTTGGAATTATAAGACACTGCCAATTAAAGCGGCAGCGGGCAATAGGGCGCGAATTGCAGGCAAGGGCTGGAATTAAGGGTGGACAGGCGAGAAAATGGGGCGCAGCCGGTCTGTTGGGCCACGCCCACAGGGTTTACTGCTTGCGGTCCAGCTACTTGATTCTGGTTGCAACTAACTTCGGACTTGTACGGCGTGCCATCATCGTTTCCGAGCTTGCTGTGATGCAGGTATCCTCATCGACGAAGCGGTGCTGGAGACATCCGAGGACGACGAACGGGCTAAAGCCGAAGGGGTGTTAACGCTCGCGATCAACGCGCTCCGGGACATAGCCGAAAACCGGCGGATGGCCTCCGGAACAGCGGTCACCGAGGAAGTTGCCGCCCTCCATCGAGCGGCTGCGGCAAAACTTGAAACCCTTCATCGCTTCATCAGCGCGAGTGGCGATCCGCCGCGAAAGCGACTGAGCACGAAAGTAAAAGCAGCCCATTGAGCGCGGGTTCGGCGCGGCTGGTTACAGGACCTGGCGGGTCTCGGGTGAAGGTGGTCTTTTATGTGCGCCTTCCGGGTCGCTGGAGATCGCGACAACCGGCTTGTGTCCCCGCTGCCTGGCGCGGCAGCATCATGACATGGATGCTTCGGCGGATATCCCGGGCATGTGTTGGAGCCCGACCGCTGGACCTGGCAGGGATGCATCTACCGTCCGGAGCAAAAAAGACCGCGATTAACATCGTGATGCATCATCGGATTTCAGGTCAGTCGCAGCCAGAGTGCATGATTTCGTTGTGTGCGGGCCTGTTACGCCTTTGTCGAAACGCTGCAGGATGAGCTTTTGCGGAGTAGAGCACTATCGTCTTTGGTGAGTTTCCAGTTATGGTTGCACTGGATGGCATAAACCTCGATTTGGCCTTGCCTTTCTGATTTGAGCTTTACTTGCTGGGACGTCTCGCTTTTCGTTGCAAGAGGAGGCAAAAGGCTATGAAGTTATATTCGTCGGGATTCACGGTTCAAGTTTGTCAAAAGACCCGAGAACATAAGGCTGCCGCGTTTATTGATTTTGGCCCCTCGTCTGACCTATCTGGCTCGCCCTTTTAGCCGACTTGCGGTGGCGAAGTTGTACAGTGAGAGGAGGGTTGATCGGCTCGAACACTGAGGACCGGTACAGACCTACCACACGAGCAGACTGCGACTTTTGAGCCTGAAACCAGACCTTCGAGCAGTGGGAACAGTGATACACCTGTTCGTTGGCATGCCTTTGTTGCAAAACTTCAAGCGGAATCTTCAACTCTTCAGGTGCAGAGACACGCGTTACTGCTCGGAGTGAGCCACACAATTCCGGACATGGCCTATCAAGATAATTAGGGTGCCTTTCCTGTATGAAGGTCATATTTATCATCGTAGCAGCCCGATGTAACCTTGCTCTAAGAATGCAAGCATTCTTTGCGAAAACTTCTGCTAAGTCATACTCGTTTTAATGAATCATCCCATTCACTGCCATTGCCAAAGGTGGCTTTGTATCGAAAATCCTACGAAGTTCCGCCAATGCCTGCGTGCGAACCTGGCAGACCCGCGCTTCGCCCACTCCCAACCGTTCACCAATCTGCTTCGATCCCATTTCCTCGAAATAATACATCCGCAGCACGCGACGATGGTTGGGCGCCAATTGACTAATGCGGGACTTCAGCACTTTGAAGTCTTCTTTTCTGCTGCCATCCAACGGCGTCGAGCCTTCCCATGAGGAGATCGCCAAGGCGGTGGGCGTTGGACTGGCGGAATACGAAAGTGTCCTGCAACGCCTGGAGGCTACCAAACTGACGTCGATTTACTGTAATAGAAAAGAACAGATGATGGATGATGAGATGAGCCAGATACCATCGAGGGATGAAAGCGTTTACGACGCGTGGCCCTCAATTGGCATCTTGCATCTTCAGTTTCACGCGCCTGCTTGCGATCATTCCGTGAACAAGGATCGGACCTCCGCAATTCGTCCAAGATGGCGCCTGTAGTCCTGGATCTTGCGAACGTGGGGAACATAACTTCTCGCGACGAATCGTAACGGCTGGAAGCCTCAAGCAACCCAATCACCCCCGCCTGCACTAGATCGTTAACGTCTACATGGGCGGGCAAACGGTGTTTGATCCTTTTGGCAATCGACTTTACCAACCTAAAGTAGTTTTCTACTACCAATTCCGGTGTGCCTGGATTGAATATATTGGTTGACATGTCTTTTCTCTCCTGAGCCAGTACTAAAGCATGTATCTTGCCAAACAGCAGTATTGCTATGTAACTCAAAAGATAAGGGCCGAAATTCTGAGCAGAGGAAAGTCATCGTCTGGAATCCAGAGGTCGGACAAAACGCCTTGAACATTGGTAAAAGTTAAGTTGCAGCTTAGAGAACACTAACTTACTTAGCTGGGGACGGTCGCAGTGAGTTCGTTAGTACGTAGGCGGTAGTTTGGGTTGGACCATTTCCACCGAATCGGGGAGTGTTAGCTGAGTAAGCGTTAGTGTAGCGACGGAGTTTGCGAGCCAGGTCAGGGACCGAAGTGAAGATGCCAAGGGCAATCACCTCGGGTTCGATTTTGGCGAACCAGATCTCGACTTGGTCGGCCAGGAGGAATAGGTGGGCGTGAAGTTGAAACTGGACGCGCGGGTGTCGTTGCGGGAAATCGCGAACCGGTTGCGTTTTATGGGCGGAGAGGTTGTCGAGAATGATGTGAACCTGTTGCGCAGTGGGCACAAAGTGATAAAGTGACGACTTCGTCGAGAAAGTCATCGAAGTCACGGCTGGTGTGACGGGCTGTAGTTTTCCCGTGCACGCGGCCAGTCCGGGTGTCGAGCGCGGATACAGAGAAGGTGTTCCATGCCGGTAGTAACTCGAAACTATGACGCTCGGCTGGTCCCGGCGAAAGCGACAGAACGGGATCGAGGCGATCCAGGGCCTGGGTGGCGGTTTTCTCATCGACGCAAACCACGGCGGCATGCCATCGAGTCCAATGTAGAATTAGAGCGAATGGCGGCGAAATCTAAGCGCGACCTTAACCCCAAAGCTTTCCGTCAACAGTTCGACCAGGGACGGACCAGGGAATACCGCGACCAAGAGGTCGTATATTCACAAGGAAGTCCTTCCGCAGGCGTCTTCTACATCCGGAGTGGCATAGTAACGCTGACTATGGTGTCCGAACGGCGTGGCAGGCAAGGTGTGCTCGCCGTGCTAAAGGCCGGCGATTTCTTTGGTGAAGACTGTCTAAGAAAACGAACTCGACGAATGTCCACGGCCACATCAATTGGTGCGTCCACGATCACATGCATGGAAACAGGCATCTTCCGTCAAGCGATCGGTCGAGAGACGATGTTCGCGGCTGCGTTCATCAAGTATCTGCTGACCCAAAATGCTCGGCTTAAAGCGGACTTGGCAGATCATTTCTTCAACTCTAGCGAAAAGCGCCTGGCCCGAATTCTCTTGATGCACGTGAGCCTTGCACAAGGAGTATCCTCCAATGTCCGGTTCAGCCAAGCCACCCTCGCGGAGATGGTCGGTACCACCCGAGGGCGAGTAAACAAGTTTATGAATCAGTTTAAGCGGAAGGGTTATATCCGATACTCCCGTGGCTTGTACAACGGCAGCTTGGAAATCGATGCCAAGCGGCTCGCTACTTTTCTACAACCTTGACACGATCTGCAGCCGCTGAATTCACTTCCTGGGGCATTCTCGGTCCGAGCGGCTTGCGCTTGTCATCGGATGGTCGGAATGAGTCTGACGGTGCTCGTGGCATGCTTTTATGCATCGGAAGAGATTGGGTTGTAAATGCCGGAGGTTCACCAGTTGACCTGATTTTACCGAACGAACTAACTCGAAGGCTATTGTTCCAGCAGGGCCTGTACATATTTCTGCAGGTGCTGGCAAAGCTCGCCCGCACGCTCGAATTGATTTTTCCGCCTTGGGCGATCTGAACGAATGTTCGTCCCGGTGCGGTGCCGGTACCCAGCAAAATCGGGATTCCGACGACGCTATCTATCCCGATAACACCCACCTCAACGGCAGTATCGCTCTCCACCGTTGCGACAACTGACACAATACCCTGCTCCAAGAAATACGCTATTAGGCTTTTCCATCGGACAAGGCTGACTCGATTCGGAGGACCTGAAGGCCACATGGTGTGGACCGCCGAATTAGAGTCGATGCAACCGCTAATTCGCAATGTGCTTCGATCTTGAGCAACTTGGGGTAATAATCCGGGGACAGAGATCAATCATGGAGGACGACGTTCAGGAGGGAACAATGAACACTCAATGTGCCGTTGTATTCGATGAACCCCAGCTTGCGGAAGCGATTCATGAAGAAGCGTACACGTGAGCGGGTGGTGCCTACCATCTCAGCCAGCACTTTCTGGCTTATCTTGGGGATCACCGTTTCTAGTTTCTGTTCGTCCTTGCCGAATTGGGCGTGCAGCAACAGTACGCGGGCGAGGCGCTTCTCGCTGGAATTAAAAAGCTGTTCGACAAGGTCTTCCTGGATGCGAGTGTTGCGGGCCAGCAGATAAGAGACGAAAACCTCAGAAAATAGTTTCTCTTCGTGGAGCACTCGTACCATTTCTTTTCGTTCAATCCTGAGCAGGGTTGCCGGTGCGATGGCAGTAGCTGTGGCCATGCGTTGGGGCTGAACCGCGGTGATACACTCCTCGCCTAAGAAGTTCCCCACACCCAACAGAGCAATGGTTGCTTCTTTACCGCGCCTGGAGATGACGGTTAGCTTGATCCGGCCCTTCTGGATATAAAACACAGCCGTAGCGGGATCTCCTTGGGAAAAGGCGGCCTGATGTTTCTTGAGATCAATAATGGTCCGGCCCCGGCCGGTTTTGGCGAGAAACGCCGCAGGCTGAAAAGGCCCCCTGCGACGTAGTTTGGTCCTAGCGATCGCCACAGCGCTGATCATAGTGATTCTTTTAGAGGACGGCTGGTCAATTTTGCACAAACCTTGCCGGGTTGGATCCGCATGACACTACGCCCTCCTTCTCCCTTCGTAAACAACTGAGACCAGCGGGCGCACTTCTTTGATTCTTTTGGCGGGTTCGGTCCCGTCGGCCCACGGATGTGATCTGAGAGAACCGGTCTATCGCTTCCAGAGCAGAGCCTCTTTTGAGTGTCCGCTTGGGTTTCCTCGCATTCAGCACCTTGGTAGCCCGCCTTTCTCTAGCAGCAGTGTCTGACGTGTCCAGGCCCCAGACAATGTTGATGGGGGAGTCGGAAGCCAGGAGGAGATTTACTGTGGTCCGTGAACTGTGCGACCAGGACTTCAGGAAACTCCCTATGGGTGTTCTCCAAGTGTACGGACCGGATCAATGAGCCCATCTCCCGCCGCCGGCAAGCCAAATCTTGCGGCCTCAGGTTCTTTCGCGGTCGCGTCGTCGATGAGCAATATGAGCTCGATTTCATTGAACACCTGCCGCCGTGGCCGTATCGGCTCAATTGCGTCAACTATATTCAGACTCTATTTGGCCCGCTATTTTGTTACCCTAATTTATTTCCGATTGCCTTACCATCCGTTACGAATCCCACGCGGGAACCGTACGGGGCTGGGGATAGCTGACAGTAAAGAGGCTTCCGGCAAGCAGAGATCCGAGGACCGTGTCTGAGATGCCGGTTTGGAGCAATGTGGCAAGCTGTTCCGCAGGCACCGGCCGCCCAAAATAGTATCCTTGCGCCTCGTCACATTGATGAGCCTGAAGGAATGCAAGTTCTTCCTGCGTTTCCACGCCCTCAGCAATGACCCGGAGATTCAGGCTGCGGGCCATGCTGATCACGGCCTTGACGATGGTGGTCTCGTTGGGAGCGGTGGTGATCTGACGGACGAACGACTGGTCGATCTTGAGGGCATCGATAGGAAACCTGCGTAAATAGCTCAAGCTCGAATAGCCCGTACCGAAGTCGTCCATGGCCAACTGCACGCCTTTCGCCCTGAGCGCCCGGAGGATGGATTCCGCAGACTCAGCACGCTTCATGAGAACGCTTTCGGTCAACTCCAGCTCAAGAGACTCTGGACCCAGACCAGTATCGCCGAGGGCTGCGAATATACCTTCAAGAAAGTTCTCGTTACGGAATTCCATGGCGGAGATATTGACCGCGATGGTAGGCAAAGACAGGCCCGCATCCTGCCACTCCCGGGCCTGCTTGCAGGCCTCCCGAAGGACCCAGTTGCCGATGGGCAGAATAAGGCCACAGTCCTCAGCCACGGGGATGAATTTGGCTGGAGAAACCGGCCCGCGAATGGGGTGGGTCCAACGCAGCAAGGCTTCCGCTCCGGTAATCTTTCCTGTGGTCAGACTGACCTGGGGCTGGTAGTGGAGGGCGAATTCGCGGCGTTCCAGGGCGCGCCGCAGACTCTCCTCAATAGATTGCCGCTCCACCGCCCGGACGTTCATGGAGGGCTTAAAAAACTGATAGCTGTGACGCCCATTTTCCTTGGCCTGGTACATGGCGGTGTCAGCGTTTTTGATAAGCGTCTCGGCATCGAGGCCGTCATCGGGATAGACGCTCACGCCAATGCTGGTGGTGACGTGAAGTTCGTGGGGGTCAATGAAATGGGCCAGGGCCACCGCGTGCAGCATTCTTCTGGCGGTAATGGCGGCATCTTCCGATTGCGCCACTTCTCCAAGCAGCACGACGAATTCATCTCCCCCCTGCCGGCTTACGGTATCCGAGTTGCGCACGCAGTCCATCAGCCGTTTGGTAACGGATTGAAGAACTCTATCGCCGACGGGATGTCCCAGGGAATCATTGATGTGTTTGAAGCCATCCAGATCCATAAAAAGCACCGCTAGTCTTTGGTGGTGACGCTGGGCCAGGGCGATGGCGCGGTTAATCCGGTCATTCAGCAGCATGCGGTTGGGCAAACCGGTGAGAAAGTCATGCTCGGCGGAGTGGGCTATCTTTAGCGTCAAGGCCCGGGCCTCGCTGACGTCACGAAAGACGATTACCGCCCCTGTAGCCTCGCCTTCGCGGTCGTGGATGGGAGCGACGGAGTCTTCGATGGGAAATTCAAGTCCGTCACGGCGAACGAGGATACAGTTCGACGGGAGGTGCATGGTCCGATCCTGACCAACCGCCAACTCCATGGGATCGGGGATAGTTTCGCGATGCTTGGCGTCCAGTATCCGGAAGACTTCGGCCATGGGCCGACCCGCGGCTTCCTGCCAGGACCAACCCGTCATTTTTTCCGCGATGAGATTGAGGAAGGTGACATTCCCCGAGATGTCCGTACAGGCGACCGCGTCTCCGATGCAGTTGAGGGTAACTTCAGCGCGTTCTTTCTCGGCGAACAAGGCTTCTTCCATGCTCTTGCGCTCGATGGCATAGCCCAAGGCGCGCAGGAGGCCGCGGGCATCGACCTGGCCCTTGATGAGATGGTCTTGCGCGCCTTCCTGCAAGGCTTCCTCGGCTTGCGATTCATCGTCCAGGCCGGTCAGCACGACCAAGGGGACGTGGCGGGCAATTGCATGCATGCGCCGAACCGCTTGTAGTCCTTGTGCGTCGGGCAATCCCAAGTCGAGCAGGATGATGTCACACCCATCGTGCGCCAGGTACCGCTCAGCATCCCTCATGCACGTCACGTGAATCAATTCGGTTTTGGGCGAGCCTTGGTGCTTGAACATCTCGCGCAGCAAACGGGCGTCTGCGGGATTATCCTCCACCACGAGAAGCTTTTTGATCGATTTTCTGCTCATATAGTTTGTCCCTGCGACAGCAACTTGACCACGGACAGCCAGAAACTGTCGATGGTCCTGACGACTTTGAGGAAGCCATCCAGACCGACAGGCTTGGTGATGTAGCAATTGGCATGGAGCTGATAGCTCCGCAGGGTGTCCTCTTCAGCCGCCGAGGTGGTTAGAATGACCACCGGAATGCCCGTTAGCGCGGGGCTCGACTTGATTTCCTCGAGAACCTCGCGACCGTTTTTCCTGGGCAGGTTCAGATCGAGCAAGGTCAAGTCAGGACGAGGAGCCCTGGAGTGCTCCCCCTGGCGCAGCAGAAAAACCATGGCTTGCGCCCCATCCGACACCAAGTGCAGGTTGGCATGCACCATGACTTCTCTAGACGCCTCCTGCGTGAACTGAACATCGCCGGGAGTTTCTTTACCGGATTTTCGAGCAACCCAGACGGATTTGGCAGTTGGGATGGTTAACAGGCTTCTTATTAGACGAGGAATCCTCGGAGGAGTAACCAAAGAGCACGGCAGGCGAGACTTGAAGAAAGGGACCCTGTCCTCGGGTGTAGGTGACGTTTTCAAATCTCGGCTATGTTTCTCTCTGGCGCAGGCGCATTTAACACGATCCAATAAAGGCCCAGTTGGTTAGCCGCAGCTACAAAGTCGTCATAGTTCACAGGCTTGACCACGTAGCTGTTGGCGAAATGATCGTAGGCGCTCAGCCGGTCTTTGTCCTCGTTTGAGGAGGTGAGAATAACGATTGGAAGATGCCTGGTGCGTTCATCTGCACGTATTGTCTTAAGTACCGCTAGGCCATCGAGCCTGGGAAGTTTGAGCTCGAGGAGCATCACCGCCGGCATGTCGCGCATATCTCTTCCTGCATGCTGGCCGCGTCCGAACAGATAATCCAGGGCTTCAACACCGTCGCGTGCTCGAATCAACGGATTCTTAATTCTTGCCTGGCGAAATGCCATCACCGCGAGTGCGGCATCATCATCATTGTCCTCGACCATGAAGATGGTCTGTTCGTGAGTCATCATCGCGTATCTCCCAAGGTAAAAAAGAAAGCAGCGCCTTGTTCGACTCCCGCTTCAGCCCAAATACGACCACCGTGGCGAACGACAATCCGCTGTACGGTGGCCAGGCCGATCCCGCTGCCTTCAAATTCAGAGTCCAGGTGCAGTCGCTGGAACGGCGAGAAGAGCTTGTCGGCGAAGGCCATATCGAATCCGGCGCCATTGTCCCGAATGCGGTAGACTGTTTCGTTCCCGTTGGTCATCTGCCCGAAGGTAATCCGGGCATTTTGCCTCTTCGCCGTGTACTTCCAAGCGTTCCCCAGCAGGTTTTGGAGAACAATGGTCAGGAGGCGGGCGTCGCCATGCCCGCTGAGTCCGGGAGCAATTTCGACGACGACATCGCGAACAGGTTCGCTTTCATGAAGCTCGACAACTACAGCGTGCGCCAACGCCGTGAGATTAATCGACTCTTTGCGGGGAACGGTACGATTAATGCGTGACAGGTTCAACAGAGCGTCAATCAGAGCGGACATCTTCTGAGTTGCCATCCGAACCCGGCGCAGGTAGTCGCCACTCTCATCATCGAGCTTATCGCCACAGTGGTCGAGAAGAGCCCTACTAAACCCATCAATGGCGCGTAATGGCGCTCGGAGATCATGGGAGACTGAATAACTGAACGCTTCCAGTTCCTTGTTTGCCCGCTCAAGTTCGTTCGCCCATTGCTTACGGACACGCGTGAGTTCCAGATGGGTCCGTACGCGGGCCAAAAGCTCCTGTGCGGAAAACGGTTTGGCTAGATAGTCGTCTGCGCCTGCGTTCAGTCCTTCCAATGCCGACTCCTCTCCTGCCCGCGCCGAGAGGAGGATCACCGGAGTGGTCCGTGTAGAGGCGTTGGCTCGGAGTTGGCGTAGTAGGCCAAATCCATCCAAACCGGGCATCATGACATCGGTCAAGACAAGATCGGGAGGCTCGGCCTTAGCGAGGGCCAACGCCGTCAACCCATCTGGAACCGCCAAAACATCATAGCGATCGGCCAGGAGGCGGCGAACGTAATCCCTCATGTCGGTGTTATCGTCAGCCCAAATGATTCTCGGGCGGCGAATACCGGTCCCCTCTGTGGTTTCCCGCTTCTCGAAACGGGGCATTGGATCGGATGCCGTCTCGGCGTTCGGCAGCCAGAGCAGGGCCTCGTCCACATAGGCGGCTGCTCTCGTTGCCGTCGAGTCTTGGACGCGCCCCGATCCAATCCGGTCGGGCGGAAGGTGCGCACATCCCACCTTGACGGCAACTGTGAAAACAGTACCCTTGCCTTCCTGACTCGCAACCCGTACGGTCCCCCCATGGAGGGCACTCAATTCCCGCACGAGGGCCAAGCCGATTCCTGTTCCCTCATGGGTGCGGGACTTGGCTCCCTTGACACGGTGAAAACGTTCGAATAGAAGCGGCAACTCCGCCTCGGCAATTCCAACTCCGCTGTCCGCCACACTCAGTTCAACATGCGTTTCGCACCAACAGAGTCCGACAGTAATTCCACCCTCAAACGTATGTTTGAGAGCATTCGAGAGAAGGTTGAGCACGATCTTTTCCCACATCTCCCGGTCAACATAGACCAGTTCAGGCAGTGTTGAGCAACTTACCGTCAAAGTCAGCCCCGCCTTCTCGACCGCCGAACGGAAGACACTGGCCAGTTCTGCAGTGTGAGCAGCCAGATCGGTTGGGTCGTAGCTGGCTCGGACGCGTCCCGCTTCGATGCGCGAGAAGTCCAGCAAGGTATTGACGAGCTTCAATAATCGTAGGCTGTTGCGGTGAGCTGTCCGCAATCGCTCACGGCGTGCAGGCGGCAAGGGGCTGTCGCGCTCCGCCAATTCGTCTTCCAGTGGTCCCAACATCAGGGTAAGTGGCGTGCGAAACTCGTGGCTCACATTAGAAAAGAACTCAGTCTTGGCTCGATCGATCTCCGCCAGGGCTTCAGCGCGCTTACGCTCCGCCTCGTAAGCACGGGCATTCACCACCACTGTGGTTATGCCAGCTGCAAGTTGTTCGCAAAAGCTGCGATAACCTTCATTGAGCGGTAATCTTGGACTTGCCCCAACGATGATTATTGCTACTGGATGCTGAACGTCCGCAGCGACGATCGGCCACGCCAGCGCCACCTTGGGCGGCTCAGGATATAGCCCGCAAGACAAAGAGCAGAAGTGCTGTTGCAAAACATTAATTTCAACTGTCGCAGTTGCGCGTGCTATGTTCCCGAGTGGCCAACAGGCGTCCGGATCATCCACATTGATCAGCGTCGGGCTAACTGGAGTGCCGGATTCGATCCCAATGCTGCCCACCAATCGCCCCTGATGGCCTCGCTCATCTACCTCATAAAGTAGAACCAAGGGAAGATCAAGTTGATAGGGCTGGAGCGTTTTGGCGGCCAGGGAGAGCGCCTCCTTCGTCGTCCTTGCCACGCTGGCTTGCGCGGCAAGGTCGCGCAAAGCCCGCGTGCGCCGCTCACTGAGCATGTTATTGGTGGTTTCCGTGACGGGATGAAAGAGCCCCACGACGGTGCCCGTCTCGTCGCGGATGGGGCTGAGCGAGAAGGTGAAGAAAGTCTCCTCCATGTAACCGTTGCGCTGCAGAAACATGCGTTGGTTTTCAAGGAATGAGGTTTCTCCTTCCCAAGCTCGCTCAAATGGCCGGCCGATGGCCGGCCACGCTGACGCCCAGCACTCCGCATAGTCCATGCCCATCGCAGCGGGATGCTTGTCCCCTACGACCACGCGATAGCCATCGTTGTAGATCTGGGCGTGTCCAGAGCCCCAGACAATGTTGATGGGAAAGTTGGAAGCGAGGCAAAGATTTACTGTGGTCCGCAAACTGAGCGGCCAAGACTCAAGGGGCCCCAGCAGCGTGTTTTCCCAGTGCATAGACCGGATCAACGCGCCCATCTCCCCACCGCCGACAAGCCAATGTTGCGGGTGAGCGTTGTCGCATATCGGTAGTTCCACAGGCTCAATATGCATGATTTGTATCTCGAACTTTGCAACCGCCCACAAAGCGGAGCACGCGGCAAAATCGCCGGTGGAACAGATCGCCTCAACACCTAGCCAAGCGTGAACTCACGCGATTTCGGGTATTCAAACTGGTTGGCTCACCTTTAGGCTCTTTAGCCGGCGCGCAGTCGATGAGCCATACCCTTCTTGGCCGCGTCGACTGAATTGCGCCAACTGTATTCAGACCTTATCGGGGGTATCGGCAGAAAGTTTGATTGCTTAAGCCTTAGAGAAACTGTCTTCCTCGGAAAGACGTTATAGCAGTCTCGGCTACAACATAACAAACTGGTCTTCCGGGTGGCCCGTATTGTGGCTCTCACGAAGCCTTTCGGCAAAATAGGTGAGAGCCATTTGCTGCGCAGCTTGGGTCAACCTAGGATCTCGCTGATAGACTCCGCTATCCAGAAGTACGAGATATTTTTCCCCGCAAACGAGGCACTCCACGCTCTCGCTGCACTGGGTGTAACCCTGGTCGATAAGCTGGAACGCCATCCACTTGACTGTCTCTTTGATGGCGATGGATGTCAGCATAATTGCCCTCGCGCTGGAATCATCGGCCTGTTTACGTCAGCAATCAAGCATGTAATCCTGAGAGGCTCGAGTGGTCATCATTACTATGCCGCCCCACAAGAAAACCTGTATTGGTGTTAAGTCTGGCATAGAGTTGCCGATTCTGAGTGAAGACAATACAAATGGCACCCGCCACACAGCTGAACCGACCGTTACGTATCTTGATCGTTGAGGATTCCAAAGTTGATGTTAACCTGCTGCTGTATGTGCTCCGGTCAGCAGGTTACCAGGTTGAATACGACTTAGTGCAGCCCGCACCTGCCATGCGTGCTGCCCTGGAACGGCAGCCGTGGGATCTGATCACGTCCGATCACAAAATGCCGCAATTCAGCGCACCACAGGCGGTGGAACTGGCCAAGGAATTGCGCTCAGACGTGCCGATCATCATCGTGTCCGGTGAAGCTGATCCCGATCTTGCTATGTCGCTGAAGAGCGCTGGGGCGCAGGATTATGTCCTCAAAATGGAGATGTTTGATAAGCTGGTTTCGGTGATCGAATTGGTACTGCAAGACAAAGGCCTTGGTGACGGACGGCAATCAGCTTAGGAGCATTTTTTGCCTATATCACAAATGAATGCTCACTTTGCCAGCCCCGGCTCAAATTATTCCCTTCCAAAGTAACCAAAGAATCCTCTCAGAATTGACAAAATTCCGCTTGCCAATACTCCGCACAAAATAGTGCACCGGTCAGAATTGGCCATCGCCCCGAAACCCGAGACTTGGGCAGCTCGGATTTGGATGTCACTTGCTTCCACGCTGCTGCGCGACATAGTAGTGCGTCGGCCACACCGAGAACTACTTAAATACTGATGCTGTCTCACAACTGGTCCAAAAGGTACAAAAATCCTCTCCGTCTTTGGTAATCGAATGCACTTTAGAGTATGCCGATGTAGGAAGTGCACCGGGTGACCATAGCGGAGGGACATGCCTGCGAAGCGCGAAACGGATCGCCGACTGAAAAGCAGCCAGATCGCGATGCGACTGGGAGCGGCATTTGCCGTTCTTCTGGTTACTGTCATAACCGTGGGGTGGCTAGGTCTGAGCCGGATGGACCAGACCAACCGGAATCTGGAAGACATTATTGGCCGGCGCTGGATGAAAGTGAGATTAGCCCAAGAGGCGCTGGAGTACTCGAATCTCAATAGCCGGATCACCATGGAAGTGTTCCTGCTGACGGATCGAGAACAGATCAGCAATAAGTTGGTTGTTCGCGCGGAGAACACAAACAAAATCTCAGAGTTGCTGGCGCAAATTGAGACGAAATCCGAATCGCAAGAGGAGAGAGCACTGATAGAGGCGACCAAGGCGACAAGAAAGCCATATGTTGAAAGCTACAAACAGGCACTGCACCTGCTGGTGGATAGAGACGACCGCGAGGCCGCCCAGCGCATCATGATTGAACAGGCAACTCCCGCCATCATCAAATATCACGATGCCTGGAACGCCTTGGTGCAATTTGAGGCGGGACAGATCGACCGTGCTGCCAAGCAAAGCAGCGCCCAGTTTACCGGTACCAGAAGCCTGACATGGATCGCCATTTTGCTTGCTGTAGTGCTCACTGGCGCAATTGCCATATTCGTTACCTCAAGGATGACTGGCGAAACTGCAGCTCGCCTGCGAGAGCTCTTATTTCTCAATCAGCAGTTGGCAGGCGAAGTGGAAGAGCGCAAACGTGCTGAGGAAGAAGTTCAGAAGGCGCGTGTGTCTGCTGAAGCTGCCAACGAAGCCAAGAGCGAATTTCTGGCCAACATGAGCCACGAGATCCGCACACCGATGAACGGAATTATCGGCATGACGGAGCTGGCGCTGGACACCGAGCTCACGCTCGACCAAAGGGAGTATCTGGGAATGGCCAAGGCGTCGGCGGAATCGCTGATGACGGTGATCAATGACATCCTGGACTTTTCCAAGATCGAGGCGGGCAAGCTGGACCTTGACCCGATTGAGTTCAATATTCGCAACAGCATGGAAGACACGGCCAAGATGCTGGCATTGAGGGCCCACCAGAAGGGACTTGAGTTAATTACGGATGTTCAGCAGGGAGTGCCGGAAGTATTGATTGGCGATCCCGTCCGCCTGCGCCAGATCCTGTTCAATTTGCTCGGAAACGCAGTGAAGTTCACCGAAACCGGAGAGGTCATTCTTCGAGCTGAGGCCGAGGAGAAGACCGAGGACGGTATCCGGATACACTTCTCCGTGAAGGACACGGGCATCGGCATTCCCGAGGGAAGACAACGAGTAATTTTTGAAGCCTTTACTCAAGCTGATAGCTCTATGACGCGCAAATACGGAGGCACGGGGCTGGGCCTAACCATCACGACTCGATTGATCAAACTGATGGGCGGGCGCATCTGGGTAGAAAGTGAGCTGGGCAAAGGCAGCACCTTCCACTTTACGGGAAATTTTGGCGTTGGGCAGGCCCCCAGCGCGTCCGTGACGAAGCAGGCACCCGTGGATCTGCGGGATCTGGCGGTTATGGTGGTGGACGACAACGAAACCAACCGGCGCATTCTAAAGGAGACTCTCCTGAACTGGGAAATGAGGCCTACCCTGGTAGAAGGCGGCCGGCAGGCCCTGGCCATTCTGCAACACGCGCAGGAGTTGGGAAAGCCTTTTCCCCTGGTGATCACAGATATGCAAATGCCGGAAATGGATGGCTTCGATCTAGCCGGGCACATTAAACAAAATCCGGCACTGGCTGGGGCCACCATTATGATGCTGACTTCAGCCGGCTTGCGCGGCGATGGCGTGCGTTGCCGTGAGCTGGGTGTAAAGGCTTATCTCACCAAGCCGATCAAACAGTCTGAGTTGCGGGAGGCGATTGTAGTAGCGTTGAGCAGCCAGCCCCAGGCAAAGGACCGCGATGCGCTGGTAACGCGGCACTCCCTGCGTGAGACCCGTCCCATTCTGCGCGTGCTTCTGGCCGAAGACAATCGTGTAAACCAGATGCTGGCGAGGCGCTTGCTCGAGCAGAGGGGGCATACCGTGGCGGTGGCCAACAACGGCCTGGAAGTGTTGGCACTACTGGAGACCGCCGCCTTCGATGTGGTGCTAATGGATGTGCAGATGCCTGAGATGGATGGCTTTGAGGCAACTCGCGCTATCCGGGAGAAGGAGCAGGCTGGCGGAAGTCATCATTTGCCCATTATTGCCTTGACTGCCCACGCCATGAAAGGCGACGAGGAGCGTTGCCTGGCAGCCGGGATGGATGGCTATCTGGCAAAACCAATCCAGAGCATAGAGTTATTTGTCGCCATTGAGCGTCTGATGCCTGTGGTCGCCGAACTCAATGGCAGACCGGGTTCCCAAAATGAACGAGTCACCTCAGTTTAACGGAGCCGTAGTGCCCCCGTCCCCGACCGCGGCGTAGGCGAAGTAAACAGTAAGGAGCTGTCGTTTGCTTAGCTGCCTGGGGTTTAGTTGAGCAGATCATATAATGCGGAAAGTCTCAGCGCGGCCAACTATTTTGTTTTGTAAACGGAAGTGAAGCTTATCAAGCATTTGGTGAGGGTTGACAAAGCGCGATTGAGACGGCGCTATAGCAAAGATTAGAATCCTCTCGAAAAGGGAGTTCGGTGGTCGGCTCTCATATTGTACGAGACCATATTTCACCAATAGCAGTGACCAAGGCTCCGAATATGAGCCAGTATTGCCAGACAGAAGTGTGATTTTGTGTAATTTGGACCGTTTCAGAAGATACGGGAAATGGAATGATCTTTGCTGATTTTTGCGACGGGGTGTTCCGTGTAGTTGCCGACATTTGTCAAAACTCTCGTTCCAGATATCGGCAAGACTGGAAAAGACCTAAAGTATTTATCGGCGGTAAAGCTCGCTCAGTGGCCGGTTGGGTCGGACGTCAACAGGGTTCATTCTTGCCCATGCAGAGCATTTTGTTCAGCCGCTCGGCCGCCGTCTTGTTCTTATAGAGCGAGCACCGATGCAAGGAGCAGTTCTATGTTGCCGACGGCTTTCCAGGCGGTAACACCCTCCCGCTTTCGCCCAGCGCTGCTTGGGCCTTGGGTCAGGATAGGAAATGGAGGGGCCCAGTCGGTTCTGGGCCATGCCCATAGGACTCATTTCTTGCGCTCCAGGTACTTGATTCTGGTCGCAACAACTTCGGTCTTGTACTGCGCGCCCTCACCGTCCCCAATCCTGCTGTGGTGCAGGTAGCCATAGACCCTGATAAACCGGCCTTTGGTGCATTTCTCGACCACTTCCTGAGCCAGCTCCCGGAAAGCGACCACGGAGTGCCACTCGACGTATTCTTTTTCGCCAAACTTGCTCTTGGTGGCCATGCGGAATGAGGCAGCGGTGTCATTGACGCCAAAGAAGGCCGCGTCTGCGCCCAGGTTACCGGTCAGGATCACCAGATTGTTGCTGAAGGACTTCCGCTGCTGATTGTTTGTGCTCTTGGTCGATGTGCTGCGAGTTGAATTCGTGGCCGTTCTCATGATGATTTCTCCTGTGCCTCTTTCGAGGATTGCTTTTTTCTTTCACCTTGGCGCTAGCAGAAAAAACAACCGCAGAAGGCAGGACAGAGGCCAGGGTCGGGAGCGCGGCAGGCCGCAGGAGGAAAGCAAACCGACTGACAACATGCTTTACCGTTGGCGGGAGGAATGCATTCCCCGGAGGTCTGGGAAGCCTGTAAGGCGGAAGCGTGAGCGGGCTTGGCGGGAGAAATGATAGCGGCGAATCAACAGAAACACATCGCAGAGCGCAGAACGTAGCAGAGGAAGCGGAAGGCCAGCTTGGTGAGCATGCACCGGGAGAGGCGCGGATGTTGGGCAGGTTTGAAAGCGTCAAGTGTCTGCCGATTTGCAGGCCACGGTTGTTGGGGAAAAGAATTGTCTGCATGGAAGTAGCTGTCACAGGGACTGGCCCCGGGAAGTGCGAAATGCTTCCAAGCCGGTGGGGTGCGGGTTCTATGGCGAAGCACAGCATCGGGGAAGGATATTAGGCGCGGAGCCGGCAAGTTTGTTGGAGACCAGAAGGACCAGACCTGGAGCAAGCTAAAGCACGGGCGCTCTGGCCCGGACCCCGGCAAAGCCACTCAATACCGAATCGCGGGATGGTCGGCATAGTTCGCGTACAAGAGCTTTCCTTCAGGTCTCACAATATTGGAATCAGGCAGGATTCAGCCAACATGATACACCCAGGATCGAGTGACGGCACGATAGATTGGGCCGGGGGTGGATCGGGTTGGAATGAGAATGTATCGTCCTTATAGTCTTCGCACAGGGTTCCGATATAGCTGACGGCGCAGCCTGGAGCATAAGAGAGGGTCAGTTCGAGTTTCGTCTCCTTGGCCGTCCACTTCCTCAGTTGTTGAATTTCCTTGGTTGCCTTGGCAGCGCGTTTGAAGCGGGTGCGCTTTTTGGGCGGACTGTGTGGACCATCTTTGCTACTCTGCACGCTGTAATTTTAGCAGCGAAGTTACAGTCAGCCTGGTCTTGGGGGTTGATCGAGAATTAAACGGCGCACCTGCTGGCGGTTATTCCAGTAAAACTCCAGGGCGGCGGCGCGGATGCCTTCGCGGAAGCCTTCTTGCTCCAGGTCGGTGGTGCGCCAGGGGGCAGCCTGCTTGGTCAGGAGTTGTTCGATGGCATGTTCAAGTTGGTGCAGGTCCTTGATGCCGTCTTTGAATTGAGTCGCAAGCTCGGCTTCGGTGATTTTCTGGCCTTCGGTGCGGGCAAAGCGGTATTGGCGGAATTGTTCATCCATAATCGTACTCCTCCATTGTGCCGGGTTTTGGTGTTGGATTTAAAAAACTTTTCGCCGGACGGCAGACACCGGACGGCGACAATTTTTTGGGGACGGACTGCGGCGGGAGCGCGCGAGAGGCGCAGAGGGTGGGAAACGAGTTGAAGAAAAACAAAGTGGGGCACGCCTGGCACGTGCCCCGGATAAGGTGTTTTAGCTGCTGGCGAAAAATCTGCCGTCAGGGTTGAACATATCGCGCAGGATTCGCCGGGTGTCCTTCAAAAGGTTTTTCACCTTCTGCTTCTTTACTCCCATTGCTTCAGCGATACCCGCCAAGTCGAGGATATTTCTCCTTCGTTGGATATGTTTGTTGCGTGCTACGTCATAGCCATTCCGGAAGTAATCCGTATGCCGCAAGGCTTTCTCCGGCCCCAGAGCGGCAATGGTTTTGAGCACCCGGGCCTGTTCCTCCATCAGGTGCGGGAATGTGGTTACCTGTTCCAGCAGATCGCGGGCAATGAGTGCCCGCTCAGCCGGATTTTCGTATCGGCCTCGGATGCGGTCAAACTTGGTGACATCTTCCACACCTTGGATATTCCAATGCTCGTCACGGATACGAAACGGATTCATTGCGCCATGAATGATTGTCATCATGAGATAGCGCTGGAACGGATTCGAAACAAACGGTTCAAGCGGACGGTGTACCTCAAACATGTTCAAGAGATTGGAAACTGCTCCGCCGTACATGGCTTCCAGTTGCCAGTCCGTCGGATACGTAAATACCCGCTCGGCCTTGCGTTTCGCCATTCTTTCCGCCATGGGCAAGGCGCAGGCCAGAAAGATGTTCAATGCCTGCGGGTCGTCGTGGTTGTTGTACGCAATTTCAGCTATAACAATCCGCCGGTCGCGGTCGCGAAGGGCGTAAAGATGACTGCACAAGGCTTCCATTTCGTCCCCGCCGAGTGCGGGAATTTTCTTCGTAGTCAGCATCTCATCAACGGTTGCTAGTACGGGCGGCAGGAATGGTGTTGCGCTGCTCATTACTGCACCGCCTGAGCGGATTTGAACGGCGTTTGACGCTCTTGGTATTCGGTAGGATGAGCAGGCATAGAAACGGCGGGGCCATCCGTCCAGTTGGGAAACGGGTTGCGGTAGGACTCGCGGAATTTGGTAATCAGGTCGCGGATGGCGGAACGACGCTTGTACAGGGTGTCAATCAAGCGGGAAAGTCCGTTCCTGTCTCCCTCATACCACTGTTTCGGCATTTGTGAAGCGCATCGCCAAAGGTCGCCATACTCCATCTGCTCGGCGCGGGACAGGGCCGGTTCAAAGGATTGCCAGCCGGTAACATGCTGATACACGTAGTTACGATAAAAGATTCCATGCAAGGCCAGATCGGGGAAATCCCAATTGCCGGCATTGAAGCAATAGCCCTGATCCACAAAATGGGCCTTGTAGCCAACATACCGGGAAGCCCGGCTGAATACTGCCTGGCGTCCGTCGGCGTTCCCTGTCCACTTGTCGAGGACTAAAACGCGGGGGAATTCTTCAGTGTTAACTACCTTCGGGAACATGCTCTGCGGCAGATAGTCAAAGACCCAGTCCCGCTCGGGATCGGCAACGTACTGGGATGCCAGTTGTAAACCACTCCTGCACGGAATAGCCATTCCAGCGGTTTCCATGCGCATCTCTGGCGTGTTGGCAATCAGCCAATGTGTGTCCAGCAAAAGCTGGTGTGTTTAGTGGGAGACAGACCCACCAAGGCAAAAGTCAGAGCCTTGTAGCTTGGATAGCGGAAAGGAGGGAAACCGAATCTCTGAAACCTATCGAC